>Ga0172371_10009149_pt1 | contig 13677 bp, 9 predicted proteins | sample Lak12m_FD_114543 | JGI IMG/M metagenome (GOLD analysis project Ga0172371, IMG submission 114543) | Freshwater microbial communities from Kabuno Bay, South-Kivu, Congo - kab_022012_12m | ecosystem: Environmental > Aquatic > Freshwater > Lake | place: Democratic Republic of the Congo: South-Kivu... | reverse complement strand
GAATCTTTTTCTTCTCAGGCGTGAGAATGTTCACGTCCTCCGCCGTCCCTCGCTCTACCCAGCCGCCTCCTCAACCCGAAGAATGAGTAATGTGGAACGGCTGCGGCGCCTGCCTCAGGATTCCTGTTTGTGTCTCCGGTCCGGGGAGCTTGACAGGAGAAAGTTTCTCTTGTTCAATGCGGCAGTTCTTTGAAGGTACATCGTATTGCCCGGCCGCAAACGGAAGTCCGTGTAAATCGGACGCGGCCGCGCCGCTGTGATTCTGCCCCGGAAACGGGAACAGCTTTCGGTTTTACATGACCACTGTCCTCAAGAATAGCGGGGATGGGAAGGTTGCCGAAAGCGCAGAAGAGCCAGAAGACGTGTTGCCGGGCGCTCATGGTCTCTTTCGCGAAGAAGGAGAATGGGCGGGCTCCTGATCTTGTTTGTAGCAGGTACCTCCGTTCTCCGCAGGGAGATCGGAGGTTTTTTGTTTCTCCGAATTTCCTTCCGCGCGAAAGCGACGGAAAGGATTCGGAATGAAGTTGAAAACATGGTCAGGGATCCGGATAGCTCTATTCTGCCTTCTCGCGGCAAGTTCGCATGTCTTTGGGGTAACGTGGTTGTCGGACTTCGATCTGGCGCCGCTTGGCACGAACGAGTACTGGAACGGGTCGGACAGGCACGGCGGGCACCTTGAAGGCGGTGCATTCTTTGAGAACCACTACGATGCCCTGTACGACAGCTGGGCCGGTTTCTCGCTCTCCCGTGTAAACAGCACCAACACGCCCGGCTATGCCAACCAGTACGCCGTATTCAGCGGCGCCGGTGTCGGCGGTACCGGCATCTATGCCACGGTCTATGACTCTGCCTGGGACGAGGCGGACATCGTCACCCTGCCCACTCCTTCTTCGGCGCTCGGTTTCTATGTCAACAACACTACCTATGCCGCGCTCGCCATGCGAGACGGCGACGCCTTCTCCAAGAAATTCGGCGGGGCAACGGGTAACGATCCCGACTGGTTCCTCCTGACCATCACCGGTCGGGATGAAGCCGGTACAAGCCTTGGCAATGTTGCCTTCTACCTCGCGGACTACCGGTTCGCAACGAACAGCCAGGACTATATCGTGGAGGATTGGACGTGGGTGGACCTGACTTCGCTGGGTCCGGACGTGAAGACGCTGCACTTCACCCTCTCGTCTACCGACAACGGCATGTTCGGCATGAATACCCCGGCCTACTTCGCTATGGATGAATTCCGGTTCGTGCCGTCTTTCTCCGGCCCGGCGACGAGCACGAATCCATGGGATGCCGCGATCCCGGGGTATGTCGGATCGCTGGGTAATGGTCTGACAAATGCCCCTAACACAGTGAATCCCGTCTTCGCGGGCTGGGCCAGCAGCGTCCGGCAGTATGCCCCGGCCCCGGGTGTTGCGGCGCAGTGGACGAACGCTTCTCTTGCACTGGGCCACGCTACCGGGAACAACTTCGACATAGTCTCGCTCGGTGACCTTGACCAGACGCAGATAGACGGAGGAACGCCGGCGGGACAAGTCATCCTGGCATTCGATATTCGCATATCCGACGGCGAAGGCCCTGACCTTGCCGTATTCGAAAACGGTTTCGTTTCCGGGGGGCCAAACGATCTTCTCGGCGAGCTGGGCTATGTAGAGGTATCCTCCGACGGAACCAACTTTGCCAGGTTCCCGGCCGCGTCGTGGACGACCAACTTCGTAGCCACTTACGACCCAATAGACGGCCGCAATGTTTACAACCTGTGCGGCAAACACGTCAACGCTTACGGGTTCTCCTGGGGGACACCTTTTGACCTGGCGGATCTGGCATGTCATCCGCTGGTCACCGTAGGAACCCTCTGTCTGACGAACGTCCAGTATGTGAGGGTTGTCGACATTCCGGGCAACGGCGATTTCGTCGACGGCTGTGTCCCCTCCAACCCGGTCTATGACCCGTGGGTAACGAGTGGGTCCGGTGGAGTTGACCTGGAGGCCATCGGAGTCATCAACTCGCCAGACTACAGGCATATCAGGGTCAGTGCCGGCACATACGGGACAATAACACCTTGCGGCGTGCCGGACGGCCGGGTTGCCGTGAGCCGCGGCGGTAACAGAACTTTCCAGATTACGCCACTGACTGATCACGTGATTCTCGACGTCACGGTTGACGGTGTATCGGTCGGCGTAACCAATCAGTACACATTCAGCAATGTTCAGCAGGACCACGAAATCGAGGCCTCGTTTGGCTGCACGCTGCAGATAGAATCAGTTCACGGCGTCGCAACCCCTGTCGCGGGAAATCACGATCTGCCGCCGGGACTCATCGCGTGTTCCGTATCTTCCCCCGTGGTCTCGGGAACAACGCAATATGTCTGCCGAGGATGGGTCGGTACCGGCAGCGTGCCGACCGGCGGGACCGCAGCGGCTACCGGCTCCTTCAACCTGACAAACTCGTCATCGGTGACGTGGCTCTGGACGACAAACTACCGGTTTGCCGTGGACACATCCAGGGGAGGCTCGGCAGATCGCGGTGACGCCTGGGCTCCATCCGGAGAAGTTGCCACGTCCACAGCCACTGCCCACCAGTGGTACGAGTTCCGTGGATGGTCCGGGGACACGGCGGGCGACACAAACAACACCGTCATGGTGATCACGATGACGGGGGCGAAGTCGATCCACGCGAACTTCTACGCCGACACCACAAGCAATCACACCCCTGTTGCATGGCTTGCATATTACCACCTTACAAACGGCACGGCGGATGCGGAGTCCGAGCTTGACCGTGACGGCGATGGATACACGGCCCGCGAGGAATTCCTCGCCGGTACGGATCCTTCCCTCTCCAACTCCGTGTTCATGATCGTGGACCACGGTTTCGCCGGCGGGTCCAACTATGTCTCGTGGACAGGCGGGACAAACGGTTCCGGTCTGCCGTATTCGATTCTGGTACGGTCCAACCTCACGGTCGGATGGACAACCGCAGGGTGGTGCAACATCCGTTCAGCCAGTGGGACGAACACATGGTGGGCTGCGGGGGCTACGCCACGTGCTTTCTACCGAATCCAGGTTACGGATGAAGAATGACCATGCAAAACCAGCTGGAACATAAGAACGGGTTCACCCTGATCGAACTGCTGACAGTGATAGCGGTCTTCATGCTTCTCCTGGGTGTTCTTCTGCCTTCGCTGGCGGCGGGGCGAGAGCGTTCGCGCCGCACGCATTGCGCAAACAACCTGCGACAACTGCATCTGGCGAACAGCACATACGCAGAAGAGCACGGTTGTTACGTGGCTGCCGCCCCTGATATTCTCTCCGGCTCCAACCTCAGGCGCTGGCACGGGACCAGGGGGAACAGCAGCCTGCCGTTTGACGGCTCCTGTGGCCCTCTTGCGGAATACCTGGGCCAGGCACAGAGGATCAGAACCTGTCTCTCGTTCACCGACTATGCTGAAGAGCATGGGGCAAACGCATTTGAAGCCAGTTGCGGCGGCTACGGGTACAATGACGTGGGCATTGGATCCCGTGTATACCTTGACGGCTACACGGCCAAGGCCATGTTGCAGGGCATGTCCCCCGACGCGATCCACAATCCTTCTGAGACAGTCATGTTCTGCGATGCGGCTCTGACACAGCCATACGGCAACAAGCCGGAATATCTGATCGAGTACTCCTTTGCACACCCATACCACTGGGTGTTTCAGGCCGGCAGGGAGTCAGGAACGCGGGTCCAGTATCCTTCGATCCATTTCAGACATGGCGGGCGAGCCAATGTCGTCTGGTGTGACGGCCACGTCTCCTCCGAATCGTTGGAAACGAAAGCGGAGAAATGGTTCACGAAATACGACATTGGCTGGTTCGGGGGTGCGGATAATTCACTGTTCGATCCCTATTGAGACGTAGTCGACGCTGCACAGATAGGGGGGTCACGCAGGAGGCAAGATCCGAGTACCTGAACCCCGAACCCCATCATCCTGAATCTGCTACTATGGAAACACGCGGATGTTCGCAGGAAAGGTTCCGCTTACATCAATACCCCGCCACTTCGTACGCCGCATCGAACATGGCGACTATGTTTTCCGGGGGCACGTTGGCCTGGATATTGTGGACCTGGTTGAACACGTAACCTCCGCCCGGCTTGAAGATGGCCATCCGTTCGCGCACCTGTTCCCTCACGGCTTCCGGCGTTGCCGTCCCCAGCACGTGCTGGGTATCGCATCCCCCACCCCAGAACACGATCCGTTTCCCGAACTCTTTCTTCAATTTTGCGGGATCCATGTTGGCCGCGGAAGTCTGAACCGGGTTCAGGATGTCCACGCCCGCCTCGATGAAATGGGGAATCAGGTGATACACCGACCCGCATGAGTGAAGAAACGTCTTCCACTTCGTGTTCGTATGGATCCAGTCACAGAGCCGCTTGTAGTGCGGCTTCATCATCTCCGCCCAGAGCTCTGGCCGGATGAATTCCCCGCGCTGTGTCCCGCTGTCATCAGCCGCAATCCCCCAACCGAAGGCCCGATCCCCTATTGCCTGGTGTACGGTCTTCAGGCACTTGATCGTCGCATCCACCGACCGGCCCATCATGTCATGGCAGGTTTCCTTCTCGGTCATCAGCATCACCATCCACTCACTCGGCATCCCCATGGTCACGTTCGCGCGCCGGTCGGTGATGAGGCTCAGGCCAAGGAAACAGATGCCGCATCCCCATCCAAGCAGGGCATAGTCCGTGCCGTCGTACAGCTCGCGCGCGTACTGGCCGTACCTGGCAAGAGTTTCGTCGGGGATGCTGTCCACCGGCTTGAACAGGGCTGGATTGATTCCTTCCGTTCCGCGGTCAAAGGAGATGTCGTCAAAATAGTGTCCGTCCTTCGGCATCCGGTAGGAAGTCCGTCTGCCGGTGGGATCCAGCAGGAACCAGCTGCCGTCAGCATCTTCTTCGATCCGGGTGCCGGGGGGCATAGCCACATCGGTTCCGGAGAAGAGGCGGCGCGGGACCCAGTTCTTCTCCGGCTGTTTCACGAAGTCAACCGTTGTCAGGTCCAGGGGCACAACATCCAGATGGAACCTCTCCAGCACGGCAGGTTCGACGTCGGCAATGAGGAAACGGGGATCAAGGACGCGTGTCCTGCCGGGTATCTTCAGCGCCTTCTTCAGGTTGTGGTACGCGTCGGCGGCGATACCGGAGGCTTTCAGCCCGCCCAGGTCCATCGGCGCCCGGTCAGGCACCTGGTGATTGATCGTTGTCAGGACTCGCTCGCGTGATTTCATGGTACCCCCTGTTGGCATTCAGGATGCCAGACAACCCGCGGGAAGACAAGACGGCGGATGCGCCATGATCACGGTTGTGCAATGCCTGTAACCTTTCGTTGACTTCCAGCGTATATAGGGGCAAAAGAAGGACCGGTTTGATGAAAGCAGCCGGCCTTCCGGAAGGAGACCCGATGAAAAAAGTAATGGTGTTAACGAGCGCGATATTGTGCATGGTCACCCTCGCATGGGCCGGCCCGCTGGACCCGGCGCAGGTGGCTGCGGGGGCGAAGTGGGTCGCACACGTGGACCTGGAGGCCCTCAGGGCATCGCAGTTCGGGGGTTTGCTGCTTGGCGAACTCAAGACAGATGCTGCCCAGGCGAAGATAGCGGCCTTCAAGGCCATTTTTGCTTTTGATCCGGTACAGGACATCAAGTCGCTTACGGTGTTCGGCGACAAGACATCACCGCAGAACGGCGTGGCCATCCTGAAAGGCGCGTTCGATCCCGAGAAGGTGCTCGTCCTGCTGCGGGCAAACGATTCATACAAGGCGAGCGACTACGGCAGCCATGCTGTTCATACGTGGACCGACGACAAGAGCGGCGCTCCCGAGAAAACACACTGGGGTTGTTTCCACAGCGCCGGCATGGCTGTTATCGCGGGAACCCGCGAACGGCTGGTCGAAGCCATCGACGTGCTTGACGGCAAAGGCGCGGCACAGCCCGCCGACAGCCGGTTGAAGCGACTGCTCCCCAAGGAGCAGGGAGTTGTGATGGCCGCGGCTCTTCAGGGCATAGCCGACGGAGAAGCCCTTCCACCGGAGGCGAACATGCTCCAGAACGCCGATGGCGCCAGCCTCGGGCTGTGGGAGGACAACCAGAAGACCACGCTCGAAGTTAAGGTTGAGGCGAAAACAGTTGAAGCTGCCACGGCAATGCAGCAGATGGTGCAGGGTTTGCTGGCCTTTGGCGCGGTGAACCAGAATCCCGATCCGCTGGCCGCGGCGATCACCCAGTCGGCAAAAGTGACAACTGATGACCGCACGGTGATGCTGCGAATACAGTGCGGGTCCGAACAACTCTTCAACGCCATGAAACAGGCGCATGAGAAGAAACTCCAACAGCAGCAGGCCGGACAGCAGCCCGCAACCCCGTGACCCCGCGGCGCCGGATCCAGCCGCGCTGGCCCTGCAGGCGCGCGGCGGGTCCAGGGAGGCTTTCGCCGATCTCGTTCGCCTTTACGCGGCCAGGCTTTGCGCGTACCTGGACAGTATCGTGGCGAACAGGGCCGATGCGGAAGACCTGGTCCAGGAGGCATTCATGTCGGCCCACGCGAAGATCGCCTGTTTCAATCCTGACTTCGCTTTCAGCACATGGCTCTACGCCATAGGCCGCAATCTTGCGTTCAGCCACCTGAGACGCGCCGGCATATCAATAGCACAGCAGGCGGACAGCGGCGTGGACCACCACTCTCCCGAGAAGGCGATGTCGGAACAGGACGATCGCAGTCTCGTATGGACTCTTGCCCGCGCTCTGCCCGACGCGCAGCGGGAGACGCTCTGGCTGAGATACTCGGAGGATCTTTCCGTTGACGAAATTGCCCGGGTCACGGGACGCACGCAGATACACGTGAAAGTGCTGTTGCACAGGGCGCGTTCCGCGCTTGGCGAACAGATCAGGAGCAGGCATTCCGCTGCAGCGGAGGAGCTCTATTCGATTGCGACATCATACGGCTGGATGCGCGAGACGGGAGGTGTGTCATGATGTGTTTCTTCCGGCGATTCCAGGTAAGCAACCTTGCCGGTTCCGGCCGCGAGCCGGGGGCGGGGCTGAAGAGTCATCTTGCGTCGTGTCCGGCATGCAGGGAGTGGCAACGGCTCCAGGAAATCATCCGCACACGGCTGCATGCCGAGGCACAGGAAAAGGCAGCCGGCATTTCCCCGGACCTGTCGAGCCGCATCGTGATGGCGCTTCCGAAGCAGACGGTGGTACAGGCCCCTGCTGTCGGCCCCGTGTTGTTCCCGGGGCTGGCGTGGGCGACGGCAGCAGCGTGTGTTGCCGCCCTGCTTGCCACATGGATTGTATCGCAGAAGCTTCCGTACCGTGCGGGGGACGGCCGGGCGGAAAGCGTTACGGCGGCACTGCGTGTCGTTGAAGGGGTGAATCCTGTTGCGCTGTCAACCCTGGCCGGAACGCCTTACCGGAACGAACTCGTATCGCTTTCGCACGACATCCAGCGCGGCCTCACATTTGTTTCCGGCTGCCTGCCCGGCGTCGGCAGCGTGTCCGAACTCGTTTTGCAGTGAAGAGGAAACTCATGGCATGTCGGCCGGGACTGTTGGCAGTGGTTGTCTTCTGGCTGTGTGTTGTCAGCACACAGGCCGGGTCGATTACGCTGGTCGCCGATGGCCGGGCAAAATGCTGCATCGTCAGTGCAGACGAAAAAAGCTTCGAGGAACGGGACACATTCAACTGGACACCTAAAACTCCATTTCTCAAGTGGGCTGCCGAGGATCTCGCCGGCTACATCGGGAAGATGGGCGGCGTCTCGGTTCCCGTTGCCGACCAACCGGTCGAAGGACTTCTGCCCATCCTCTTGGGGGCTGACCCCCTTGTTCCGAAGACGCCAACGCCATACGGAGATGCGTACGTCATATCTGTGGCGACGAACGCCATTGCCCTGAAGGGGGAATCCCGGCGTGCTGTCTACTATGCCGCCGTGGATTTCCTGTACCGGCTTGGTGTCCGGTGGTACGCGCCCACAGAAATGGGTGAGGTGGTGCCGCAGCGCAAGACAATCACTGTCGAGACCGGCGGCGTGGAATGTGCGCCCGACTTCGCAACCCGGCGACTCTGGTGCCGGCCTCCCGATGAGCTCCGGTGGATGTACCGCAACCGTCTGGGCGATGCCACGATCCCTGCCGGGCATTCACTGCATGGTTATGCAGCGGGATTGCCCGGATGGAAAGACGGGAAAGAGGGCCGTTCACTGCATCCCGAGTACTACAGCGTGGTAAACGGGACCAACGGCATGTGGATCAACCTGGCGAATCCGGAAGTGGTCCGGGTCGTTGCCGGAAAAGCTGTCGAAAGCCTGCAGGAAGAACCGCGCAGCGGAGCCCAGGGAGGGAAGAAGGCCAGGGGGTTTATCAGTATCTCGCCCGATGACGGATTCCTGCAGGATGAACGGCCTGAAGTGGTGGCAATGAACAGTCCCGGTCGCGAACCGGTCCTGGGTATGCCGTCGTTTTCCGATGCCTGGTTCGGGTTCCTCACGCGCGTGTGTGCGGAAGTTGACAGGCAGGCGCCGGGTCTGGATTTCAAGTTCGGATCGCTTGCCTACATGAACTACATCCTGCCGCCGAAGAAAGCGAGACCGGACCCGCGCATCGTGCCGGTTATTGCACCCATAACCCTCAACCGGTTTGTCAGCATGAACACGGCGGGCGCTCCCGCTTCCGACATGCTCGAACCGATAGTGAAAGGATGGATCGGGGCCTCACCACGGGTGGGTGTGTACCTGTACAACTTCAATCTTGCCGACATGGCCATGCCGTATACGCGCCGGCTTCACTGGACGAAAGACATCCCCCGCTTTTTCACGCTGGGTATCAGGGACATGTGCATCGAATCCCATCCCAACTGGCATACCATGATGCCCGGTAACTACGTGGCGGCACGGCTCCTCTGGGACACGAAGACCGACATTACGGCAGAACTGAATGCGTTCTATCCTGACTACTACGGATCGGCGGCAAGCGCCATGCGCCGCTATGACACAACGCTCGAAAACGCCTATGAGTCAACGAAGGTCTACGCCGGAGGCGTTTGGGGCATGCACCGTATCCTGACAACCAGCGTGATGAAAGAACTTGAGGAAGCCCTTCTGGATGCCGAGAAGCAGGCAGCCGGAGAAGGTGTGTTTGAAGACCGCGTCAAGGTCGCGCGTTTCAGCCTGAACTTCGCAAAGATATGGTTTGCCGCAAGAGACGCGATGAACCGGGGTGATTTTGCTGAGGCGGAAGACCATGGAACTGCCTTCGTCGCGAATTACCGGGATGCTTACGCAAGGTACCCCGTGTTCTTCGGCAAGAACGTAAGCTGGTCCCCGAACATAGAACGGTATTTTGAACTGTTCCACAGTCGTGCTTTGACAGAGGCCGGAAGGATTGCCCGGGAGGGGGTTATTGTCTGTCGTATCCCGGATGAGCTTTCCACATGCCTGGAACCGGTTGAGGCCGGGGTCAAACCTTCCGGCAAGGCGCCTGATCCGGAACACGCCGGGTGGAAGCCCATGAAGACATATTCCTCAACACTGGACGAACAGGGGTTACCGTTCTTCCGTGGCGTGATCTGGCACCGGTTTGAATTCGATCTCTCTGCTGATGTGAAGTCAGCAAAGTCTTTCCGGCTCTGGTTCGGCGGAGTCGACAGCAAGGTTCGCGGCTGGCTGAACGGACAGGATATCGGTGAGCAATTTGCGGGCAGTTTCAGACCGGTTGAGTTCGACGTCTCCGCTGCGCTCGAACCGGAGAAGAACAACCTGCTCGTGATTGCCGTCGACAACACGTTCCCGAACGAGGTCGGCGTCGGCGGTATCATGAGACCGGTAGTTATCTATTCTCCGAGGCCGGCGACGGAACAGGTATCTGCTGTCATGGACAGGTAATACTGGTCCTATGCCACCCGCAGGCCCGTGGATAGTTTTGAAGCACTGCCGTTCATTTCCCGGTTTCTCACCCCTTACCGAACTCACCGATATCGGTCCCCTGCCCCAGTGGGCTTCTTTCAGCTTGCTGATAGAGCATGAGCGTGATTGATTCCGGCAATACGGAGAAACAGAACGATGCCATATCCCAATGCAGAATCGTGCAGCTCGCTCACAGGGCAACTACAAGTCTACGCCGACCTCCAGCATGAGGACGGTGCCCGCGGCATACCGGCCCTGCTCAAGCGCGCCGAACGGGATCTTGCCCGTGCCTTGAAGGCGATCCGTGCCCTGTCTCCGGACCCCGCACTGGCCCGCCGCGAGCCAAGCGAGCTTGCCACCATCCGCTGCCTGCGCCCTTCGGGTCCACGCCGCCTGTGGGGCACTGTCGATCTTCCGCGGTACCGGCGGGCACTGGAGGGTGCGTTTCTGGCCCGCTGTGCAGGTTGTACGCTCGGCGCGCCGGTCGAGGGGCAATCGGTGGAATCCATGGAGCAATGGGCCCGGCATATCGGGGATCGCTTCCCGCCGGTGAACTACTGGTCGGCCAGCCGCTGGCCGGACTGCCTGCGCTACGGCGTTCACACCAACGATGATTACACGCGGGGCCGCATCCGCGGCGTACCCGTGGACGACGACATCACGTATACGCTTCTCGGTCTGCTCATTGCGGAGAAGTACGGTCCCGGCTTCACCGTTGCTGATGTTGGCCGCGCCTGGCAACGGTGGCTCCCGATAGCCTGTACCGCCGAGGACGTTGCCCTGAAGAATCTGGCAAAGGGCATCCCTGCCGAACGTGCCGGCGCGGTGGATAACCCGTACTGCGAGTGGATCGGCGCGGACATCCGGTCCGACCCATGGGCGTACATTGCGCCCGGCTGGCCGGAGAAAGCCGCGGAACTCGCGTGGCGGGATGCATACCTGAGTCACCGCCGCCAGGGGATCCACGGCGCTATGTTCTTTGCTGCGGCGATCTCTGCGGCATTTGCCGTTGATAGCGCCATGGACGCGCTGCGGATCGGGCTGACGGAGATCCCGCGGGACTGCCGGCTGGCCCATGACATCCGTTGGGCCATGCGGCAGGCGCCGCGCATAAGGAATTACCGGCAGGCCCGGGACGCGGTGGATCGCCGGTTCCCCGGCATGAACAACGTGCACACGAACAACAACGCCTGCCTGACGGTATTCGGGCTGGCCATCGGCGGAAAGAACGTCACGCGGGTGATCGGGGAAACGGTCGCCATGGGCCTCGACAACGACTGCACGGCCGCCACGGCGGGCAGCATCATCGGCGCCATTGTCGGCAAGGCCGGCATCGCCCCCCACTGGTGGGGCCCCTTCCGGGGCATCGTCTATTCCTACCTCAAGGGCCGCCGCCGTTTCCGCATTGCGGATGTGCTGAAGCGCTTCGAGCGCCAGGCGATGAGGATGCAGGATGCGTGACGCCTCGGTTCAGGGAAAGCAGTACAGCGCATCGTCCGCACTGGCGACCACCACACGCCCGTTCGCGTAGTCGTGGACGCGCCAGACGTCCGGATCCCGACACAACTGCAGGGCGAATCGACACGGGAGGAAGCCCAGGAAACGATTCCATTCAGGGGCAACGGCATCAGCCGACAGCTTGACCTCGACCGGCAGCCATGGCTTTCCGTCTTTCACAATGAGGAAATCAATTTCCCGCTTGTCCTTGTCCCTCAGGCAACGCAGATCGAAGATACCGCGGCCCGTATCTGTCCAGAAGTCGCACGCCTTGAGCAGATGACTGCCCACCAGATTCTCGAATCGGGCGCTTTCCTCATCGACCTCGGCGTAGTCCCAAAGGTAAGGCTTGGCCTCTTTGCGGATACTCCGTACGACATTCCGGCTGTATGGACGCACCAGGAAGACATAGTAGAGTTCCTGCAGAAACGTCAGCCATCGTTTGATGGTGGGATGGCTGACCTCCATCAGTTCCTGCAACCGCGCGAGAGTGATCGGTGACCCAACTCGCTCCGGAAGCAGCGCCGCCAGAAGCTCGATCTGGCCGATCTCCGTGGTTCGGCTCATGTCGCGGACGTCTTCCCGGATCACGCGTTCCACCCGCGATCGACGCCAGAGCCCGGCCTTACGCGGGTCCCGCTGTATCAGCGGTTCGGGAAATGGCCCGAAGGCCATCATGGCTTCCAGTGTCTCGAGGCAACGGCCGTGCGGCGCGTGTCCGGAATGCAGGCGCAGCATGTCCAGGCACTGTTCCGGTGTCGGGGCCTCAGGTGTTTCCCATTCCCTGACCGAGAAGGGATGGAGGCGGAAGTGGTAGTATCGCCCGACGAGACTGTCTCCCCCGCGGCGGTACACATTCAGGCGGGCACTTCCCGTGACCAGGATATCTGCCGGGATGCTCAAGGTATCATGGATCCCCTTGAGCATGCGCTTCCACTTGGGAGCCTTGTGGACTTCGTCCAACACGACCCTGGGGACCGCACCTCCCGGGGCAGAAGGGACGATCCCTCGTGGATCGCGGATCCACTGCCGCCGGAACGCAATATCATCCCAGTTGAAGTAAGCCGTATGGCCACGTCCTCGGAGCATCAGGCGGCCCAGCGTGGTTTTGCCACACTGCCGGGGCCCCGAGACAAATGCCATCTTGTGATCCTCGAAACATAGTTCCTCGATGGCCGACTCCAAGTACCTGGATTTCATGCCGACCATATTAACGTGCGGCGTTCTTATGGTCAAGACATCCTATCCGCGTGATGGTGCCTGTCTCAACGGTTCAGCGGCCGGAGGGCGAAGGCATCGGGGCGACCTCCGAGGAACGACGGGTCGTTTCCGCGCCTCCCCCGAACAGGCAGGTCAGGCCCACCTTGACCGACACGCTCCGGTAACCGTCGTAATTGCGAGCCGAATCGGCGAACGAATCAAAGTACTCGCATCGCGCCGTTGCACGCCAGCGTTCGGCGGGACGGTACACTATGCCGCCGGCGAGAAAGATGTTCGGGGCATCGACAGTCCCGGCCGCGCCCCGGTCCTGGTGTTCCGTACCGACGGAACACTGGCCCTCGACGAAGACGCGGGGAATGAGTTTCGTAGACGCGTAAAGGCCCAGGGTATGGGCCTGCAGGCTGGAGGGGCTGAAGTAATCGGGCGCGGCTTCCTGCCAGCCGGACGCGCTGTAGTTGTAGTATATCTTGCTGTACGGTTCCTGGGTCAGCCTGAATTCCGCGATCCCGAGGAAGGTATCCTGGTTGTTTCCGTCCGAATAGTCGCCCCTGCCGAAGCTGCCACTGAACATCCAGAACCGGTCGGGTTTCCATTTCAGCGATGCCTTCCACGTGTCGATGGTCAGCTCGTCAAGAACCGTGGCGACTTTTTCGATGACACCCCGCTCGTAACCGCCTTCAAAGAAGAGCACATCGACCGGCTGCCAGAGCAGTCTCGTGTCGGTGGTGAGGACGTCCCATCGGTTGGCGTCATAGCGCGTGGCTGTGAGAGGTATGCGTAACTTCAACTGATCGCCGAGGCGCTGGTCCAGGGTGACGCCGATGGCATCGGCCTGAACGCTCGAAACGTTCGTAGCCGGGTTCTGTTCTATGAGGGCGGACTGGACAAGGGCCGAGAGGCGGGTGCCATAGCATGGGGCAATGCTTCCGCCCAATCCGCCGCGGGTGAGACGGCGACCATCGCTGTCATCGAACCACTCGGCGGGCACGAACAGGCTGGGGCTGTTGGCATGCTTGATCTCGTACATCAGTT
>Ga0172371_10009148_pt1 | contig 13678 bp, 17 predicted proteins | sample Lak12m_FD_114543 | JGI IMG/M metagenome (GOLD analysis project Ga0172371, IMG submission 114543) | Freshwater microbial communities from Kabuno Bay, South-Kivu, Congo - kab_022012_12m | ecosystem: Environmental > Aquatic > Freshwater > Lake | place: Democratic Republic of the Congo: South-Kivu... | reverse complement strand
TTAAGCTTTGGCCACAGCTACCGCAAAAGGTATCGCCTGGCTTTATCTCTTTGTTGCAATGAGGACATGTTGTTATAGATTGAAGCTTTGTACCACAGTTTGCACAGAATTTTGCTGAATCTTTGTTTTGGGTACCGCATGAAGGACACGTCTTCATAAAATGTACCTTTATATACCTTTAATAAAATCCTTATTATTTTATAACAATTATATTAGTTTTTTGAAAATCAACAATAAAATTAAAATAGACCATTAAAATAAATATGGAAAAAGTATTATTTAGATGCCATGACACTATAAAATACTATTGTTATCATTCTTATGAAAAATTTACCTGAAATATATTTTTAAACTATTTAAGGACAAGAAAGTTACTGTAAAATCTGTATTTACTCAAGGAAAATATCCAAAAAACGGCCCTAGTAATTGTGGTGTAAGCCGAGTTATAATCTAAAAATACTTAAAAGATGTGTTTAAGGTTGTGATAAGACAGATATTGCAGCTAAAATCATTACATTACTTTAAACTTCTGTTTTTTGCTCTTAATTTTTCTAGTAATTCTTGGGCTTTCTTTAATGCTTCTTCTTCTTTTTCATCAGCAGGTTGCGCCCATGGCATAGTAACTCGCCAAGTTATTTTTCCACTTAAGGGTTCTTCAGGATAAGCACCTATATCGTATAAATTATAGCCTTTAAACTCAACCGGGTTTTCCTGATAACAGGACCATACAGCTTTTCTTATCACATCAGGATTGCCTTCAAATTGAAGGTCAATAAGTGAAATTTGCTTTCTAAATCTGTCAATCAGTTCCATTGGTATATTAAACAAAAATGGATGAGGAGACTGCGTTTTGATAATTCTTTTTTTAGAATCTACACCATAAGTAATTAAAGCTTTTAAGGCTTCACCTGTTAAGTGACCCTCGGATTCAGGACCACCTAAAATTAAATACCTTATATTTGGATTTGCTACAACATTACAGATTATCTTTTCAAATCCTATATTTTCAGTCTGGACAGTTCCTGACAGTGCTGACCCGCTTTCTGCTCCGGCTCTAACAAGGTTTTCAAGCTCAGCTGGAATTTTATCGGCATCAGTATTTAAAATAATAGCTACTGCAACAGGAGAGGCATCATTTCCTCTTATATATCTGCCTTCCTCAGGTGGATAATCGGGATGTGTTTTTACCTTTAACATTTCAGAACAATAATATTTATTTTGATATTGTAATTGTAATATTTTTAGGTAAGGCAAGCATTGCTGTTACCTGCATTGACTTAAAAAACCCTACTGGTACTGCACAACCTGCACAGCAACCTTTAAGCTCTTCTCTTATAACCTTAAAAAGCTCTCCATTAAAACCTTCTTTGATTTCATTATATGCATCAATTACATTCAGCTTTTCTGATAAATTCTTTATTTTTTCACAATCAGTATTTACTTTAAAAGTAACATGTTGTGAATCTTCTGAATTTGCTTCTATTTCAGTTATAAATCCACAAATACCTGCTTCAACTTTAGTTTTAGCCATTATTTATTACTCCATCTCTATTTAGAATTTATAAATTCTAATATCTTCTTTTCAATTTCATCTCTTACTTTTCTAAAAGCATTCAATTTTTCTTCTTCTGATCCAGAAACACTTGAAGGGTCTGAAAAACTCCAATGGATATATTTAGCACTTCCGGGAAAATAAGGGCAATTTTCTTTGGCATTGTCACAAACGGTTATAATGTAATCGAATTTTTGACCTAAAAATTTATTAATACTTTTTGATTTACTGCCTGATATATCAATTCCCTTCTCCAACATTACTTTAACTGACAATGGATTTAAACCTTGAGGGTTTGTACCAGCACTTCTAATTTCCCAATTACTTTTATATTTTTTAAAAAATCCTTCAGCCATCTGGCTTCTTACTGAATTACCAGTACAAATAATTATTACTTTCTTCATACTTGTATTTTTTACCACTTAAATTATTTTTATTTCAGGCTCAATTTTAATATCAGCTTTAATTGATTCAGCAATGAGGCTATATTTTTTAGCTGATTTTATTGCATTTTTTATTTTTTCAACTGATGTATCTTTTGCAGTAATTTTTAGTTTTAAAACTATTTCTTTAAAAGCAGAGGTTTTATCAATAAATTCATTTACTTTACCAACAGCATCACATTCGAATAAAGTTAAGTTTATCTTAAATCTCTCTGCTGCCCAGATAAACATCATAAAATAACAGGTATTTACTGCAGCCATAAAAGCATCTTCAGGTGTTAATATGTTAGGATAGCCATAAAGTTTAGGTGGAGCTGAAAAATCAAGCTCAACACCATTTTCCATATTGATATGTCCTTTATGGCCACCAGTCCATTGTGAATGATTTTTATATATATAATCAGTCATTATAACTTTTACTTTCCTTTAAAATATCATCAACTTTATTTGATATTACGTCTGCTATCTTACCAGCAATTTCTTTTTCCCTGCTATTTAAATTTCGTTTATTACATACTTTGGTATTGCTGTTAATAAAATTTCTTACATTTATTGAACATGTAACTTTTCCTGAATATTTCTCAGTAGCTTTTTTAGCACATAATTTTTCACACCCATCGACAGTAATGGTAGGATTATTTTTTGCAAATAATCTGTCACCTTCTCCACCTGCAATAAAAAGAGGAAGGCAAATTGTTGTTGTACCAAATGGCTTTTTCTTAAGTAAAACCTCAAGAGTGGCAATTCTTGAAATTGTACCTTCAGGTAAATCTTCGCCGCTACATGAAACAATGCCTACTTTTTTTATTTTATTTTCATTTTCTTCCATTAATTAAAACCTCAAAACTTTTTAATTTAATCTTTTGTAAGTTCGTCAATATCTTTTACAATATGGCTTGCTACTGTATCTACAAGATCGCTTCCGCCATTTCCTATATCAATTATACCTTCTGGCTTTTTGTCAGGGTTTGCTGCAGCAAATTTTAAAATCATATAGCTTTTATCAGGTATTTTATTACATGCCTCCACATTTTTTTTAGCACAGTGTTTTGCACAGCCATCTATGGTAATGCAATAGTTCTTATTAAGTTTTTCAATTGTTTCTTTATCACCTGATGTTAGTAATGCAAGACATACAGTCTGGCATTTTTCTTTTCTTAATTTTTCTACGATCTCATAAGTAGTTTCTCTTGAAACTGTTCCAATAGGTTTTCCAATACCACTGCAAGGTATAACTATAACTTTTTTCTTATCCATTGCTTTTTAGCCTTTGGCTTTCTTCTTCAACTTTTAATTTCATAAAATCAAAATAATTCTTACTATCCATCAAATTTAATTTATCTTTCTCAAAATCACCAAGTTCTATAACTGCCAGCCAGCCCCTGCCAAAAGGATCTGAGTTTACCAGTTCAGGAGTACCAACCAGTTCTTTATTATGTTCAATTATCTTACCACTAACAGGAGAAGTAATTGAAAAAGATACCTTCATTGTTTCTACATCTCCTAATTCTTCGCCCTGTTTTACATCAATTCCTACTCCCAATAAATTAACAGAGGCAATATCTCCATTTAAAGTCTGAAAAAAATCAGTCATTCCAATTTTTGCCCTGCCATTTAATTTTTCAGCCCAGCAACCGTCCTTATGATAATAAATTCCATCTTTTACTTTAAATATAAATTTGTCATATTTATATTCTTTAAATTCCATAAATCCACCTCTAGTTTTTTAAGTTTTTTTACAACATATAATATTTCTGTCTACCTTAGATAAAGTTTGCACATCAGACTTGATTTTTTTGTCATTGGCAATTATCTGGCAAACCAGATTTAACACCTGTTTTATCTTTTCTTCCATGTTTTCATCAAGGCTGTAATTTACCCAGCTTCCATCTTTTGAGTAATTTATTATTTCAGCATCCTCTAGTTTCTTTAAATGGGATGATATTGTAGGTTGCGACAGTCCTATAATTTCAGTTATCTCACAAACGCACAAATCCTTTTTTGCATTAAGAAGTGCTACTATTCTTATCCTGTTTTCATCGGCTAGTGCTTTTATAATTTTTGTAAGCTTTTTTAAATTTGACATTCTTACCCCTTATAAAAATATTTGCTTTCTACTATAAATATTTCAAAAAGTAATTTACTTACAATAAAAAGTCTTTTATACTATTGTATTTGAATATTTAAATTTTTCAATATGTTTAATAAAGTTTTTAAAATCGAGACCTACTAAAGGAGTAGCTATGACTGACGGTATAGTAAAAAGACTGTCTTTCCTTGACAGGTTTTTAACCCTGTGGATATTTTTAGCAATGGCAGCAGGTGTAGGTACGGGCTATTTCTTTTCTGATGCTGTAAATAACATATCATCTAAAGTATCTATAGGTACCACTAATATACCTATAGCAATAGGTCTAATACTGATGATGTATCCACCTCTGGCTAAGGTTAAATATGAAGAACTTGGAAGAGTTTTCCGCAATTACAAAGTTTTAGGACTTTCACTTGTGCAAAACTGGATTATAGGGCCCATTCTTATGTTTTTTTTAGCTATTATATTCTTGCGGTCTTATCCGGAATATATGGTCGGCCTTATAATGATAGGGCTTGCACGTTGTATCGCTATGGTAATAGTCTGGAATGAACTTGCAAAAGGCGATACTGAATATGCAGCAGGGCTTGTAGCATTTAATTCAATTTTTCAGGTATTATTTTATTCCCTTTATGCTTATATCTTCATCACAGTTTTACCTAAATACTTTGGTCTTCAAGGTGCTGCAGTAAATATTACAATAGGTGAAGTTGCAAAAAGTGTATTTATTTATCTTGGCATACCATTTATTGCAGGTATAGTAACAAGGTTTAGTCTGATAAAGCTTAAAGGTAAACCTTGGTATGAAAAGATATTTATTCCTAAAATAAGCCCTGTCACTCTTGTTGCACTGCTGTTTACAATTATTGTTATGTTTTCTCTAAAAGGCGAATTTATAGTTAAAATCCCTCTTGATGTATTAAGAATCGCAGCACCGCTTCTTGTATATTTTCTTATAATGTTTTTTGTCTCATTCTTTATGGGAAAAGCAATAAAGGCAAATTATGCCCAGACTGCAACTTTAAGTTTCACTGCTGCAAGCAATAATTTTGAGCTTGCAATTGCGGTGTCAGTCGCAGTGTTCGGAATAAGCTCTGGGGCAGCATTTGCAGCAGTAATCGGACCACTTGTGGAAGTGCCTGTTTTAATAGGACTTGTAAATGTTGCACTTTATTTTAAGCGAAAGCTTTTTAAGGAATGAATATAATTTTATTAAGAAAAATACCTCATAATGATCTTCAGGAATTATGGTAGTTGCCGAGTTATAAACTGATAGTATGAAAAACCAGAATATTTTCACATAAAAACTTTGCGCACCTCCATGGAAGAGGTCTATGGTAAACTTAAATTTATCATAACCTAAGTTTATTTTAACCAAGGAGGCGCATGTGAAATATATAGGATTAGATTTGCACAAAAGAAAGATTTTTGCAACAGTTCTGGATGGTGATGGAACTATTTTAGCAAGAAATACAATAGGAGCAGGAAGACAGGATATCTGCCACTATCTAAACAATATCAAACTAAAAGACAAAATTTCAGTTGCTATGGAAGCATCATATAATTGGCAGTATACATACGGTATTGTAGAGTCTATTACAGATAATATAATTTTAGCCCATCCTCTAAAGACAAGAATTATTGGTGAAGCTAAAATAAAAACTGATAAAATTGATTCATACGTCTTAGCGTATATGCTTAAATCTGATATGCTTCCAAAGGCATATGTGCCAACAAAGCTAGCTATGGAAAATAAAATGCTGCTTAGATCAAGAATATCCCTGGTTAGGCTTAGAACTCAAGTAAAAAACAGAATACATGTAATAATAGACAGAAACAGGGACTGCTACAGTGGCCTTGACAGTGTTACTGATATATTTGGTAAAACAGGAACTGCCATTTTAAAAAATACAAAAATAGCTTCTGTTGACTATGAAATCCTTTGCCAGTATCTTTCTTTAATTGAAGATATAAATGATAAAATATCTGTACTTGAAAAGATGATATCCCAGAAAGTAGCAAAAGATACCGACATAGAGCTCTTAAAGACTATTCCAGGTATAGGAAGCTTAACTGCATTTTTAATAAAGTATGAAATAGGCAGCATAGACAGATTTATCTCAAAAGAAAAGCTATGCTCATATGCTGGACTTATCCCTTCCACTCATCAGTCAGGTGATAAATCTTACAATGGAAGAATTACAAAACAAGGAAACAAATTTATTCGCTGGGCACTAACTGAAGCAGCTCAGATTGCTATAAGGCACAGTCCTTATTTTAGCTATTATTACAACAAGGTAAAGCCAAAGTCCGGAGCAAATGCTGCAACAGTAGCAGTAGCAAGAAGGATGCTTGAAATTATCTATGCTATATTAAAGGAAAAAAGAAGTTATGTTGAAAGACCAGTAAATTTTATATAAATGGCTGCCCTGGAGTATTTTTAACCTTTAAGGGTTGTTAAACTGATTAGGGAGCCAGATTCGAATTTCTATTGTGTACGTAGTGGTACGAATAGATGAATGATTTAGGAATAAATTCTAATAGAATAATTTTTATTGGTATAAGAATATTTTTTAGTTATGGTGCACAAAGTTTTTATTAAAAATTATATTTGACAAGGTTTTTCATAGATAAAAATACTAATTTAATAAGTTTTTTATTCTCTTGTTAAGAATTCTGCAAACTATTTTGTTTATCCTTCTCAACATTTTTAATACTGTCTGACAACCCTGATACCGTTAAATTTAATTCAAGGCTTTGTCCATTTCTGCTAACTGTTAATTTTACACTATCTCCCACTTTATGGATTAAAACCTGCGAGTAAAGCTCATAAGGACTATTAACTGCCTTACCATCAAAAGCTGTAATAATATCCTGAAAATAAAAATGTCTGTTAGATCTTGCTAATAGTGGTTTGAATATTTCTGATTTCATTAAATATATTTTTTAATTTATCTGTAGAGATATTGGCAGGTATATCATTGAAGTATAATGTAAAATTTTTACCTGCGCTCATCCCGATTTTAATATAATTCCTGATTTTTTCCATAATAACTTCAATATTATTATCTAAAATGGAATTTGCATCTATGCCAAACAATAAATCCATATCATTTTTAACTGCAAAATCTTTATAAAATTCGGGACCCAGCATTTCAATATCAGAATCAGTACCTTTAACTAAAAATGGATTTAAAATTTTTTGAATTTCGAGGTATTTTTCCGGTCTTCTTAAAAATCTTGCTCCACCTAATAATGACAAATAAATATTACCTACCATACTTTTTAATTCTAAATAAGATGGAATTATTATATCTTCAATAATTGCTAAATTTACATTTGGAATAATAACCCACGCATCAGCCCCTGAAGCTATTATATTATTATTTCCAATTCTTTCTCTTTGTTTTGAAATCCATGGAGCTAATATTTCATAATTTATTATTCTGAATAGTTCTTTTATAAATTTTTTATCATCATATATATCAATAATTAGATTACTAAATCCTCTAATATTAGCAGCAAGCGAAAATGGGGCGCAGAATCTCGGTTTAAAATCTTTTCCTACCTTCTCCTTATAAATATCAATTAGTTCCAAAACAAATCTTGCTCTACTGTTGCCTTCAAAATTAATATTTTTTATCTTATATATATCAGATTTTTCTTTTATAAAAGGTTTTTCTAAATCTACAGAAGGTAAATCATTTTTAAAATATTTAATTTTCTGACCTAAGACATCAGACTCTATGTTATATACATCATAAATAGTGCATATTTTGTCTAATTTATAAAAAGAATATATATATTGCTGCATTTCAAAAAATAATTCTGCATTATTTAAGATTTCAATGGCATTTGATTTCGTTAAATAAATAGCATGGGTTGTGATTTGAGTATCAAATAAAAAATTATTTGTACTTTTTTTATTTTTATTATAAATCATAAAATTAGGTTTATTAAAGTTATGATATTTTTCCAAAATATTTGCGGTTCTATCACCAGCATTACATTCAATATCAAAACATAATAGTTATATTTTATCAAATGTTATAATATAGTTATTATTATGCAATTTATAAAATATTCCATTTTTATAATAAAATTCAATATTAGTATCTAAGGAGGTTTTATTGGAATTTGATATTCTGGATAATGAAAAATATATATACAATTTAGATAAAGCAAAATTAATAGATGTACTGCTGGATTTCCCAAATCAGTTTAAAAAAGCCGAAAAAATTATAAAAGACTTAAAAATAAAATTAAGGGATGATTATAAGAACGTCGCTGTATTTGGAGCCGGAAATCCTTCAACTGTAGCATTTAAACTGATTGAATCATCTGATATCAATAAGCTTAAATTGCCTGTAGTTTTTTGCTCCACCGGTAAAATTCCTGCCTGGGTAACCAGAGATACATTAATAATCGTTGTTTCACATAGCGGAGATACATTGGAAGTCCTGGACGCAGTCGATAATGCATCTGAAAAAGGAATAGATATTGTTGCAATCACTACTGGCGGAAGATTGAGAGAAAAAGCCAGGGTCAACAATAAGATCAAGTTGATTGAATACTCTGCCCCATTATTGCCCAGGATGGCTGTTGGTTATATTTATGTGCTGCTTGTTGATGTGCTTGCCAGTGCTAAAGCAATCGGAATTTCAGGTATAGATAAAGAAAGGGCATCTGGCTTAAACTGGGATGATGTCGAAAACGAATTATTCCAATTTACCAGAGAATTAATTCCGGAAAATAAAATTTACAAAAATACTGCTAAAAAAATTGCAATAAATTTATAAGATAAAATACCTATTATTTACGGTATAAATAAAATCACAGGCACAATAGCCTACAGGTTGAAAACACAGCTTTGTACCGTAAGCAAGATATTCGCCCATTACAATACACTCCCGGAAATTTATCATGATGAAATAGTAGGCTGGGCAATGAGACCCGAACTGCGCGAAAAATTCTTTGCATTGTTCATTACAGATAAAAGCGAGCCAGACATTGATAAAAAAAGGACTGAGCTATTAAAAGGTATATTTATTGAAAAGGATATAGACTTTGAAGAAATTGCAATAGAAGGCTCAAATGATGTTGTAAAAGGATTTAAGGGAATTTTTCTTTCGGACTGGATCAGCCTTTATCTTGCAATACTTAACAGGGTTGACCCAAATGCAATTACTCTTGTGGACGTAATTAAAAAGAGACTGGATCAGGTTGATAAAACCTGATGTTTAGAATTATTGTATAGCGGTTTTCTAGAAGAAATAATACTTTAATATAAAACTAACAGGCTTGACATTTAATAATTAATTATTCCCGCAGTTTTGCCTTAAATTTTCTGGATAGATTCTCAAGTACTCGCCTTACAATAATTTCAATCTCTACATCTTTTAAGGTTCTTGTCCTGTCAAGGAAAGTAAGCGAGTAAGCCATACTTTTTTTACCGTCTTCTATCTGCTTTCCCCTGTAAATATCAAAAAGCCTTACTGATTTAAGCAAATCCGATCCTGACTTTTTTATTTCGCTTTCAATTTCAGAATTCTTGACTGGCTCATCCACAACAAGTGCAATATCTATTTCAATTGAAGGAAACGCGGCAGCAGGTTCGAAATACATGGAATCTTCAGCATTATTAATAAACTCATCAAGGTTGATCTCAAGGTAATAAACATCCTGGCCAAGTTCAATCGAATCTATTATAAGCGGATGTATTTTTCCTATGATTCCAATTTTCAAATTGCCAATGTCAGTATAGATATCAGCACTAATTACAGGATGGAAAAAGCTATATTCTTTTTCCTTAAATATCAGGTTATTATTTTTAAAATATGGTCTGAAGAGATATTCCGCAATTCCTTTTATATCATAAAAATCATAATTCTTTTCCTGTACGTTCCAGCCTTTTACGCTTATCTTACCTGTAAGCATAATTCCCAGAGTGTTTATCTCATCCGGCAATTTGGAATCTTCTTTTTTCCTGAAAATCTTTGTTATTTCAAAAATTCCCATATCTTTTATTCCGTGGTTTATATTATTTAACAGGTTTCTTATCATGAGTGGTATAGGCGAAGTCTTAAGCAGGGCAAAATCCTCATTTATAGGATTCAATATTCTTAGAGAATCTTTATAACCTTCCTCAATTGTTAATTTTAATTTCTCTAACCATGACTGGCCTATAAACGAATAATTTATTACTTCATACAATCCTATATTACATAAAGACTGCCTTATCGACTTAATGGTTTTCTGGTAATAAGTATATCTTCCTTTTTTCAGATTGGACTGAGGAGGCACTGACTCAAATTTCTCAAAACCATGAATCCTTGCAATTTCTTCAATTAGATCTATTTCTCTTTCAAGATCTTCAAAACGGAATGATGGCACAACTGTTTCAATGATATTTTTATCTGTTGCGTTTTGGCGGTTCCTGATATTAAGCCCGGAGAGAATTTCAGAAACATCTTTGGCATCAACTTCCTTGCCAAGCACATTTTTGACTCTCGACAGCTTTAAATTTAATTTTCTCTCTCTTGCCATTTTTTTATAATTGTCATAAATACCGGTTTCAGGCTTGTAACCTGAAATCTTTGACAGCAAATCTTCGAATCTTTTTATAGCGAAAACAGTCAGTTCAGGGTCAATTTTCTTTTCAAACCTGTTTGAAGCCTCCGATCTTAGCCCAAGTCTGCTTGAAGTCTTCATTATTGATGGACCGGCGAAATTGGCAGATTCAAGAAGCACATTTATTGTGTTTTTGCTTATTTCTGTATCCTTGCCGCCCATTATGCCTGCAACAGCAACGGGTTTTGCTTCATCAGTTATAAGAAGCATACCTTCCTGAAGATTTCTTAAATTATCATCAATAGTCCTTATTTTCTCACCTTTTCTGGCAGTTCTGACTATAATTTTATTTGAATGCAATAGCTCCTTATCAAAAGCATGTAAAGGCTGGCCTACCTCATGCATTATATAATTTGTCAGATCTACAACAATATCTATAGGCCTGTAATCGCAAAGCATAAGCCTGTTCTTCATCCAGTCCGGAGTTTGCACCCTGGGAATCTTTGAAAATATTTTGGCAGAATAACGGGGGCAAGATATATAGTCGTCAATTATGATTTCAAAATTATTGTCTATGTTCAACTCGCTTAAGTAATCATATTCGGGGATAAAAAATGTTTTTTTTGTAAGTGCACTTATCTCTCGTGCTATGCCTATTATGCATAAGCAGTCAGGCCTGTTGGGAGTTATTTCAAGCTCAAAAACAACATCATTTAAACCTACTGCCTCTGCAAAATCATTTCCCGGGATATAACTTTCGTCCAGGATCATTATACCGTCAGATTCTGATGAAATTCCAAGCTCAGCTTCCGAGCACATCATCCCTTCTGAGACAACACCTCTTAGCTTTGCCCTTTTTATAGTAATACCCTGGACAGTCTTTGCTCCTTCAAGTGCAACTGCAACCTTGTCACTCTCCTTAAAATTAGAGGCACCACAGACTACCTGCAACAACTTATCACCGACATTCACCCGGCAGACTGAAAGCTTATCTGCATCCGGATGCTGTTTGTATTCAATTATCTGTCCGATAACAATATTCTTAAATCTCTCCCCGACATACTCAACCCTTTTTACTTCTGTACCGCTCATGGTCAGAAGCTCCGCAACCTTTGCGGGATCGAGATGATCAGTCTTCAAAAATTCTTTCAACCAGTTTATTGTAACCTTCAACTTTAATATAAACCTTTCTAAAACTGCTCCAGAAATCTAATATCATTTTCATAAAACAACCTTATGTCATTAATGCCATATTTAAGCATGCAGATCCGTTCAATTCCCATGCCGAAAGCAAAGCCGTTAACTTCTTCTGCATTATAATTAACATAGCTGTACAGATTAGGGTCTACCATTCCTGCACCTAAAATTTCCAGCCAGCCTGACCCTGAACATACTCTGCAGCCTTTTCCATTACAGATATTACACGACACATCAACCTCAGCGCTTGGTTCTGTAAAAGGAAAATAATGAGGTCTGAACCTGACTTTCCTGTCTTTGCCAAAAACTTCATGAATAAAAGTTTCTAAAGTCCATTTTAAATTGCCAAAACTGATATTCTTATCAATTACCAGCCCCTCAATTTGTGTAAACATTGGTGTATGCGATATATCATAATCTTTTCTGTAAACCTTGCCTGGGACAATAATATAAACCGGGGGTTTGTTTTTTTCCATGTACCTTATCTGAACCGGAGATGTGTGTGTCCTTAGAAGAACATCGTCTGATATAAAAAAAGTATCATGAAGTGATCTGGCCGGGTGGTCTGCAGGGGTATTTAATGCTTCAAAATTATAATAATCAGTTTCAACTTCAGGACCTTCGGCGATATCAAAACCCATCCCTACAAATACTGCCTCAATTTCATCAATTACCTGAGAAATAATATTTTTCCTGCCTGAAGCAATGTATCTTCCTGGCAGGCTCAGGTCCATTTTTTCTTTTCTTAGATCTGCATCAAATTGAATGCTTTTAAGCTGTTTTTCTTTTTCTTCCAGACCTGCTTCTATGGTTTTCTTAATTATATTGGCTTCTTTTCCTACAAGCGGCCTGAGCTCCCTGGACAAACTTCCAATATTGCCCAGTGTGTTTATCGCCAGGCTTTTAGGACCAATATAGCGTGTTTTTACTTTCTGAACTTCATCAAGATTTAATGCTTTTGCAATTTCAATTTTAAAACTTTCAAGCTCAGAGTTTAATCTTTTTTGTAAATCTTCTAATTCTTTATTTATTTCCATATATTGATTTCATATGGCACTTTTTTAATATGATATTTTTATTATGCGGAAATCTGTTTTTTAGCAATTTCAGCAATCTTCCGGAAAGCACCAGGGTCATTTACAGCAATATCAGAAAGCATTTTTCTGTTTATTTCCACATTTGCCATTTTAAGACCATTAATAAGCTCATTATAAGTTATACCATTGGAACGGGCAGCAGCATTTATTCTTATAATCCACAAGCTCCTGAATGTTCTTTTTTTATTTTTTCTATCTCTATATGAATAGGCCATTGCCTTAAGCAGCTCTTCCTTTGCAAGTCTGTAGCTTCGGCTGCTGGAGCTATAGTAACCCTTAGCCTGCTTTAGTATTTTTTTATGTTTTTTTCTTTTTAAAACTCCTCTTTTAATTCGGGTCATTTTTGTCACACCTTCTTTCTATTATCACAACTGTTACTTTTTTCATCTAATTATTCACACCTGGTTTAAGGCACTTTGCAGGTTATTTGTTATCTGCCAAGTTGTCTTCTTACATGAGGATAGTCGGCTTTTGATATTTCTATTTCATCTCCAAGTCTTCTTTTCCTCTTTGCATTTTTTTTAGTTAGAATGTGGCTTTTATAAGCTTTCACTCTAACAATTTTGCCTGATCCTGTAACTTTGAATCTTTTAGCTGCGCCTCTGTGTGTTTTCATTTTTGGCATACTAAACACCTTCCCTTCTGTTAATAAACTACTGCTTCCATGAAAATATAATTAAAAATTAATCAAATACTTAAAAATTAAGAAGGATCCAAAAGCATTACA
>Ga0172371_10009146_pt1 | contig 13678 bp, 6 predicted proteins | sample Lak12m_FD_114543 | JGI IMG/M metagenome (GOLD analysis project Ga0172371, IMG submission 114543) | Freshwater microbial communities from Kabuno Bay, South-Kivu, Congo - kab_022012_12m | ecosystem: Environmental > Aquatic > Freshwater > Lake | place: Democratic Republic of the Congo: South-Kivu... | reverse complement strand
GTTCCACTCCCGGTTGAGGGCTTCCAGACTGGGGTAGAATCGCTCCCGGAGCAGCCGGCGGAAGCGGCCCAACGCCGCGGGGTGCCAATCAACGTCCGGTTGGGGCGAATAATTGGACTCGTCGCCGTGGGTCCACACGAACGGCCCGAACGGCCCGTAGACTTCGGCGTCCTTGCGGAAGTCCTTGCCGATCGCTTCGAGCCGTTTGGGGTCGGCCAGGCAGCCGCCCGAGACGTTGTCCTTGCCCGCCCCCAGCACGCCGAAGCGATTGTTGTACGGGCAGATCATCAATCCGGCCGCGGCGCAATTCCGGGCCAGGGTCGCCATCGTGACTTCCGCGCCGTGCGTGCCCTTGTCCCTGGTTTTCAGGCCGACGTAGCCGGGCAAGGTGTCGATCACGTCGGCCTGGTCGACATCGCGGAGCTTCTGGAGCATCCGGAACGTGGGCAGGGAGTTGTCCGAGCCGGCCCAGACCACGGCGGCAAAGTCGTCCCAACGGAATCGAGCACGGACCGGAAACGTGTGACGGTGCTCGACCAGGATCGTGCCCGCCTGCGAGATCTTGACCCGCAACTGGTGCAAGAGGTGCACCGGCGCGAGCGGCCCGAGGCGAGCTTCCGCCGAGCGGCCCGACGGCGACAGCGATTGGACGGCAATCTGGCGCTCGTGGAGATCCCAAAGCTCCGCCGAGAGCGTCTGGCCCGGCGCAAGCGGTTTGGCCAACTCGATCCTCGCCCGGACCATATCGCCGGGCTCCAAGAGCCGCTTGAGCAGGTCGACTTTGGCCACCGCGTTGTCGCAACGGACTTCGAAGGCTTGGCTGGCCCACTCGAGGATCTTGCCTCCGGAGTCGCGGGCCCATAGGTCGAGCACGTATTGGCCGGCGGGCAGTGCCGGCAGCTCGAACGCGGCCTGGCCGGCGGCAAAGACCTCGCGCCCGTCCGTGGTGCGCACGACCGCCGAGGTCGAAGCGGCGGTCCCTTCCACCCGGATCGAGACCGCCGTCGCCCTGCCCGCGCGAACCTGCGCCGGCAGGTCGGCGGACAGTCTCACGGTCGCCGACCTTCCAGCCGCCCAGCAAACCGCCCGGGCGACCAGGGATTGGTAGTACTCATACGGCCCCAATTCCAGGGCAGGCTCCTCCGTGTTCGGCCAGCGGTTTTGGGACGCCACTTGGACCCAGTCGGGCGTCAGGCTGTGCATTCCGGCGTCGATTTGGAGGTTTTCCGGTGGCTTGCACGGCTGCTGATAGTCCAGCAGCACTACCCGGCCCTTGCCGAATTGCCCGGTCCGGACCAGCTTGACGGGGTCCGCGTGGCGCAGGCGGGGTAACGATTGCCACGGGACCCCTCGAAGGATCGCCTCTCGCCCCTCGTTAGGATTCTTGGCAAAGACCGCCTTAAGCTCCCGGTCGAGTTCCGGGGGAGCCACGCAGACCAGGCCCGCCCCCTCCGCCACTTTCTTGAGGATTCGAAATCGATCGAGCGCCGGCAGGATCGACCAGCGGACCTTGCCGACGAGGAACACGTCGTAAGGCTCTTTCAAGTACTGATCCAAGAGTCCGCAGATGAAGTCCTGGCTGACCACGTAGGCGGCGAAGGCCGGATCGGGGTTGCCAGTGGTGAGCGTCGTCGAGCTGAAGCACATCCACGGGGTGAAGCGGACTTCGAGGCGCTGGGCGAGTTCCACCGTTTCGAGGTGGGTCCATTGCGGGGCCAAGACCAGCAGCCGAATCGGCCCGCCGGCCAGCGGATTGCCCCACGCCACGTGCGGCGTCGCGTAGCCCGGCCTGACCATGCCATACGGCTGGTAATACTCCAAGCCCAACGGGTGAGAACGGTCGATTCCGTCGGGTCGCGGGGGCGAAGCGGCGGGAGCCCACCCGCCCGCACCAAGTGCAACCCACGTCAGGATCCCAATCACAGGAACACGCCACATGCAAAGAGTCTCCGCTCGTGGAACGGCCGTCGGGCGGGAGAACGGCCTCGGCTGCTTGGTCTCCTCCTGCGCTGGTCCATCAGCGATTCTTTACGGCCCTCGTGGGTGATCATTTCGCCGCGATTTCCACCCGTCAACGGCTATCTTACACCAAACCCGAGCACTGCAGAACCAGCCCGACATCTTTCATCTCCTGCCGTTCGCCGTCCCGAGTGCGGTTGGTTCCGAGAATCGCCCGAATGGATCGTGTGGATCATTGCGATCTCCTTGCTAGAAGGATAATCCTGGTCTAGAATGATTCTGGGAGGTGCCTATGAATCTCACGAACGAACAGGTCCAGGCGATTCGAGAGGGCGAGCCCGTTCCGGTCGTGCCGCCCGAGGTCGGGGAAGAGTGTATCCTGCTGCGCAGGGATGTGTACGAGAGGGCAAAGCAGGCGGGGGAGAACGATTTACCTAGCTCCCTGGCGATCTCTCGCATGGTGAGAGCGGTGGCCGGCGACGAAGAGGACCTCGACATCTACCAGCAGTACAAGCGATGAATCGCGGCGACGTCGTCACGGTCGATTTCTCGTTCTACGACCCCGCGGACAAGGTCCGCCCGGCCCTCGTCGTCCAGAATGACCGCGACAATGCCCGGATGACGAAGACTGTCGTCGCGCTCATCACCACCAACATCCGCCGGGCCGGGGAGGATACGCAGTACTTCATCGAACGGAGTCACCCCGATTTTACCGCCTCGGGACTCTATCGCGATTCAGCGGTGAACTGCTCGAATCTTTACACCATCCGCCAGGCTGATGTTTCGCGTATCCTCGGAAGGCTTTCGGTGGCCACCATGGAGCGGGTCGACGCCTGCCTCAAGGCCGTGCTTGACCTTCACTGAGCGGGAAGCCTCTCGATCGTCACGGGGGATCTAAGCCTCGTCCCGCAAAACGGTGCCAAGAGGGCGTGAGCCGGGAGTAGTGCGATGGGCAAAGGGGCGATCGTTGTCCGTGGGCTGGGGATAGCGGCCGTTCTGCTCGGCCTGACGAAGGGCTATGCGGGCGAGCCGGCCCCGGCCGTGGGGCGGATCGCGTCGCCGCCCTCGCGCCTTGTGGCCACGGTCTACGGCGCCGCCGGCGAGGTGGCCGGTTCGATGTCGGTGCTCGATACGGGCAACGCCCGCTGGATGATCGACTGCGGTTCCCCCGCCCCGGAGCGAGAAGAAGATAAGGAGAAGCGGCTTGAGCCTGATGCGAAGCCGTCGGCGGGCCTGCCGGTCGACGGCCGGTCGATCGCGGCGGTGTTTATTACCCACGCGCACACCGACCACGTCGGACGGCTGCCGCTGTTGGTCGAAGGCGGCTTCCGTGGTCCGCTGTACCTGACCGACGCCACGGCCGAGCTGCTGCCGATCATGCTCCGCATGCAGGTCCGCTACGATGAAGGCCGGTCGAGGAGTTGGGTGTGGTCGAAACAGGCTTTCGAGCGTGCCCGGAGCGGCGAGCGGCCCGTGACGGTCCATTGGCACGCGGGCTGCCCGTACCGCAATGCGATCTCCCAAGCGAACCTCCAGTCCGCGCGCGTGTCGTTTCACGAGCTTGCGACCCGATTCGAGCGCGAGGATCGGGCCGTCGAGGCGACCCTCTGCCGGCGGTGCACGGACGAAGAAGTGGCGTCGATCGTGGCCTTGTGCCGGCGGGTCGGATACGGGAAGGCAATGAAAATCGCCCCGGGGGTGTCCGTCACGCTCCGCGAGGCCGGCCACATCCCGGGCTCGGCCAGCGTGCTGTTCGAGGTGCAGGTGGGAGACAAGAAGCGGCGGGTGTTGTTCTCCGGCGACGTGGGCAACGACCTCTCGCCGCTCTTGGCCGGTCCCCAGCCGGCCCCGGAGGTCGACGCCGCGTTCATCGAGACCACCTACGGGCCGACGTTCCGCGATCCTTCAGTTAAAGAGGAGCGGGCCCAGTTCCGCCGCTCAGTCGCGGAAGTGGTCGGGCGCGGCCACGTGGCGTGGGTCCCCGCCTTCGCGCTGGACCGCACCCAAAAGATCCTCTACGAGCTGCACCTTGCCCAACAGGAAGGGACGTTGTCGCAGCGGGTGCCGATCTATTGCACGTCGTCCACGGCCCTGGAGATCACCGCGATTTACCGGCAGCATCGCCAGGACGGTTGGTTCCGCGACGCGGTGGCGGGCGATTCGTCGGCCTGGTCGCCGGAGGGGCTGCGCAAGAGCGGCGGATTGCCCAAGAATCTGCCGCATCCCTCGGTACTTCTCACCACCAGCGGGATGCTCGACAATGGCCCCTCGCGCACCCTCGTAAGCCGGCTCGTCCCCGAGAAATCGACGACGATTTTCCTGGTTGGCTACCAGGACCCGGCCAGCCCGGGCGGCATGTTGATGAAGGCCGCGGGCCTGCTGCGCGAGGGAACGCGAGACGAGGCTTCTTCGCCGCGCCCCGCCGCTGCCACTCCGGCCCAGGGCCTGCCGAAGCAGCCGGTAGTCCCCGTCTTGGAACTGGATGCCCAGCGGATTCCCGTCCGAGCCGCGGTGCAATACTATCGTTGTTTCTCGGCCCATGGAGATGCCAGGGACATGGATGCCTGGCTTTCCAAGATTGACCGCACGGCAACGGTCGTCCTGGTACACGGCGGCACGTGGGAGCTGAGCACCAGGGCGGAACAGCTTCTCAAGCAGGGATGGCGGAACGTGAGGATCGCCAAGCCGGGCGAGCCGATCGACCTGATGGGGCGTGGGAGACAGGAGGAACGCTAATGGGCGCTAATCAGTACGCAGTACGCAGTAGGCAGTAGGCAGGAACATTAGCGTCGATTAGCGGCCATTAGCGTTCCTTCTCAGCGGTCCGTGAGGCTTGCCCCGGGCCACGGCTGTCGCCTACGATACAGTCCGGCGTCGTCGCAGTGCGTTTCCGGAAATGGTCCGCCATGTCGCGCGTCTTGATCGTCAATATGCCGTTCTCGAATCTCCGCTGGCCGAACCTTGGGCCGAGCTTGCTCAAGGCGGCCCTGGTGACGCGCGGGATCGGGTGCGACATGGCCTATTTGAACTTCGATTTTGCCGAGCGGGTGGGGCTGGAGCACTACTATTGGCTTGCCGACCATTTCGCCTTCGTGCTCGGGGGCGAGCGGCTGTTTGCCAAGCACTACTTCGGGGCAGAAAAGGGGACAGGTCCATTTTGTGCGGAGCACCCGGTGGGCCTTTCGGGCAAAATGGACCTGTCCCCTTTTTTGCCCCCTTTTTTGCCCCAACTGCCCGACGACGAAAGCTATTTCCGCGACGTGCTCCTGAGGGCCGATGCCGGCGTCACCGAGGACGATTGCCGCGACTACCAGGCCACCGAGGAGCATATCGCGCCGTTCCTCGAAGCGTGCACGGCCGCGATCGACTGGTCGCGTTACGCGATCGTGGGGTTTGCCACCACGTTTCAGCAGACGATGCCCGCGATGTGCCTGGCCCGGCGGATCAAGCAGGTGCGGCCGGAAATCACGATCGTCTTCGGCGGGGCGGCGTGCGAAGGTCCGATGGGGATCGAGCTGGCGCGGCTCTTTCCGGAAATCGACTACGTCTTCCTGGGCGAGGCGGATCTCACCTTCCCGCCGGTGGTCGAACAGATCCTGGATGGCAAACCCGTGACGCTGCCGCCGGGTGTGGTGCGGGTGGCACGCCCAGAGCGAAGCGATGGGCGTGGCGAATCGAGCATCGCGCGAGCCACGCCCTTCGTCCCTCAGGGCGTGCCACCCGAACCCGCCCTGCCGGCCACCTGCTGCGAGCTGCCCTTCGCGGAGGATCCCGGGGCCTATATGGTCGAGAAGCTCGACGATCTGCCGTATCCCGATTTCGACGATTACTTCGCCCGGCTCAAGTCCAGCCCGTTGGCCGCCCGCATCGAGCCGCTCCTGTTCTACGAAACCTCGCGCGGCTGCTGGTGGGGGCAGAAGCACCACTGCGCGTTCTGCGGCCTGAACGGGGCGTCGCTGGCCTTCCGCAGCAAGAGCCCGCGCCGGGCGGTCGACGAGCTGAAGTGGATGGTCGAGCGCTACGGCGTGCGCCGGGGGTGCACGTCGGACAACATCCTCGACTTCCGCTACTTCAGCACGTTCCTGCCGATGCTCCGCGACGCCCAACTCGGCCTGGAATTCGTCTACGAGATGAAGACCAACCTGACGCGCGAGCAGGTCCAGCAGCTCCTCGACGCCGGCCTCTGCGCCGCCCAACTGGGGATTGAGACCTTTATTACCCCGGTCCTCAAGCTCATCGGCAAGGGAGCCAACGCCCTGCAGAACCTCCAGACGCTCAAGTGGTTCTCCGAGGCGGGGATCGAACTGAAGTGGAACTTCCTCTACGGGTTCCCGGGCGAAGACCCGGCCGACTACGCGGAGCTGCTCGACCTGATGCCCTCGATCATCCACCTGGCGCCGCCGCTGGCCGAGGGCCGGGTCCGCTTGGACCGGTTTTCTCCATACTTTGCCGATCCGGCGGGCTGGGGCATGGCCAACCCGCGACCCAACCGGGCCTTCGCCTACGTCTATCCGTTCCCTCAAGACGCGCTGGCCCGCATGGCCTACTACTACGAGTACGATTACGCCGACGGCCGCAACCCGTTGGACTACGTCGCCCCCGTGCTCGAAGCCTTCGACACCTGGCACCAGCTCCACGGGACCGTGATGCTGCGGGTCTGGGACCGGCCCGACGGCGTGCTCATCCTCAGCGACACCCGGCCGTGCGCTACCGCGTTCCAGCGGCGCTTGACCGGCCTGGAGCGGCAGGTGTATCTCTACTGCGACAGGGGCCGCACGCTGGAAAACATTATCGACATGGCGGCCTCCAGCGGAACGCGCGAGCCGGCCGACGCGGCCGCCATCCGGCGCACGCTCGACGGCTGGATCGCCGATCGGCTCATGGTCCGCCTCGACAACCGCTACCTGAGCCTCGCCCTGCGGGCCCGCTCCGACATGGGGCCGCCGGTCGGATAATCTGGAACGCGAAACGCGATTCATCCGAAGGAGGATGCCTGATGAGTTGGATCCGTGGCACGATGGTCCTTGCCTTGCTGCCGGCGGCCGCTTCGATTGCGTGGACGGCGTCGGCGCCGGCTGGGCCCGTGTACCGCTCTCCCCTGGCAATCGCCGTCGCGCCCGACGGCCGGACCCTGTACGTGTCGGACAAGACGGCCCGGTGCCTCACGGTGCTCGATGCGGCCGCAGGCAAGCCGATCCGCAGCATTCCCCTGCCGGGCGAGCCGCACGGGCTGGCCTTGACCGGCGACGGGAAGACGCTCTACGTGGCCGAGCGCAAGGCCAATGCCGTGGCCAGGATCGACACCGCCCAAGGGGCTGTCACCGGGCGGATCGCGGTGGGGGCGTGGCCGGTCGCGGTGGCCCTGGCCCCGCAAGGCAAGCGGCTCTACACCTGCAACCGGGGCGATCGTAGCGTTTCCGTCGTCGATCTGGCAGCGGGCAAGGAGGTGAAGCGGATCGGCCTAGTCCGGGAGCCAGATTTCGCCGCCGTCACGCCCGACGGGGCCCGCGTCGTGGTGGCCAACATGCTCCCGGCCGGCGCAGGCACTGACCCCACGCTGGCGGCCGAGGTCAGCATCCTCGATGCGGCGGCGATGACGGAGCAGACGCGGATCAAACTGCCGGCCGGCTCGACCGTGGTCACCGGGACGACCACCAGCCCTGACGGGCGATGGGCCTACGTGATCCACACCCTGGGCCGCTTCAACCTCCCGATCACGCAGTTGGAGCGGGGCTGGGTCCACACCTACGCGCTCACGATCCTCGATCTCAAAGCGAACACGATCTTCGCCACGCTGCTGTTGGACGATCTCACCGGCGGCTCGGCCGACCCTTGGGCCGTGGTCCGCTCGTCGGACGGCAAGCGGCTGTGGATCAGCCACGCCGGGACGCACGAGGTCACATTCGTCGACATCGCCAAGGTCCACGACCTCCTCGACGGCAAAGTGCCGGAAGATCTTGCCAAACTCAAGGACGGGATGCGGGACAACATTTGGGTCCAGATAAGCCACGACCGCAAGTTGATTTCGCGGTTGGCGAACGACCTGACGGCCCTCTACATTGCCGGCGCGATCCGCCGCGCCCCGACCGGCGGCCTGGGCCCGCGCGGATTGGCCCTCTCGCCCGACGAAAAACGACTCTTCGTGTGCAACTATCTCTCCGGCACGGTGGCGGTCCTGGATGCCGATGAGGGGAAACTGCTGGCGACGATTGCCCTCGGCCCGCAGCCGGTCCCCGACGCGGCCCGACGCGGCGAGATCTACTTCCACGATGCCATGCGGTGCTTCCAGCACTGGCACAGTTGCGCGACCTGTCACCCCGACGGCCGGGTCGACGCGCTCCCCTGGGATTTCTTGCGCGACGGGATCGGCAACCCCAAGGACGTGATCAGCCTCGTGAACGTCGAGCACACGTCGCCGCACAACCGCCGCGCCACGCGGCCCGACCCGCACGAGTGCATGAAAACCGGCGTGACCGGCAGCCACCTCATCGTGCCGGAGCCGCGTGACGTGGACGACCTGGTGGCCTACGCGTCGTCGCTGGAGGCGGAGCCGAACCCGGTCCCCCAGCCGCCCGACGCGATGGCCCGCGGCAAGGTCCTTTTCGAGGGCAAGGCCCATTGCTCGGTCTGCCATCCGGCGCCGTATTACACCGACAAGAAGGTGCACAACGTGGGCATCCTCACGCCGCTGGAGCCCGACGGGAAGTACGACACGCCTTCGCTGGTCGAGGTCTATCGCACCGCTCCCTACTACCACGACGGCCGCTCGGCAACGCTCAAAGACGCCCTGACCAAGGACGACCCCGAAGGCAAGCATGGCAACGTCAAGGACCTCACGCCGCAGGAGATCGACGATTTGGTGGCGTATTTGTTGAGTCTATAAAGCCGCGACCGCTGGTCGCGCTTGGCCTCGGAGACCGTAGGGCGGACCGAACGCAGTGATGCCCGCCGCGACGTGGTAATGATGAAGGCCCTGGGAATCAATCTCTGCCGGTTCGCCTTCGGCGGCTCGCTGTCCCGGCAGCTCGACATCTTCGACGAGCTGGGCGTGATGGTCTACATGGAGCACTACGCGAGTTGGCAGCTTCAAGACAGCCCGCAGATGAAGCGGCGCTACGAGCGGTCGCTGGGCGAGATCATCCTCCGCGATCGCAACCACCCGAGCATCGTGGCGTGGGGCATGTTGAACGAGACCGGCCCCAACGACCCGGCGTTTCGCCACGGGCTGGAGTCGCTCCCCCTGGTCCGCTGGCTCGATCCGGGCCGCATGTGCATCTTCAACAGCGGACGATGGGACGGCGACTACAACCGCATCGGCAGCCTGAGCAATCCCGGCTCGCCGGCGTGGGAGAGCGACCTGCGCGACGTACAGGGGTATCCCGATGTGCCGCACCGAGGCAAGTTGCTCCGATCCATGCGCTCCGCCCGGACCCCGGGAGGGCTTTGGAGCGGCGCGGACGACTTGCTGCGCAACGAGCACGATAGCCGATTCCTGGCGGACCTCGTTGGCCCGGAGGCATGACGTTGCCTGTCGCCAGGCTCCGGTCCCGATTCCCGGAAACCCCGTACAGAAGTAAGGAAGGAGACGACCTCATGCCGAGCAGAACCAGAACTGTTTTCGTATGGACCATCGAAATGGTTGCCGCGGCGACGCTCATGGGGGCATTTGCCGGCACAATCGCTCATGCGGCGGAAGGCAAGCGCGACAGATTTGTCAGCGTCACGGACTTCGGCGCGGTCGGGGATGGGGTCGTCGATGATACGGCGGCGATCCAGGCGGCGCTCAACGCCGCTAAGGGGGCGGACGGCACCGCGGTCGGCCGTTCCGTGTTCTCGTTGTATTTCCCGAGCGTACCGGGAGGGTTCTACAAAGTAACGGATACGCTGGTGATCGACGGCGCCCACGGACTTGTCATTTACGGCGATGGCGCCCTGACCCGGCGCGGCGATCAAAACGCGACGATCCGCTGGCACGGGGCCGTTTCCAAACCCGTGTTTCAGGTGAAGGGCGGGACCGGGACTCCGTCCAACCCGAATTTCTGTATTGCGTTCCGCGACCTGACGATCTCGGGATGTCCGACCTCCTTGACTCAGGAGGGCAAATTGCCGGCTGCGCTCGCGCTTTCCGGAATCCACTTCGGCACCCTCGCCGGCCAAAACGACAACACGCTGTGCCGCCGCGCCATCGTCGAGAACGTACAAATATCGAATTGCCGCTTTGGCATCTGGTCGGGCAATCCCGAGGGGAAGAACACGGATCACGCCACGATCCTGGTCACCGCCTGCGTGATCTACAACAACGCGCAGGCCGGTATCTGTTGGGGAACAGGCAACGCATTGGCCAACGTCATTTCTTGCGACCTGTTCGGAAACGGCTGGGCCGGGGGTTCCTTCGCGCAGGATGCGTACTCCGCTCCCATCGGAGCGAACATCCATGTGCAATCCGGCTACATGGACATCGTCAGCCTCACCAGCGCCGGAAAACCCTCCACGGCGGACGTCTATCAGTCGTCCGGCCGCGTTTCCATCATCAATGCCTGGTCCGATGTGTTCGGGTACTTTTTCTACCAGGCAAGCGCTTCGCAAAACGAGGGCGGTTACCATAACGGGCAGATTACGGGCGTCCGCCATTATTGCGGAGGCATGACCGAAAAGGATACTCCGAACTCCATGCGCATCGTGGCTCCCGGCATGTTCATCTCCGGTTGCCTGGTGTACGGCAATATCGAGGTCATGTCGGGGCTGAGCGGGCGGCCTGTGTTCGCGGGAATCAACTTTATCCGCCCCGGGGCCACGTACATCGGGTCGGGGGTAGACACGCAGCGCAGTCTGACCGTGCTGGGCAACGCGGGGAACTCCGCTCAAATTCTGCTCGGCGGCGCCAACCCCGGCGTGCCGTTGACGCACAAGGGAAACGCTACGCCGCAGATTCTCAGCATGGGGAACAATCCGTGCCTCTTCCAGGTGCTCGACGCCGCTGCGTCCGGCTCCGGGTTGTCCTTTCACACGAGAACGGATGACGCCAACGGAAGCCACTCGCTGCTGATGAACGGTTACTTGACCGCAACGGGTGTCCGACCTCTGCAAGCCGACAAGATGGTGTGGCTGATCCACGTGGGCGGCTCGCAGGGCTGGCGAGTGTCCGGGTTCGACCCGCGCGGTTCATCCGCCGAGATTCCGTTCGGAGCCTTCATCGACTTCGGCGGGCTCCGAGTGGCCCCGCTCAGCGGCCATCGAAACGAAGTCGCGTTTCAGCCACCCGCGAGAAGCGGCCCGCCGACGTTCCAATCCGGCGATTACTGGAAAGGCTGCCTGTACTACGACACGACCACCAACAAACTGCGTCTCAATACGGGCGGCTCGACGTGGGTGGATCTTCACTAGCACCAGACGGGTTTTCCGGTCCACGGCATTCTCTTCGGCGTTCTGCGAATACCCCTCGGCCTGCCGGCGGATGGCCACGCTTGTCGCCACACGCGCCCCGCTTCCTTCTCTCTCTATCTCAATGCCCTTCCAGCACGCAGATGGCTCCCAGGTGCAGGGCCACTCCCTCGAAATCCGCCGGCTTGTAGCGGTTGGCCTTCTCGCGGATTCGATGGGCACGGCCCGGTCCGGCGGCTCGGGCAAAAGCTCGACCGTCGCCGTATGCTCGCCGGGCCGAAGGTTGGAGGCGATCTCCAGGCTACCCAGGCGGTAGTAGAACGACCACGGGTCCACCTGTTGGCGTACCCCCTTCTCCACGCCGTCTACCGTCACCTTGGCTCTCCCCGTCTTCGGCCCAAAGACATTGAAGATCCAGGCTCTTGTGCCCGCGAACTTGAAGGTGAGCTTCGCCCCCGCGGTCTGAGTGACCCACAGGCGATCGAAGTGATTGGTGAAACTCTTGCCGGCCACCTCGGCGGGCACTACTTCCCGCCAGTCCCCCCTCAACATCTCCCGCGTGATCGGTATCTGGACAGCGCCCTCCATGTTGCGAGCGATGAGGGGGTTGGCCAGGGCGTGAGGCTGGGGGGATCCGGTGACCAACAGCTTCGTCAATGCGTCCTGGATGATCGTCGCGTAAAGCCGGACCCCCGCGGGACTGACATAGACGCCGTCCTTGGTGAACACGGGCCGGTCCGGCCTGGCCTGGGCCTCGACCGTGGTCGCCTTGAGGATCAGCTTGCCTTCGCGGGCCATCTGGGCCAGCCGATGCCCCATGTTGATGGCGGGGACGCCGTAGCGCGCCGCCACGCGTTCATAGGCACTGACGGCGCTGGGGCAGAGCCCCTTGGCGTAATCGGCCTCGTATTCCAGGCGGAAGGAGTATACGAACAGCACGTCCATGTTGGGGCTTGCTTTCCAGGCCTGGCGTACCATGCCCTCGGCGTTGGCCTGCACGGCCTCCTCGTTGCTCTCAAAGTCGTCGGTGGCGAAGTCAACGACCAGCAGGTCCGGACGGTGGCTCAGAACATCGTGGCCGAGACGAAAGACGCTCTCCCCTGAACCCCGGAAGCCGCCGTCAATCGGTGAATTGATGATCGTCAGTCTGGCGGCCGGATACTGGGCCCGCAGCCAGTCGCCAACCGTTGCCGTCCACAAGCCCTGGGCATGGCTGCCGCCGGCGAAGACCGCCACGGTCACGGCCTGCCCGGCCTTGAGCTTGGCCGCGACGTTCCCGAGGCCCTGGCGCGGCTGGAGTTCCACCGCGGGCATGGGTTCGCGCCCGGGGAGCTTGAAGAAACGCCGGGTGGTGAAGTCCCCTAGCGCCGCGGCCCCGGGCGCCTCGACGATGGGCCAACTGGCCCGCAGGGGGTCCTGGTACGGCCCAATCTTCTCAAACGGGATCGGCTGGAATCCAAGCTTCAGCGCCGGCGAGTCGGATTGCAGGCGGTAGTCGCGTTTGGCCGCGTCGACGAACTTGGGGTCGGCCAACAGGGAGTGACCGTCTTTGCCTTGCCGACGCCACTCGTTCCAGTTCACCAGCCGCCCAGTGTCCGGGCGCAGGGTGAGGCTGAACTTCAGCGGAAGTTCCGGCGGCGCGTACAAGCAGTTGTAGTCGAACTCGAAGCCTGTGAAGGCCGGCTTGCTCCCCCTGAAGGTCCAGACGAGTTGCCCGCCCGCCCAACTCCCCTTGTTCCGCTCGCGCATCATCTTCCCGCCGTCGGCAGTGTAGTAGATGATGTTGCGAGCGAAGCTGCCGGGAGCGCAGGTGTGGTGGGTTGCCGGATCGTCGGTGTACGCGGCCAATTCCGGGTAGTGCTTGAGATAGATGTCGTAGCGGCCCTTTTCCCGCAGGGCTTGGACGTAGGAGTAGGACTGCTTATCAAGGTCGGGGTAGTTGCCGCTGCTCACCTGGAAGGCCGGGGCGTCGACGATGATATTGTTCTCCCAGTGGTTGTCGCGACCCTCGTGGTTGAACAGGCCGCAGACCGGGACACTGTAGAGCACATTGCCGAAGACCGTGCAGCCCACCTCGGGAGCGTCGAGGTAGATCCCCCAGGTGAAGCCGGGATAGTGGAACTCCACCTGGCCGTTGCGGACCGGGTTCCAGGAGTTGTTCTTCCCGAACCCGCCGACATGGTGAAACACGTTATAGCGAATGACCGTGCCGCGCTGGGTGAAATCCCGGGAGGACATGTAAAGCCCCCCCGTGTCCTCGGAGCCCAGATTGGTGTGGTGGATGACGTTGTACTCCGCCACGTGGTCGTTGCCGCCGATGAGGATGGCCTGGTGGTAG
>Ga0172371_10009143_pt1 | contig 13679 bp, 15 predicted proteins | sample Lak12m_FD_114543 | JGI IMG/M metagenome (GOLD analysis project Ga0172371, IMG submission 114543) | Freshwater microbial communities from Kabuno Bay, South-Kivu, Congo - kab_022012_12m | ecosystem: Environmental > Aquatic > Freshwater > Lake | place: Democratic Republic of the Congo: South-Kivu... | reverse complement strand
TAAGTATATGTAGGCACAATGGAATATCCATCCCCCAAAGGTATTATTTTGGTTAAATTTTGATACTTTCTGTTACCAAAATTGAGAATTTTGTATATAATTCAAACAGAGCGAAAGGCAAAAATGAACACATTCAACACACCCGAACAGAAAGCCGCGCTGCGCGTTTTTATTATCTGTGACCAGGCCGCTACCGCGCCAATCTGGGGCTACATCGTCCGCGACAAGGGACTCGTGGCAATCATCGAGACATCCGTCCAGCGCGCAATGGACCGCTCAGTGGAGGAAATCCCGGACCTGATCGTAATCGACGTAAATGCCTCCCACCAGCAAAGAATCGAGTTGTGCAGGAAATTCCGCGCCCTGAGCAACAGCCCAATCCTGCTCTTCCTCCCCGCCAACAATGAAGCCGAGATTCTCGAAGCCTACCAAATCGGCGTGGACGAGTGCGTCGTGAAACCCATCAGCCCGGCGCTCTTCATCGCCAAAATTGGGGCGTGGGCGCGGCGCAGTTGGACCGAACCCATGACATCCCGCCAGGTTGGGCGACTGCAGCTGGACCCCGCGCACCGGTCGGCGATTTGCGACAACGGCAGTGAGATCAAACTCACCAACCTCGAATTTCGCCTGCTTCATTTACTGATGAGCCGCCCCGGCTTCGTCTTCAAAATCGAGGATATCATCGAGACCGTCTGGGGAGCGCGGCGCCAGGGGGATGTTTCCCTGCTCAAAAACGTGGTATATCGCCTGCGAAAAAAAATGGAGGAAGAGTCGGGCGAGACCCACTTGATACAGACCTGGCCCGGAGGATATAGTTTTCTGGACGAATAAACAAAGCGAGACTCTGCGAAACAGCAGGGTCTCGTTTCATTTTGGACCGTCAGCCTGGTCCCGCTTAAGGATCAGCCGCGCACCGAAAACCGATCTTGACCGAACTGCGGCCATAATATGCGGGGTCAATCGGAAGCACAGACGGGTTGGGGCCCAACTCATAACCTCGATTGGAAATCCGCAGATTAACAGGCGGATCCTGAAACGAACCTCCCCGAATGACGCGGCTGTATTTTCCAATTCTGTCCGCGGGGCCGGTGGGATTTGCATCGGGCGCATCGACATAGTATGCAACATCATAATAATCAGCCACCCATTCCCAAACATTGCCCGCCATGTCCAGCGCGCCAAACGGACTCGCGCCCGCGGCATACGAACCCACCCGGCTGGTATCCCCCAGGTCGTTATTCAAGTTTGCGAATTCGGCAGTTGGGGGTTCATCGCCCCACGGATAAGTACGCATATCATCGCCGCGGGCAGCGCGCTCCCATTCGGCTTCCGTTGGAAGGCGACGGCCGGCCCATTCACAATAGATCCTTGCTTCCCGCCACGTAACGTACACCACCGGGTAATCCTTGAATTCAGGGTTGCGAAAATAATCGGCACGGTTATCTGAATTGGTTTTTACCGGGGGCTCGCATGATCCAGAAGCCACACACAGACCGTACATCCCGTTGGTGACTTCCACTTGATCGATCCAAAACGAATTAATTCCGACCTGGCGAGGCGGCACCTCGTCATTTTCCGCAAAAATATCCAGCCCGCCCCTATGGAAGGTCCCTTCGGGAACGTGGAGCTGGGTCATTCCATCGTTGGGCGAGATGCGGACAGAGGGCGGTGTTTCAGCAGCATCCAGCGCCGGGGTCGGGGTCTGTAGAATGGCTGGAGGAGTGTTTGTGACTGCATCCCCAACAACCGGGGTAACTGATGCTGGAGCCGGCATGGGAATTGCATGAGGCTGGCAGGCCGCAAGCAAAAGCGAGAGCACAGAAAGAATAAGTTTTTTTTTCATGGCAGATCATTGAACGTATTGAAGCGCGATGCGCGCATCCACATAACTGGAGGGATTGATGTCAATGGCCTTGTTCCAGGCCTTTGCCGCGCCCGCATAATCCCCCTTGTTGTACAGGCCCCATCCATGCCAGAGCCAGGCTTCCTCCGACATTTCCGTCACGCCCCTGGCATAATCGGTAAGCACGAGCAGATCGTCGATGCGGCCGGATTGAAAATAGGCAATAAACGGGCCAAACTGATAACGGAACATGCGCAGGGGAAGGCCGATCTCGCGCGCCCTGTCGTAGGCCTGGGCGGCTTCTTCGTATCGCTCAAAATAGACGAGATTACTGCCGTAATTGAACCACGCAAATGCGTCAGACGGGTCATTGACGGTAACAGCCTGGGAGGCATCCAATGCCATTTGCCGATTCAGGTCCTGATCCCAGGACGAACCGAGCAGGTCCTTGATCTCCTGTTCCTGCTGGGGCAGATAGACGGTCATGAACAGGTTGTTGAATGGAATCCATTCCTCTTCGAGTTGTGAATACGGGACTTTTTGATCCGCGCCATGATAAGAATCCTGAACCGTGAAAACCCGCGTTGCGTCGTCGTAAGCGGTGAGAAGCAAATAATGCGCCGCCCAAAGATCGTCATTTGCGTCCAGCGCATCATTGGGATCGAGCGATGTGGTGCCTTCGATAATGACCGGGTAGTTCGCGGCAAGCAGGCTCTTCAACAGTTCAACATTACCATTCACGCGGTATTCCAGGTTCAACCAGCCCGCCTCGTTACGGACATAATATCGAAGTTCCTCGGGGTTGACATTGCGATCCTGCAGGATGGGCTTGATGACGCTGGCGATATCGGCCTGATTGCCCTCCCAGCCAAACATATGCAACATCATCGAAAGCGTGGCGGGGCCGCAATTATTGGGGGTCTGCGGCTCGTACGGCGGGGAATTTAGCGATACCGAAGGAGGCAATGAAACTTGTACGGCAGTCGGCGTAAGGGTCGGTTCGGGATTCGCAACCGGTCGTGTGGCGGGAACCGTTGGAGAGATAACAGCCTGGTGCGTGACCGGCAAGGCGGTGGGCACCGGGCCGATGGGATCGATCCAGTTTTTTAGGACTACAGTGAATTTATCCGCCCGCCATGTCACAGCATTCCTGACGGCTGGAATTTGATATGCCAAAACAGCCAGCAGGAACAACCCGGCCAGCCCAAACAGAATGGTTTTCCGCTTTGAAGATGTCAGCACGCGTTTTAACATGCGGGGGAGTGTACCACGCCTTTATAAATGGAAATTAAACCGCAAGAGACCGTGAATTGACCGCGATCCTGCCGTCTTAATGTCCCAATGCCCTGATCGCGGCTGCAATCGAGGGATCGGTTTCGAAGGTGAAAGTATCCCAGTCGGCATACGCTTCAACGTCCGGGACAATGCCTGTCTCCTCCCAATTGGCATGGGAATTGGACGGGGAGAAAGTCTCTTCCGCGATCCAAAGACGCGAGCCGTCCGAAAAATCGTAGCCATGCAGAATTTCGACATTGCCAAGGGAAGGTTGCCCGACGATCTTCGCGCGGCCCGAATCTTTTAGAACGCCGGAGAAGACCTCGCCAAAACTTGCGGTCTCATCACTGACCAGCACCACAATCGGCACTGTTTGTGAATTATGGATCGGATCGGCCTTGATCACCATCAGGCGAGAATCGCTTCGGCTGGCATATTCCCCCAGCATACCCGAGACAAAGTAACCCAGGATGGGTTCCAAAACCGTACTGCTTCCGCCTCCATTCATACGGTTATCCAGGATCAAACCATCGAGTTCGCCGAAACTTTCAAGAGCATCCGCAACCTGCCCCGGAATTGTTTCATCGTAAAAGGTTGGCAGGAAGATGTATCCCACGCGCGAGCCGTCCGCTGTTGGAAGGAGTTGCGCCTGGATCGCATACGAGCCCTGGATTCGCTGGCGGACAAATGTGATTTCACGCGGAGCCTGGCCCGGGGTTAGAACCGACAGGACAACCGCCGAACATTCCGGCCCTCGCACAATGTGGCTGTAGTCCAGGCCATCCTGAATGATCGGCACTCCATCCACTGTCAGGATGCTGTCATGCGGCTGGAGGCCGCTATGTTTCGCGGGCGAATCGGGGAAAACAGAGATCACGGAAATACTGCCCTTCCCGGGCATGGGCAGAAAATAGATGCCAATACCGACAAAGTCATTTGTACCCGCCAGGTCCGCATCCGCCTGCACAACCTCAACGGGAGATTCCAGCCAGGAGTGTTCATCCCCCAATTCGACGACCATGGATTGCAGTTCGGCATAAAAAGTCTCCGTATCCAATCCCGCATCGATCTTTCCCTGGTATCTGGCGACCATCTCCGGCCAGTTGTTACCATTAAAATCCGGGTACACATAAACCCGCCCGATGGTACCTACAAGTTCATCGAAAACCTGCTGTTGTAAATCGCCGGGTACTTCCGGGTTGGCCTGCAGGAATGGAGTAGGCTCCGCCAGGGCGGTGGCCGCCGGGATTGTCGCAAGTGGAACATTCTGGCAGCCGGGAGGGATATAAACCGGCGAGGGGGAGATCGCGGCAGTTGCAGTGGAAAAATATGCCGGGGTCTGGGTAACGCCAACCAAAGCCGACGGCCCGGCGGCAAAGTTACAAGCCAGCAGGAAGAGAATTACAGAAGCAATTATCAAACGTCTAAAATTCATGCCAGGCTGCCTTTCCTCGTCAACAAGAATTGTCGAAAACATCGTATAAGACCGTTCCAACTGGATTATCTAAAGATGCCCGGGGTCCGGTTGGATCTTACGCTCCTCCCACTCCCGTACTTTTTCGAACAGGCCTCTGAGAGGTTTCAGTTCGGAAACCGGCACAGCCAGATTCTTTACGCGCGTCTGACGATATTGAAACACCTGTGACATGGGCGGTACCAGGCAGGCGCGGCGTCGAAAATCCACGCGCGAAATATAACCGGCAAACAGGATCTCCATCCCATACACCCAGATGTTCCCCCACTCCAGAGGATTGATCACATGTGATTCGTTGCGGGCAAGGCTTCGAATGCCAAGCCGCGCGCCGGGCAAGTCCATCGCGCGAACGGATGTCAGCGCAAAAAACGGATCGTCAATCACAACACGTTTTCCTCCGGGGAGTTTCACTGTCCGCGTCAAAAATCCCCGATCTTCATCCTGTCCGGCGATTTCAAACAACCGCGCGGCTGGCGATTCGGACTTCAAAGCCAGCGGCCCCAGTGGACTCCATGCCATCGGCTTGCGCCACTCACGCGGCATTACGTGAATCAAATAATGCGGCTGGCCTGCATCAATCGCCTTCTTCAATTCATCCTGGGATGCGGTAACCAGCCCGGCCAAAAACGCGAAGAGATACAAATCGTCGCTCGAATGTCCATCCGCCTCGAATTGATCCAGAGGGATAAGCGCAGGCGCATTCAGTGTGATTTCAGGATTTCGGCGCATATCGCTTATTTGCCTGCGATACGTGATCAAAAAGGACTTGACGTCGCAACGATGCCCGCCGAGAGCCGCGTCATATCGGTCCGGTTCCGTAAACGGTGTCGCGCCTTTGACATCGAAGGGAACATTCTGTTCGGAAAGATAACGTCGAAACGCCAGTTCCACCGCCACCCCGGCCACAATCCGCCGCAGGCGGTCGAACGGCGATCCGCCCATGCGATTGTAGGTAAACGGCAAAGATCGAACCGCGTAGGCAATGCCTCCTTCGGTCAGGTCGGAAGTATAGGGAATGCGAATGAGGTCGTCAGGGTTCAGCATGGTACTTTGCGTCCATAAGCAAAAAACGCGTCAGATCATTCACTCATTCCTAAATTGCAGGCAGTAGTGGTGAAAGGTGTTGCTCACCCATGCGCTCCCCATTCCATATGGGGCAAGCGGCTGATTATCCTGCAACCATATTTTCTCGTCCTTCAGTGTATAGGTTTTGCCAAGTTCACGCGCGAGATCCCATGCCAGCGGGTATATTTTGCCGCCCTTCTTGACGTTCTTAACGATAATCGTAAGGTATGCCTTCGCGCCCAGCAAGGGCTTCAACGCCCTGTAGATGTCAACCAGCCTGTCGAGAAACGCTTCGTACTCGTGAATATTCCCCAAATCATCCGGGTCATCCGAATAGACAACATCCAGTTCGCCGGTTTCGCGGCGCTTCTTCTGATTCTCCGCCCCCTTCGCGTGGAGCATATCCCAATAGGGAGGCGAAGTCAAAACGTAGTCAAAGGTCAAGGGTTGAAGGCTCACTGCGTTCCGGGCATCCGCGTTGAGCATTTCGGACTTTAAGTCTTTGACGGATTCACCCAGCGCGGCACGCTCCTTCCCGATGATCTGGCGGGCAATTTCCGCATATTTGGGATTCAACTCGATCCCATAAGAATTTCGCCCCGCGCGCAGGGCGGCGATGAGAGTCGAACCTGTTCCGGCCATGGGGTCGAGGACGGTCTGTCCCCTTTTGGTAAAGAATTCAATAAACTCCTGGGCCATGGTCTCGGGATATTTGGCAGGGTGCACCAATACACCCTTCCTGCGCGGCGGCGGGTTGTGGATGAACCATGACTTCTGAAATTTCAGCCATGTTTTCGGGTCGAGGTCGTTGAGTTTGTTTTGCGGCATTTTTCCTGGCCTTCATGTCATAAAAAATTACGGCAGGGGCGTTTCCGTGGGCAGATTGTAGTTCACTTCCTGGATCGCCAAATCCGAAAATTTTACAGTCACGGCAGTGCCGCCCGCCGCAGAGACAAAAACACCCACAGTGCCAACCGGGTAATTTGACTCTTTCACGCTAAATTGATAACGCCCATTGAGAAATAATCGCATATCTGAGCCAACAGCCCACACACCAATGCGTACCTGACCCGGTGCGCCCGGGGGGGCGTCTCCGCTGGCGACCGGCTCGGACAGGATTTGCCGCGTCCCAACGCTGATGCGTTCAGCGTGGACGGTCCCATCGCACGATAAACCAAACCGGTAATAGGCCACCGCGTTCGCCCGCACAAGCATCCCGTAACTATCAGGCCCTCGGCACAAGCTGGGACTGGCTGTAATTTCGGCGTAAAAGTCGCTGAGAACAACCTCCTTGCGGAAACTGGTTATATAAAATCCCGGCTGGGCGGCGAGGGTCAATTGGCGATTCGCGACAGCGGAACTGGCCTGGTCTGAAGTTGCAACATCCCAAAGCGAGGGGCGCGAGAAATCGTCTGCAAGAATGGAATCGCCCAGGCCGGGCCGCATCTCCGGTGTGGGGGAACGGGTGAAAAAAGCCTGCGGTGAGGGAGTGGCCGATGGCGGGAACCAAACAATCGTCGGAGAGGGAAGCGGGGGCTGTGTCCTGGTCGGAAAAATATCCGGCGCGGCGGGCATGTCCAGCGCGGAACATGATGCCAGCATAAACAGCATTGCAGAGGCCAAAGTCAGCGGAAGAAAACGGGCATGCATCATATAAGTTTGGTGACAAACAATGCACGGATTTGTCGTAAAATAAAACCGGTCTTCATTCTAGCATAAAGGAGAAAATCATGAGCGAAAAGCTGGCGTTGATAACCGGCGCATGTGGAGAGATCGGCCAGGCGCTTGTGCAGGCACTGGCGCAAAAAGGCAGGTATCGAGTCGTTACATCCGATTTGATGCCGCTTCCCGATCCGATCAAATCGCTCTCGTCGGAACACGTGCAGGGAGATCTGGTTTATAAAATCAAAACATTCTACGATTACGATTTTGACCTGATCTTCCATCTTGCGGCATCGCTCTCGTCGAAGGCCGAGATTGCCACCGAGGAGGCGCACCGCATCAACGTGGAAGGCACAATGCAATTGCTGATGATGGCGGGGTATCGCTCGGAGAAATACAACAAAGCCGTGAAATTCCTGTTCCCCAGTTCGATTGCCGCGTATGGCATGGAAAACCGCGAAGAAAAGAAAAGCGCGGGTGCCGTGCGGGAGGATGACTACAACACGCCGCGCACCATGTATGGATGCAACAAACTCTATTGCGAAAAACTGGGACGGTATTACAGCCGTTACTATGGACAGAAGCACCTGGACGAAAACCCGCCGGTCATGCTGGATTTTCGCGCCATTCGTTTTCCCGGCCTGGTCAGCGCGTTTACCCTGCCAAGCGGCGGCACAAGTGACTATGGCCCGGAAATGCTTCACGCCGCCGCGCAGGGAAAACCCTACTCCTGCTTCGTCCGGGAGGACACCAAAATTTCCTTCATGGCCATGCCGGACGCGATCAAATCCCTGCTGATGCTGACAGACGCGCCGCGCGAAAAACTTTCGCACACGGTCTATAACATTGCAGCCTTTGCCATCACCGCCGGGGAATTCCGCGACCGCGCAGTGAAGGCATTCCCGGGCGAAAAAATCACCTTCGAACCAAACCCTCGCAGGCAGGGCATTGTGGACTCGTGGCCCGAGGATGTGGACGATTCCCTGGCCCGCGCGGAATGGGACTGGAAACCGGATTACGATGTCGACCGCTTCTTCGATGATTACTTCCTGCCGGAGATTCGCAGGAGATACGGAAAGTAAAAATATCGCATAATAAATCCTGATATAATCGCGGCGATGAATCCAAAACGCTTCCTCATTTTATTGGCGCTCACCGGCCTGCTTCTTTTGGGCTTGTGGCTTCCAGCCGGCGCCGCGCCTCCCCCCCAGGTTCAGATTGCATCACCCACGCCGGGCGCAGATGGGCGCATCATTTACATCGTCCAGGCCGGGAACACCTGCCAGCAGTTGACACTGCTCTTTGGCATTTCAATGGAAGCATTGCGGCAATTGAACAGCAAACTGGATGCGGACTGCACCCTGATCGAAGGGCAGGAACTGCTCATCGGTCTCGCGGGACCTGCGGCCGGCACACCGACTGCCGGGCCGTCGCCCACCCTCCCGCCCCCCACATTGACTCCCACGCCGTTTACCGGCACCACCGAAGTTTGTGTTCTGCTCTTCGACGACCAGAACGGCGATTCCCTGCGGCAGGAAACGGAAGCCGCGGTCCCCGGAGGCGCGGTCAGTGTGACGGAAATAAACGGTGAATATTCCGCCGCCCTGGAAACTGTGATCAACCCCGATCCCGAGGCGTTTCCGGGAATCTGTTTTACAGATGTTCCAGAGGGTTCCTATAACATCACGGTCGGAATCCCCGACAACTACAACCCCACCATGAACCTGAACTATAAACTGGATGTAAACGCCGGCGACCGCGCCTTTGTCAACTTCGGCGTGCAGTCAAAGGAGACGACTGTCACCCAACCTGAGAATGAAGACAATGATAAATCGCCCATCCTTGGCATTGTTGGCGCCTTCCTTCTGTTGGGCGGGGCGGCATTGGGATATTTCGCCTGGCGTTCAGGCAGGCCGGAAAGCAAACTGGGCGGCGGAAGCGGTATTTTGAAGAAATAGTCTGGAAACAGAGGAATGCTGCGCACTGTGTAATGTGCATTACATGGTGCGTATTTTTTTAACCGTAAACGATTTGCGATGGACCGGGGAATTGCCAATTTGTGCGATTACCAGGCGATGGGCGAGGGTTCCATATCCCTTGTGGCGCGCAAAACCGTATTGTGAATATTGTCCATCCAGTTCGCACATCACCCCGTCACGCGCAGTTTTTGCAAGCACAGATGCTGCGGCAATACTTAACGATTTCTGGTCCCCTTTCACAAGGGATGTTTGAGGGATATCCAGTTCGGGGAGTTCGAGACGAAAATCCGTCAGCAAATAATCGGGACACACAACCAGCGCTTCGATTGCCCGTAACGCGGCCATGCGCGTCGCCGCGACAATCCCAAGCACGTCAATTTCCTGAGCGGAGGCGAAACCAATCCCCCAGCCTGACGCGGCCTCCTTGATGCGAGGGGCAAGTCGACCGCGCCTCAACGGCGTCATCTGCTTGGAATCAGTCACCCCGCGCAAGGTCCGCGCAAGATGCGGATGAGCGCCCGGCAGGATGACCGCGGCAACAGTCACAGGCCCGGCCAGCGCACCCCGCCCGGCTTCGTCCAGCCCGGCAATGTAACGGCATCCGCTTCGCCAGAGTCTCTTTTCGTAAAACAGGTCAGGGATTGAGATCATAGCGGCCGCGCAAAGCGTTGAGATGGATGCGAAAAATATCGCCAACCATGCGAATGGCGTCGCGCACCGCGCTGACTTTGCTGTCCGGGTCGAAATACCAGTGGATGGGCACTTCATGAATGCGCCTGCCAAGGCGGCGCGCGAGGTAAAGCACTTCAATGTCAAAGGACCAGCCGGTAAGAGTCTGCATGCGGAATAATGCCTCCGCGGTCTCGGCGCGGAAGCATTTGAAACCGCACTGCGTATCGTTCATGCCCGGCAGGATCAGGAATCGAATCGCAAGATTGATCGCGCGTCCGCCAAGGTGGCGGTAGGCCGGTTCGTCATAACGTACTGCCCCGGCCGCCTCGCGCGAACCGATTGCAATGTCGAAATCGTTCAGATGAGGGGGCAGAAAATGATTGACCTCTTCAATGGGCATCGAGAGGTCGGCATCACAGATAAAGCGGTATTCCCCTTCAGCCTCCAGCATTCCACGGCGCACGGCATGTCCCTTGCCGCGTTGCACTTCATGCAGAACCCTTAGATTTGGATAACGGGACGCAAACTTGCCCGCAATTTCGAGCGTACGATCCGAACTGCCGTTTTCGACGACCAGCACTTCAGAGTCGTAGGTTTGTTTTTCCAGAAATGCAAAGACCTGCCCGAGCGTACGAGGCAGGCGGCTCTCTTCATTATGCGCCGGGATGACGATTGAAAGGAAAGGAGATGACAAGGCAGGTTATGGATTCAAGGTCGAGGAATAGACAATGTAAACGCCAATCACCAGCACGCAACATTCAACCAGGATGATCCCAACCAGCAGGGCCAATTGCCTGCCGGTCAGGCCAAGAATTTTGCGGTTTTTCGGGGACAATTCCCTGGGAAGCGGCACGGCCGGGTTGGTCTCACGCCGGCTGGCCTGCATGGGCTGCAACGCATCCACATTCCCCTCGTCGAAGGCAAAACCGAGTTCGGAAGAATCGAATTCGACAGGTTGTTCGGGCGCATTGAAGATCGCCTTGGCGCGCGAAGCAGATTCGTCGGGAACGGCGGGCGTCGAGGACTGGGAAGCCGACGGAAGGGACTGCACCTGGGGTGTCTCAGGAAAATGGCCTTCGACAATACGATCACCGAGCGCATACACAGTTTCAGGCCGCAAAAGAGGTTTTGCCTGAAGCAGGGATGCCGCAAACTGCCTGATCCCATCGCTCTGCAACACCCGTACCGAGGGGCGCATGGACTCAATGTGCGCGCCGGGGTCCGCCATGATCAGCAGTGGGTCGACCGGCCCGGGCAGTTCGATCTTCATGCGGTCGAAATACACCTGCACGGCACGCGCCAGGCGCACCACATGATTCAGCAGGTTGTCGCTGGCCGGTTGCGATTTATTGTTTACGACCGTGTTCCATTGGTCGCCTTTGGCTTCAAAAACCCCCCTGGCCGGGCTGACTTTGATCACCGAAACACCCGAAGGGCCGATCAAAATGAGCGGAATTACAATGTCACTGTTTGGCAGTGTGAAATTCCGAATCAACAAGAAGCCCTTCTCCAGTATGCGATCCAATTGAGCGATCACGGCCATTTGAGCCTGAAGTTCCGAAGGCCAGTTAAATCCATATTTCAACCAGCCCTGAATTCGGCCCGAAAAATCCATTCCACCCTGCGCATTTTGGAAAGGAGTCCTGTCAATGATCTTCATGTCACACCAAGCAGGCCGGCGCTAGAATACCGGCACCTCCTCCAGTTCGTCACGTACGGCGTCGCTGCGCGTGGAAAGCCATTCACGACCGTCGTGTGTTACAGCCATCACATCCCTGCCGACCTTGAATGTACTCGCTTTCAATTCTTCGCGCTGCCCGGTTACAAAATGCTTGCCTTTTTGCAGGCGCTCCAACAGGGTCTTGCGATCCAGCAGCACACGATCCGAAAACGTAACGCCGCGCCTTTCATACACACGCACCGACAGGATCTGTCCATTCCTGTATCGAACGGCTTCGATCACACCATCAAACTTAGTAGACATTGGCTGCCCTCCGGGAATATTTTAACATAGAAACCGCCGAATTCTCTTCAGCGGTTTCCGTTAACCAGGTCGGGGTGCTGGGATTTGAACCCAGGACCTCTTGCTCCCAAAGCAAGCGCGCTAGCCAAACTGCGCTACACCCCGGACCCCGCAACCTTGCCCCGCCGAAAACAGGCGGGGTTGCGGGAATAACAGGACGAGTATAATGCGAAGGATGAACACCCGTCAAGCACTTCTCATTACAATCCTCCCATCGCTTCTTGCGGGACTTTGGGCCTGCGCGCCGTCAAATCGACAGGCTCCCACCCAAACCAGTATTCCGTCAACCCCCACTCCGACGAGCACCCCCACACCGATTCCTCCAACTCCTACCCCCACACCCCTCACGTGCCTGGCAGAACCCGGCCGCGTAAAAAAGGAAAGCATCGACACCGTCAAACCTGCGCAGGAATTTATCATCTTTCTTCCGCCATGCTACGGTGAAATGGACACAACAAGATACCCGGTGCTCTACCTCCTGCACGGATTAACCTACAATGACGATCAATGGGTGCGCATCGGGGCAACGGATACGGCAAGCCGTCTCATCATTTCGGGCGAAACGCCGCCCTTCATCATCGTCCTGCCCGATGACCGCTATTGGAATCAACCCGCCGGTGAAGGATTTGGAGACAGGGTCATCAACCTCGTCATCCCCTATGTGGACGCGAACTACCGCACACTCAATGATCGCAATTATCGAGCGCTTGGCGGGCTTTCACTCGGCGGCGGCTGGGCAATTCACCTGGGATTCAGGCACCCGGAACTTTTTGGCGCGCTTGGTTTGCATTCGCCGGCAGTTTTCAAGGAAGATGCGCCCTTTCTCGAAAATATGATCCAGGCCATTCCAGCGGATGGCCGCCCCATATTATGGTTTGACCTTGGCGACCGGGATTCGGAACTCACGGATGGCCGCGCGCTCGAAGCCATTCTCGCCCGCAACGATTACATTCATGAATTTCACTTATACTCCGGCGACCATACAGAAAATTACTGGAGCCTGCACATGGAGGAGTATTTGCGCTGGTATACAGGCAACTGGAACATGCAGGCCGTCGATCCATAAACAGATTACGTTATAATCCCGTCATGTCCCTCACACATCAAGAAGTCGAACACATTGCAAAACTGGCGCGCCTTGAACTGACCGATGAACAAAAGGCGCGCTACCGCGGGCAACTCTCAGCGATCCTGGATTATGTCGCCAAACTTCAGGAGTTGGATACCGCAGACGTGCCTCCAACGGCGGGAGGTTCCGTGCTTCAAATGCCTTTGCGCAAGGATGAACCGCGTCCCAGCCTGAGCGCCGAAGAATTGCTTGCCAATGCCGCTCAAAAGCAGGACAATCAATTCAAGATCCCGCCGGTATTCGAATAAACAACAGACCATCCCTGACTTTGGATTGTGGACGATGGTCCATGATCCCGATAAATCATGCCACCCATTCATCAACTTTCCCTCACCCAAATGCAGCAGGCCCTGGCAAAGGGCGAAATTTCCAGCGTTGAATTGACCCAGGCAACCCTGGAGTCGATCAAAAAATCGGATCCGGGATTGCACGCATTCCTTCACGTTGCCAGCGAACAGGCCCTGCAAACAGCAAGGCAGGCCGATGCAGACCGCGCTCAAAAAGTGGACAAGCCACTTCTTGGTTTGCCGATTGCGATCAAGGATGTCCTCAGCGTG
>Ga0172371_10009142_pt1 | contig 13682 bp, 14 predicted proteins | sample Lak12m_FD_114543 | JGI IMG/M metagenome (GOLD analysis project Ga0172371, IMG submission 114543) | Freshwater microbial communities from Kabuno Bay, South-Kivu, Congo - kab_022012_12m | ecosystem: Environmental > Aquatic > Freshwater > Lake | place: Democratic Republic of the Congo: South-Kivu... | reverse complement strand
GCTTTGGCAACCTGCATCACAATACGATTTATTACCAAAGAAAAGCTCAATTCGACCCTGTTCAGTTTCGGGCCGTCCATCAAGCCCTATCTTTTCAGTGCGCTCGTCATCCCGCTGGCATTTGTCATCACCTATCTGCTCACTTGGGCCTTGGGGCTTGGCAAACCTGATTGGCGATTAACCAGCTTTTTTGAACTCATCGCCTCCAGCGGCGTTGATATGTCCACTGCGCCTGCTCCCGGCCTGATCCTGCCCCTGCTCTTCGTTATTTCATTAGTGGCAGCGCCTTTCTTAAACAGCATCGCGGCTTTTGGTGAGGAGTGGGGCTGGCGCGGCTATCTGCTCCCGCGATTGATACCGCTGGGTAAATGGAAGGCCTATCTTATCGTTGGTGTAGTCTGGGGTCTTTGGCACGCGCCGATGATCGCGGTCGGCTTCAATTATCCCGGCATGCCGGTCCTTGGGATCCTGTTGATGGTCCTGCTCACCACCGCCCTGGGTATCTTCATCAACGAAATGACACTGCATTACCAAAGCGCCATTCTGGCTGGCTGGATCCATGGCGTTTTCAACAGCCAGGCTTATGGCATCTGGCGCATGCTGCTTTTCGCCGGCACCATTCCTGCTTTGGGCGGCATCACCGGCCTGGTGGGTATCGTGGTGATCGCCATTCTGGGCTTGTTCACCATGCGCTGGCTGAACCGACGTGGGGCAGCTCCTGCGGCAGCAGGAGCATAGCAAATTCAGGGCGCACGAAAAGGCGCCCTTTGTTTTACGTATTCCGTCTCACCTTTTGTATGCCATTTGCCAATGTATCCGCCAGGTATTCCAATTGCGCCCTGCTGGTGCGCTGGTCAATGGCCAGCGTCAGCATGCGGCTGGCCATGGATACAGCCAGCGTGTTACTGTTGGTGCGTGCATCGTGCCGCAGCTCTTCCCAGTGGATGAACAGGCCGATTCCGTTCTCCCCCAGGTGCTCATACACCGCATCGCGTGAAACGCCTTCGAGATACACCGGCAGCCCCATTGGCATCATATCAGGCTGAAGGGCAGGGAAGATCGGTTTAACCTCGCGAATGGGTGCGATCAAACCGAGCAGATAGCTGTAATTCTCACGGCGCCTTTGGCGTATGCCTGCCCAATCCAGCCGCTCGATCCGCGCCTGTTCCCCCGGGTCGCCTTCCACCACGAGATCGCTTTCGTAATAACGGTCAGCCCGCGAGTAAAGCCCCACCAGTTTTTTATAGCTGCAGGTGCCACCTACAAGGTAATCATGCAGGCGCTGCCGGTAGTCGCGGATCAGCGGCAGGCGCCGGTTGGGGCGCGCCTGGTACTTCAGCAGATACGGCGCGATTTCAAGGTCTGTATCCAGATAGCCCCCGTCAAACGGCACCAGCTTGCGCAGGCTGTTGAAAACAAAGTCCCCCACCGGATGGGCGCTGAAACCTGCCTGGGCGTTATCCTCAACGACCAGCATACCTTTTTCCTGCAAGCTCTTCAGGTGATCACGGACAACAGATGGGTGCTCGAAACCGAAGTAGTTGATGAGATACACGGCCTCGTAGCCGCCGGCTTTTTGGGCAAAGTCCTCCAGATCAACGGAAAGGTCTTCGTTGACCTGGAAAAAATCATATTTCAATTCGCAGCGTTCCAGGGAGTCAAGTATAGAAGGGCACAGATAGGAGGGCAGCAGGATCTCGCGGATGCTGTGCTCGATCAGGTAGTCGCCGATAACAGCCAGGCAGGCTCTGCCGCCGTTAAGAAAGCAGCGCTTTTCAGCCGTCGGCACTGGTTGAGCCAGAAGCCACTCCCCGTCATAATAAAATTCACCGCCGACAAACATATTTTTATCCTACGAGTAAAGATTTTTGGAATTTAAGGATCATTACCAGGAAATATCCTTCAGCATTTTAGTACTATACTAAGCAAACAAAACTATTATTGCTTTATGGAAATTGGAATCATTTACAACTCATTTGCGCACAAGCGCCTGCTCCCTGAAGAGAAAGAACTCAGGGACACAGGCCTTGCCATTGGCAAGCACTTGCTTAAGCTCGGACACAACATTCAGTTTTTTGATATGGACTCCCCCGAGGATATTGAAAAGCTGTGTGCGTCCAATATCAAAGTCGCCTTCGACGCCAGCGAACGCATCCGCGGCGATTCGCGCGGCGAGGCCTACTCTGCCGCCCTGCTGGAATTCCTGGGCATTCCGCATACGCGCACCAGCGCTTTCCACATCAACCTCGGCATCAATAAGATCCGCATCAAGCATTTACTCGCATACCATGGCGTCACCATCCCCCGCTTTCAGGTCTTCAGCAGCGCTGATGAACTGCTGCGACCCGATATGAAGTTCCCGCTTTTCGTCAAAGGGGTGGCCACCGAGAACAGCATCGGCATTGATGAACATTCGCTGGTCACCAACTGCCGCCAGCTGAAGGACAAGGTTGGGCAGATCAATGCCGATCTTAAGCAGCCGGCCCTGGTGGAAGAGTTCATTGGCGGGAGGGAATTTGCAGTGGCCATCCTGCCCGGCAAGGTCAATCGCACCATGCCCCTGCTCGAGATCGAATATGACGCATTGCCTCTAAACCAGCGCTACCTGGATTACAGCGCCAAATGGATGACTCATTCCGACTGGTACCGCAAGACCACACCCATCCACCCTCAGAACCTGACCGAAGCGGAGAACCGGCAGATCAACGATACTGCCATGAAATGCTTCACCTGCCTCGGGCTGGATTCCTACGTGCGCGTGGATATGCGCTTCAAGGACCACACGCTTTATGTGCTGGAGGTCAACCAGAATCCCAGCATCGGCGAGGATGGCAGCGGTTTTGTGCGCACCGCCCTGGACTTCGGGCTGGATTACACGGCCATGATCAACGCGCTTTTGCAGAACGCTATCCTGGGGGCAATATGAAGATCGTCGTGCTTGAACCCGAAGAGCCGGACTCTACCGGCGCAAAAAAGATAGGCCATATCAGTGCCCTGCTTAAAAGCAGCGGCCATCAGGTGCTACGCCAGAAGGCGGATAGCAGCATGTACGCCTTCCTGCTGAAGAACACGCCGGATGTTGTTTTCAACCTCGCCAGTATCTACGGGTGGGAAAGGACCAACCTTGTTCCCGCGGTGCTCGAGATCGCCGGACGGCGCTATACGGGTTCCAATTTGCTCAGCCTTTCGCTCGCGCGCAATTACACCAAACGCTTTCCGCTCCTGCTGGCCTCCGGAGTTCCGCTGGTGGAATTTAAGGTGATGAAAGCAGAGGTAGCTGCAGTTCCTGCGGGCTTTGATTTTCCATTAACGCTCTATTGTGATGGCGTTTATGACGAAATGACGATCAAAAACCAGTTTGAATTAAAAAAAGCCCTTAAAGATTACCCGCCCCGCGAAGACCTGGTGCTTCAAAAAATAATTACAGGAGACAGATCAAGCATCTACATTCTCGATTCCGCCCCTTTCCTGCCGACCGAAAACTCCGCCTGCCTGGAATCAGCTCTTAAAGCTTATGCGCTTCTGGAAGCCCGAGGCCTGGCACGCTTTGATTTTATTGATGATGGCAATATCTACCTGGATGAGATCGACCTCTCCCCCGACCCGCTGGATGAGACCTTCCTTCAAACAGCCTCCAAACATGGGTTGGATGAGATCGCAATTATGCAGCAGCTGCTGGAGCACGCGGGGCAGGACCTGCCCTCGCCGGGCAGGCGGGGCTCGTACCTGCACAAGAAGGCATCAACACCCCTGATAATCATAAGACCGCTGGAGTGGGAGGACCCCGAACTTGACCAGATCCTGGAGATCGACGCGCTGTGCTTCAATGAATATGACGCGTATACCCTCGAAGACTACCGGCGCTGGTTCAGCTACGACCCGGACCTGTGCCTGGTGGCAGTCATCGACGGCCGCGTCGCCGGGGATGTGATTTCGCGCATCGTTGATGGCCGGGCAGAACTGGCTTCCATGGCCACCCACCCCTCATACCGCAGGCGCGGTGTAGCAGAAGCGCTGTTGGCTGAAACGGTCAGGCGAATTAACGCGCGCGGCATCCCGCAGATCGATATCGAGGTCAGGAAGACCAATTTTATCGGGCTGAGCTTCTGGAAAAAAATGGGATTTGAAAAGATCGGCGAGCAGCACAGCTTTTACGGCGACGGTGAAACCGCCATAAAAATGCGCAAGACCATTAAATAGAATGAATTCTCAAGCTCGGTAAAAAATCCAAATCCGTAGCCCAGGCATGAATGCCTGGGAGTAGAAATCAAATGGCGCTGATGGAAGGGCGTTTGTTTGTTTAATTCCTCAAAAATTGTAGCAATTAATTTGGCACCGAGTTTTGGGTGGCTGCCCACACAATCCAATTCCTCATTCTATGCTTACCTCTTGGGGTGAGAATATTAACACCTCCGCGGGATCTTTACAGGGGGCTACTTGGCCCAATGCAAGGCGTGGGCTGGGAAGAGGAAAAAAATCCCGCACAACAATACCCAAACCTTCAATAGCTTGTTGCTATTGTGGTTTGGGTAATTCAAGTCTTTTCTCTTGAAAAGGTTTTCGGGGAATGTACGGGCTACTTTTATCAGTTGGGTTGGGTATACCCAAGCCTGCGCGAATTCAAAAAGCAGAAAGCTTGGGTATACCCAACCCACTTATCTTTTATTTGTTGGTGTAAAGCGCGATGATCTTGAGGATCACCTGGGATGCTTTGCGCATGGTATCAACGACCAGGAATTCATAAGGCCCATGGAAGTTATGCCCGCCATTGAAAAGATTGGGGGTGGGCAGGCCCTTAAAGGACAGGCGCGCGCCATCGGTGCCGCCGCGGATGGGGTTGGTGATGGGCGTGATGCCCAGGTCGCGCATGGCCTGCTGGGCGGTCTCAACGATATGGATGACCGGCTCCAGCTGTTCGCGCATGTTGCGGTAGAGATCCTGGATGCGTATCTCGACCGTACCCGCGCCGTATTTCTTATTCATGAACTCAGCGCAGTCCAGGATCATCTGCTTTTGCCGATCGTACTTGGCAGCATCATGGTCGCGCAGCAGGTAGATGCCTTCAACATGTTCAACTGATCCAACAGACATCTTCCATAAATGGTAGAAGCCTTCACGCCCCGCAGTGTATTCGGGGCGCTGCTCGACAGGCAGCAGGCTGTTGAATTCAAAGAACACCAGCATGGCGTTGACCATCACATTCTTGGCGTCGCCGGGGTGCACCGATTTGCCGTTCACGTTCACAAAAGCGCGCCCGGCATTGAAGTTCTCATATTCCATTTCGCCCAGTTCGCCGCCATCTACGGCGTAGGCAAAATCGGCGGCAAAGCGCTTCACATCAAAATGGTCGATCCCGTAGCTGGTTTCCTCATCGGGCGTAAAACCAACCTTGACCGTCCCGTGTTTGAAATCCGGATCAGCGATCATGGTTTCGAGCGCGTTCATAATTGCAGCAACGCCGGCCTTGTCATCCGCGCCTAAAAGCGTGGTGCCATCGGTGGTGACCAGCGTCTCACCCTTGTATTTCAGCAGGGCGGGGAATTTCTTGGGCGAAAGCAGCATGCCCGCCTTGCCTTTCAGCGGGATATCCCCGCCGTCGTAATTCTCGATGATCTGCGGACTGACATGATCCGCGGCAAAGTCCGGGCTGGTATCCATGTGCGCCAGGAAACCGATCACGAGCAATTCTTTATCAGTATTGGCCGGCAGCGTGGCAGTGAGGAAACATTTTTCATTCAAAAACACATCCTGCATGCCCAGGTCTTTAAGTTCTTTTTCAAGCAAACGCGCCAGTTCCCATTGATTTTCGGTGGATGGCGTCCGGTCGGTGACATTTTCGTCCGAGCGGGTATTGATCTTAGCGTAACGAATGAAACGATCCAAAATATCCTGCATGACAGCTCCTAAATGAGAATTTGAGTTGGACTATCTTATCCTCAAGCGAAAGAAACCGCAAGGAAGGATTTTGGAGGATCCGAAAAAGTGAAACTACAGGGATTTTGTTGTCAAACAGGGGCGGATGGGCTACAATGGCAGGCATGGGTTGGGACCTGATCGGACACTCCTGGGCAGCAGACATGCTGCGGCAGCATATCGCAGCAAACCGGCTGCGGCACGCCTATCTCTTCAGCGGCCCTCAGGGGGTCGGCCGGCGCTCGCTGGCGCTGAACTTTACCCAGGCCATCAACTGCCCCACCCCCACTGCGCCGGGCGTTCCCTGCGGCACCTGCCGCGTCTGCGAGCAAACCGCCCGCATGCAGCAGGCGGACCTGACCATCATCCAGTCCGAAGCCGAGGGCGAATCACTTAAGGTGGACCAGGTGCGCGATCTGCAGCATTCCCTCTCACTGGCGCCTTACGAAAGCGCCTACCGCATAGCGCTGCTGCTGCGGTTTAATGAAGCCACTGATGGCGCGCAGAACGCGCTGCTGAAGACCCTGGAAGAACCCAATGAACGCGTCATCCTGCTGGTGACGGCCGACGAGCCCGAAAACCTGCTGCCAACCATTGCCTCGCGCTGCGAGCTGCTGCGGCTGCGCACCCTGCCGCTGGATGCGCTGGCGCAAGCTTTGATCGAGAAGAAAGCCCTTGATGCAGAAAAAGCAAAACTGATCGCGCACATCTCCGGCGGGCGCCCGGGCTACGCGCTGCGCCTGTCAGAAGACGAGCACCAGTTAGCCGCGCGGCAGGAATGGCTGGCAGACCTGCTGACCCTGACCGGCGCAACCAAACGGGAAAGACTTGCCTATTCGACCAGCAAGACGCGCGGCAATGACCGCGCCGAGACCAAAAAGAACCTGCGCGACGGGATGGCACACTGGCTTGCCTTTTGGCGGGATGTGCTGCTGGAAGCATCAGGCAGCGGCGCCGCACTTTCCAACCCAGACCTGGCTGACCAGGTGGCGGCAATGGCTGCCAGGGTGAATGAAAAGACCTCAGCCAAGATCGTGGCGGCTCTGGAGCATGCCTTTGCGCGGCTGCCCAATGCGAATTTGCAGCTGATGCTGGATGCCCTGCTGATGGATTGGCCGGTTGTACACTTAAGCGTGTAATCAAGGATAAGCATGCCCGCGTGCATGCGCCCATGCATTATTCAAGAGGAGGCAACATGCCCGTAAATTCCATGCTGTTCTGGTTGGCCATCATTTCAACAATGGTCGGGCTGCTGATCGCTTTTTGGGTAATTTACCGCATCATCATCCGTCCGATGCGCGACAGTGATTTCAGCGCCACCCTGCCAGACAAGCTGCCTGCTAAAGGATTCATGGTTCCGATCGTGGACATGTACGGCGGCATTAAAGATGTTGACAACGCGAGCATAACCCAAAATGTTCAAAAGCCGCGGCTGATCCTGTTCGAAGATCACCTGGAATACAAACTCTTCTTCTGCCGCTCAGCCAAATACAGTGACATACTGGAAGTCAACTGCGGCTCTGAGCTCATGCTGTATTTTCTGCAGATCACCTTTAACAATCGAAACCTGGTCTTAAATACGACAATTGGTGACGAGAAACTTTGCAAGCAAATCAAGGATTTCCTGAGTGCCAAGGGCGTGATGGTGATCGATCAGGTTCAATAATTGCTGCTGTGTTTTATATCCGAATATTACGGATGACCATTTAAAACACGGTTCCGCTTCCAGCAGGGCGGAGATACAGATCCCAAAGGTTGGTCAGCCAATGGATGTAGCCAAAGTTCAGGATCCCGATGATGACCAGCCCAAGCCCGAGCGCCCTGGCCAGCGGCAGCCAATACGGCCGCTTCAGCCAGGAATAAATTACCAATCCCGCAGGCAGAACATAGAAGAATAACGGCGTGCTCCAGATCAGGTTCGCCCCGACCGGGTTGAGGCGCAGCGGAACCTCATGCGCGATGATCAGGGTGAGCATGTTCGGTTCAAACAACATGAAAAACAAAGCCGAAACGAGCGCGAAAATGACCCTGGTTCGTACAGTCCAGTTTTGCGACCTGCGGCGGAAGATCCACAGCCAGGCGGATAAGAGCAGCACCTGCAGAAACACCCACGCGGGTGTAAGCATGGATGTAATAAAAAGATCATCGCTCAGGGGGACCCTGTCGCGAAGCAGCGGTGCGGTGAATTGAAGCGCCACCCCCGCAAGCCACAATACCAGGGTCAGCCAGATACCCTGAGAAAAGGAGCGGCCCTTTTGCCGGGATCGACCATTTTCATTTGCAGTCATTTTCTTACCCGGGTCCTTAACTATTCACTAAAGAGATCCCTGGTCCCGGAAAACAGGATCGCTTTATTCCAGGAACTCGATCTTGCTCTCATCCATGGAGGATATGGATACCAATGCGTGGACAGGCACACCCAATTCTTCCAGCGACTCGCGCCCGCCCTCAAAGGTCTTTTCGATCAGGGCGCCAATGCCTACCAGGTTCGCACCGGCGGCTTTGACCAACCGGACGAGGCCCATAATGGTAGCGCCGCTGGCCAAAAAATCATCAATGATGAGGATGTTTTCACCCGCAGGCAAATAATCTGGTGAGACGATCAGCTCGGCCATGACGCCTTTGGTATGCGAGGGGGCAACCGTCAGATAGACGGTATCGGGCATGGTGATGGGCTTGTTCTTGCGTGCGTACACCACCGGCAGGCCGAGATATTTGGCGGTCATGAGCGCCGGGGCAATGCCCGAGATCTCGGCGGTCAGGACGCGTGAGGCGCCGGTATCTTTGAAAAAAGAAGCCAGCTCTCTCCCGCAGGAATCCATAAGTTCCGGGTCGACCTGGTGGTTAATAAAAGAATCCACCTTGAGAATACCGTTGCCTAAATATTTCCCCTGGGAAAGGATCCGTTCTTTTAATAACCGCATAGCTTCACCTCGCTGAAAATTTCAGCAATTAAACCACACTTATGCCAATGCGCCGCGCAATTCGCGGGACAGTTTTTGGAATTGGGGAGAGTAACGGATCTCCTCACCGCGCGGACGCGGCAGGTGGATGTTCAAGTCCAGGACGATCTCTGCGGGGAGCCGGCTGAGCACCAGCACCCGGTCAGCCAGCAAGAGGGCTTCTGAAATGGAATGCGTGACCATGACCACCGTCTTGCGCCGTGCCTGCCAGATGCGCAGCAGCTCGCCGCCCATCTTTTCGCGCGTCAGCGCATCCAGTGCGCCGAAGGGCTCATCCAGAAGCAGCAGGTCGGGGTCCTGGATCAGCGCCCGCGCGATAGCCACGCGCTGCGCCATCCCGCCTGACAGCGACGCCGGCCAAACATCGGTGAAATCCTGCAGACCGACCAATTCCACCAATTCAGATGCCTGGCGCTGCGCTTCGGCAGCACCCACGCCGCGCAGTTCCAGAGGAAGCAGGATATTATCCATCACGCTGCGCCAGGGCATGAGGTTGCTTTCCTGAAAGACCAGCCCCACCTTCGGCTGAACGTTTGAAGGGAATTCTATTGTGCCTTTGGTGGGCACATCCAGCCCTGCCAGAAGGCGCAGCAGAGTGGTCTTGCCGCTGCCGGTGGGGCCCAGAACGCACAGAAATTGTTCGGGCAGGATGGACGTGTGAATATCCCTGAGCGTCTCCAGGATCCCGTTCTGGTCGTTAAAGGTCTTGCCCACATGATTCAGGCGGATGGCAGCGGGTAGATCGGCCATTGCTCTAAGGCAAGAAAGCGTTGCTGAAGGCAGCTCCGAGATCCAGCGGCTGCGCCCCCATTTGCCGAAGCAGGTCATGCATGTTCTGCCACGCCTGCGGGTCCGAAAAGCCCGGGCGATCCGCTTTCCAAAGTTCAATGGAAGCAGCCAGCACATCGCGCTGCACCTGTTTGTCCTCAGGCGACAGCCCTGCCAGGTTTTCCACATATTTCTCGCAGATGGTGTAAGCCTCATCGGGGTGCTGTGCTGCGTACTCGATGCCTTTGAGGGTTGCCGCAACCATGGCGCGCACGATTTCCGGCTGTTCAGCGATCATTTTTTCACTGGTGATCAGACCGTTGGCGACCAAAGACAGATAATCAGAAACCGCGATCACATCCACATCAAAGCCTTCAGCGCGCAGCTTGATGGGCTCATTGGTAATGTACACGACCGCGGCGTCTTCCAGGCCATCTGCCAGCGATTCTGCCTGGGTGAACCCGATTGAATCCAGGGTCAGGTCGCTTTCCTTCAGCCCGCCGGCATTGAGCAGCGCTTTGAAGCCGATGTAGCTGGCGCCATACAGACCCGGAATGCCGACCCTTTTGCCGCGCAGGTCGGCCGGGCTTATAATCCCCTTTTCAGCCATTGAAACCACGCCCACCGGGAACTGCTGATACCAGGCCATCACATAGGTCACGGGCAGCCCCTGGGCACGCCCGAGCAATACCTGCTCGCCTGAAACGACCGCAAACTTCAGTTCGCCTGCCCCCACCAGCGCAACCGAATCGGTTTCCATGTTATAGTCCATCTCCACTTGCAGGCCGGCATCGCGGTAAAAGCCCTTTTCAATGGCCACATACAGCGGAGCGAACTGAACATTGGGAATGAACCCGACCGGCAGCCGGATCACATCCGTCTTTTTCGGCGTGCAGCCCGCAGCCAACCCTGCCAAGATAAGAACTAATAAGGTCAATCGAAAGATCTTTGATCTTAATTCCATATCACCCTCACCATATTTATTAAGTCTGCCAGCGCAGCAAGCGCCTTTCGAGCAGGATCACCGCGCCATACAACGCCAATGCCAATACAACCAGCGTAAATACGCCTACAAAAACAAGCGCGGTGTCATACTGGCCGCGCCCGACGTTGATCAGGAAGCCCAGCCCGCGGTCCGAGCCGACCAACTCACCCACCACCGCGCCGATGACCGACAGGGTGGCGCCGATGCGCAGCCCGCCCAGCAGCACAGGCAGCGCAGCCGGCAGTTCCAGCAGGCGCAGGGTCTGCAATCGTGGGGCATGTAGAGAACGCATCAGGTCGCGCAGGTTATCAGGCACCGCCCGCAATCCGACCACCGTATTGACCAGAACCGGAAAGAAAACGATCAGCGAGCAGATGAGCACTTTGGAGAAGATGCCCGGGCCGAACCAGATCACCAGCAGCGGAGCGATTGCAACGGTCGGTACAGCCTGGCTGGCGACCAGATAGGGCTGGAGGAAGTTTTCCAGCAGGCGGGACTTGGCCAGCAGATAACCCAGGAGCGTGGCAAAGAAAACACCGGCGGTCAGCCCGGCCAGAACCTCAAGCAGGGTGGCGGCGGTATGGCGTAACAACGTGCCATCCGAGATCGCCCGCAAAAAACGCGCTCCCACCTGTCCGGGCGCAGGCAGTATAAAAGCCGGCAGAGACATCAGCCGCACCAGAATTTCCCAGGCAGCCCAAAAGATGAACGGCGCGAATACGATGCTCCAGCGTTTTAAGTTAAAACTTTTATTTTTCATTAAATAAAATCCCGAAACTGATCAGTTTCGGGACAGGGCGCTTCAACTAACATGCCTTCTTTTGTCCGGACTATACCGTCGACCCCGGAATTGCACCGGATCTGCGCTGGTGAGCGCTCGTGGGTTATCACCACCGATCGGGAATCGGGAGACCTGCTCCCTCACCCTGCCCCGAAGGAATCTAATGATTATTGTAAGCACGCTTAATGAAGACGTCAAGGGGGCAAGCCGCCTTCACAGGTATAATGGTCGGCATCGTGACTGAGACTGCCCGCAATTATTTGCTCGAACCCGCCACCTGGCGCGACCTCAAATCGCTGGAAAAGCTGGAAAAGATCTGCTTTGGCGCTGATGCCTGGCCGATGCTGGAACTGTTGGGCGTGCTGGTCTTTCCGGGCGTGGTGCGCCTGAGAGTGGCAGTCGATGGCGAAATGGTGGGGTTCATCGCCGGAGACCCGCGCCGCGATGAGCAGACCGGCTGGATCATGACGCTGGGCGTGCTGCCCGATTGGCGCAGGCAGGGGATCGCAGAAGCGCTGTTGAGCGCATGCGAACAGAAAATGGGGCTTCCAACGGTCAAGCTGACCGTTCGGCGCGGAAATGATCCGGCCATTGCCCTGTATCAAAAACTGGGCTTCACACAAACAGATATATGGTCGCGCTATTACCAGAATGGCGAAGACGGCCTGGTTCTGGAAAAAAAGCACGTTTTATCTGAATAATGGACACGGGAATTTCCTCCTCCTTGGGATTGATCCTTAAAGGACTGGTGCTGGGCTTCTCGATCGCCGCGCCGGTCGGCCCGATCGGCGTGCTGTGCATCCGGCGCACGCTGGTCAATGGCTTTCGTTCCGGGTTGGTGAGCGGGCTTGGCGCAGCAACAGCAGATGCGATCTACGGCACCATCGCGGCTGCCGGGCTGACGCTGGTGGCTGACTTTTTGGTCAGGCAGCAGCTCTGGTTGGGGCTTTTGGGCGGCGGATTGCTTGTTTTCCTCGGCATCAAAACCCTGCTGACAGCGCCCCGCCCTGAAGATAATGCTTTGGGTAAAGACAACCCGGGCGGAAACTATTTCTCCACACTGCTGCTGACCCTGAGCAACCCGATGACCATCTTCATGTTCGCGGCGATCTTCGGCGGGATGAGCGTTCAAACCGGTGCGGTCTACCGCTTTAATGCTTTCCTTCTGGTATTGGGCGTGTTCACCGGATCGGCGCTGTGGTGGCTGTCGCTGAGCGCGGCCGTCAGCCTTTTACGTGAAAAAGTGAACACGCGCCTGATGGTGTGGGTCAACCGCCTGGCAGGAGCAGTGATCACAGGCTTTGGCGTGCTGGTGCTTGCCAAAACGATATCTAGCCTGCTTTAGGACGGATCTAATACGGAGCAATTATGCCTGGGAAAACCAAAAAATATTCAACGCTGAACTCAATGCTGGCTGGCATGGAAAGACTGTTCCTGATGATCATAATCGGGCTGGTGTTCCCGATCCTGCTCGGGCTGGCCGGCTGGTGGGGCAGCCTGGCATTCGTGCCGGAAAGCGTCATCCTTTATTTTGCCATGGGCGGTTTCATGCTGGGCGTCCTGGTCGATATGGTCTTTCTGCGGTTCTGGATACGCAATGCCCTGCGGATGCCGCTGATCTGGCCGGCGCTGATCTTCCTCTTTTATTCGACCGGAATGTTCGGTTTTTTTATGGGCGTTCCGGCATTCAACGTGATCATGGGACCTGTCGGCGGGTATTACATGGGCATGCGCCTGCGCGCGAAAAATTCAGCCAGGGATGAGGTTGAGAAAACTGCCCGTCAGACCGGGCTTTTTGCAGCGCTGATCCTGGCGCTCGCCTGCGCCGCAGCATTGCTGATCGCATGGCTGGACCCTTCGCTGGAAGCCAACATCCGCGGCATGTTCGACCTCCACCAGCCCTTTAGCAAAACGACCATCCTTGCGCTTTCGGGCGCGGCCGGCATTGGGCTGGTCATTTTGGAGGTTTTCGTTACGCGTGCGGCAGTGAAATTTGCCAGGTTTTTAGATTAGACTCAGGTGCGCGGAATACTAGAAATTTCTGCTTTTTTTTGATACTTGCGATTTAACCCTCTTCCGCCTTTCCAAACAGAGAACGTTTGTCAAAGAAAGGTTTGAAGATGATATAGGCGCCCAGAATGATGAGCAGGATGCCATCTTCAAGCTGGTGAAAGCCGAGCAGCTGAGCGGTACCCCCCACGAGGGCAATGACCCCGACAACCGTTGTAAATCCGCTCATCTTCACCTTATTCAGATAGCGTGCCAAATTCAG
>Ga0172371_10009141_pt1 | contig 13682 bp, 14 predicted proteins | sample Lak12m_FD_114543 | JGI IMG/M metagenome (GOLD analysis project Ga0172371, IMG submission 114543) | Freshwater microbial communities from Kabuno Bay, South-Kivu, Congo - kab_022012_12m | ecosystem: Environmental > Aquatic > Freshwater > Lake | place: Democratic Republic of the Congo: South-Kivu... | reverse complement strand
GGATGCTCTGCGGCCTGCTCGAACCGAGCGACGGCGCGGGGCGCATCGCCGGTTTCGATGTGGCGCGCCAGACCGACAAGATCAAGGGCACCATTGGTTACATGTCGCAGAAGTTCTCGCTCTACGACGAACTGACAGTGAACGAAAACCTGTTGTTCTACGGACGCCTGTACGGCTTGGGCGGCGTGGCGTTGCGGAAACGCCGCGAGGAACTCGTCACACTCACTCACCTCGAACCGTATCTCGACCGCCGCGCCGCGTTGCTGTCCGGCGGCTGGCGTCAACGACTTGCGATGGCGTGCGCGCTCGTTCACAAACCGATCGTGCTCTTTCTCGACGAGCCGACCGCTGGCATTGACCCGGTAGCACGACGCGAATTGTGGGACCTGCTGTTCGAGTTATCCAGCAACGGCGTGACGCTGTTTGTGACGACACATTACATGGACGAGGCAGAACGGTGTTCGCACGTCGGCTACATCCACATGTCGAAGCTCATCGTCTGCGGCGTGCCCGACGACTTGAAACAGTTGCCGAAAGTGAATCCGCCGGGCACGAAACGGCTCGATGTGACCTGCGAGCACGTCACCGTTGCCCTGCAAACTGTTCGCAAGCTACCCGGCGTTCGAAATGCAACTGTGTTCGGCCAGTCCATGCACCTGCTGGTCGAGTCGAGTCTGTCGGAACAGGTGATTCGCGACGCGCTCGCGCCGCTCGGCATCCACGAGGTTGACATCCGCCACATCGCGCCGTCGCTGGAGGACGTTTTTGTGGCGCTGACGGCACGCAACGGAGGACGGAACTGATGACGAATCCCTTCCGTGGCTTTCGCGCCATCTTGTTCAAGGAGTTCATTGTCGTGTTCCGCGACCGGATGACCTTGTTCTTCATGTTTTTTCCGCCGCTGCTGCAAATCATCGCGTTCGGGTACGCGCTGGACACCGACGTGAAAAACATGAGCATGGTCGTGCTGAACGAAGACCAAACGATGGAAAGCCGCCAACTGATTGACGCGTTTCTAAACACTGGCACGTTCCGTGTCGTTGGCGAAGTGCAGAGCGTGGCGGAGTTGGAAGCTGCTGTGCGGCGCGGCCAAGCGTATATTGGCGTGCAGATTCCGCCGAACTTCACGCGCAAACTGCGCGCGGGCCAGAAGGCCACGGTACAAACCATCATTGATGGTTCCAGTTCGACGACCGCATTGCAGGCGTTGAATACTTCGGTGGCGGTCGCATTTCGCCGTTCCATTGGCGTCCTCCTCACTGAGACGGGACGACGTGAACTGCCGGTCGAGATGCGTCCACAGATTCTCTACAACCCCGCGATGCGCGCGCCGAACTTCTTCGTGCCGGGCGTCATCGGGACGGCATTGCAAATCGCAACGGTGTTCGCCGTGGCGATGTCCATCGTGCGCGAACGGGAGCGCGGCACGCTCGAGAACCTGCTTGTCAGCCCGATGTCGCGCTGGGGGCTATTGCTCGGAAAGATGATGCCGTACCTGTGCATCTCGATGACGATGGCGACGATGTTGTTCGTCATCTTGCGATGGCTGTTTGACGTACCTATCGCCGGGAGTCTGCTGGCGTTGTTTCTCGCGTCGTTCCTGTACGTGTTTGCGCTGGCCAGCCTCGGTCTGCTTGTCTCGACAAAGGCGCAATCGCAAAACGAGGCGATCCAAATAACGATGACAGTGATGTTGCCCTCGATCTTCTTCAGCGGCTTCATCTTCCCGCGCGAAACGATGCCAGCGATTTTCTACGCGATCAGCACCGTCTTGCCGGCGACCTATTTCATTGACCTGATGCGGGCGATCATCCTGCGCGGCGCAACGTTTGCCGATTTCGGGACGCAACTGTTGGTTCTCGGCACGATGGGCGTGGTGTTGTTCATGCTCGGCGCGTTGCGGTTCAAACAGAAACTGGCCTGAGTTTTGTCTTGAAGCGTTTTTGCGCGCTGCCTAGACTGAGAACATCATGTTGACCGACCAGACCATCCTCCGACTTGCGAACGACGCCCAATTCCAATCCCTCGGCGAGGGGCAACAGACGGTGATTGTGTCGCTGACCTCCGGCTCGCTCTACACTTGCAACGACACGACCAAGTCCTTTCTCCAAGCGATGGATGGCAAGAAGACCTTCAGCCAGATCGTGGACGCGCTGGCCAACGAATACGAAGTCAAGCGTGAGAAACTCCACGCTGACATGGCTGCGTTGGCGGAGAAACTCATCAAGGAGAAGTTGGTGGTCGCTGATGCGTGAGTCGCTGTTACGCTTGCACGTCTGGCTGGTGGCGACGCTGGTGCCGTTGTTCGTCAATCTGCTCGACATCCGCGGCTTGTTGCGCGTGGCGCAGTGGCCACGACGCTGGCATCCCTACAAGGGCATCAGCGTCGAACACATCGTTGAGATCGTTGACCGCCGTCTTGCGGCGCCCCGCAACATGAAACGCCGTCGTTGCCTGCGGCAAGGACTGACGTTGTTTCACTTCTTGCATCTGGCCGCCGTGCCGTCGGTGTTGCGATTTGGCGTGCTCGGTCCCGCGACGCCGGGCAAACGCTTGCACGCACATTGCTGGGTAAGCGTCAACGGCAAGGATTACTATCCGCCGCTGGAACCGGTGGCGGAGATTCTCACGCTCAGCTATCAACCCTGAAAGGAAACTCGAAACATGAAGAAGGTATACGTTGAACCGACGCTGGAGAAACGCGAGGATATCGTCGAGATCACCGAGCAGAGCCCCACGATTTCAAACCAGACCGCGCCGTCATAAACCAACAGCCGGTAATCACACTACGGCGGCCAAGCCCGTCTCAAGTTTTTCGTACTTGGATGGCGAGAGCACTGGTTTTCCATCACAAGCGGCAGGTTCTGTTCTGACAAGGTTACGCTCAACCTTCAGGTTATCGGGGTTGAATCCAAGAGCTGGCTCTCGCAGGGAAACGGCAGCCTGATAGTAGCGGGTTGTCAGGCGAGCCGATGGCCAATTCACGTAGGGCAAGAGACTGCCGTGCACAGCGACACCTCCGTGTTCATGGTCAACTTTCCACAACTTGGGCTCCACACGCTCGCTCTGTAGTCGTTGCACCAGTTCTTGAATTCTTTCAGTAGTGTCTGAAACCCAAAACGCGCGAATGTAGCCTGCTTCCGTGATTTCCTCTGTATCGCTCACTGCGACCAAGGCGCTTCGCAACCTCAAAGCGCGCGCATAGTAGCGAGACCGGTACGCGTACGAACAGTAATTGATCGGCAGACGCAGTTGTTGTTCACACGCATACAGCAACAAGCGCAGGGCACACAGTTCGGATTCATAAACCGTCGGCAATTGCTGAATCGAGAAATGATAGTGTCGCTGGCAGTATGCCCGCCAGTTCCGCCGCGCTGCAACCAATTGATGAAGATTGAGGTGGTTGACCCCAATGGCCTGCAATTCGCCCAGCAATTCCCTCAACACCGGGAAATCCTCCGGAATCGCCGGGATCTCGACGGTGACGGTGGGAATATATTCGCGGGCGAGCCGCAAGGGCGACATCTCATAATCGCGTGCGCTCAAGTCAAAACGCATCTCGTTCAGCCCTACGGCCTTCAACTCAGACAATATCTCACGATTGACCAAGTCACCGTTCGTGTACATCCACAGGTACATTGACGGCCCGAACTCGCGGCGGATGGCAACGATGTGACTCAACAGGCGTTCAGGCGCCAATAGAGGTTCACCGCCGGAAAAACCAACTCCCTTGATTCGAAACGTTTTCAGGTAATTGATGTGTTCCGCTGGACTCCTGAAACTGAAGCTGTCAGTACGGCAATCAGGTTCGGTCAGCATCGAATGATACCGCATGCAGTAGAAACAAGTGCGCTGGCACCGTCCGTTGATGTAGTTGCAGCCCCAATACCCAGCCATGCAAATGGCGCAACCCGGAGACAGTTCTCCGAGATAAAGCTTGGCTCCGTTGGCGCTGAGCTTGATACGACCGGAAAGAGCATCCAGCAGTTTCGCGCGCTCCTGACGAATTGCCTGAACTCCTTGCTTGTCGAGCCAGGGATTCGCTGCATCCCATACAGCCAGCCGAATCAAAGCAGAGTTTGACCACCGCGTGACCTTTCCCGCCAAGCGACATAGCTGCTTCTTCACGCCGCTGTTGCGCTTTTGCTCCGAGCGACGCAGTCTGGCGTGCAGTCGGATCATGTACCACGCGGGGTCGAACGGCAGGTTATCTTCTTGACTTGTCGCTTGGGGATTCTGACTATTTGTTTGTTTCATTGCCTCTTTGTGGAGAGGATAATACCAATGGTTCAGCAAAAGGAGAAAGGAATGTTTTCGTCCGATACAGCGACCTCTCGACATTACGACGTGCACGGCCTGCATCTAAGTGTCACGGCGGAGAATGCCGTTCTTGCCGACAGTTTGGAGGGCATTCTTCATCCGTTCCTCGCGCCCTCCAACGGCACCGACGCCAGCCGCCTGACGATTTCCTACGGCACGCCGCCCGCCGACGTTGAGTTGGGTGAAATGAAACTGCTTTGGCGCGGCGAGTTTCCTGTCGGTGTGGAGATGGAATGGTTCGCCGAAGGCCAAACGCGCGCCATCCGTCTGCCGGGCAAAGTCTGGGCGCGTCTCGATTTGCCGCACAACGCCTGTGACATCGTCGTTCAGCCCGGCGCCGAATGGTATCTCCGAACAGGTTGCGTCTCCCAGATTCTTTGTGAGTTGCTGGGCGAGGCCGACCACCACGTTCTCCACGCCGCATGCCTCGCCGCCGGGCGCGACGGTCAACGCCACGCCATCCTCCTTGCCGGCGTCAGCGGCGCGGGCAAAACCACCACCGCACTCGCCCTCGCGCACGCCGGGTTGCCGATGTTGACTGATGACGCGACGTTCCTCGTCCGCCGCGATGGTGCCGTGCGCGTCTGGGGTCTGCCGCGTCCGTGCAAAGTTCACCGCCGCACCATCGCAATGATGGAATGGTTGAACAACATCGAAAGTCGCCCCACGAGCGATGGCGAGGAATTCGTCATGCAACTGGATCGGATTTCTTCGGCCGATCCCCGCTGGGAACTCGCGCCTGGCCTCGTCGTGCTGATTGAACCGCGCAACGACACCGCCCACCATCTTCAAGAACTGAACAAGCTGGACGCCCTCACCGAACTCACCCGCCAAAACGTCCGCGCCATGAGCGGCCATGCCGTCGAACGCGCCGGGCGCAGCTTCCAAACCATCGGCGCTCTCATCAACGCCAGTCGCACGCTGCGGCTCAGCGTCGGTCCGGGCCTCGACACGCTGCGAGACCTGCTCATCGCGCAGTTAGAGGATTGAACCGTGTCGCTCACCAACATCGAGGCGTGGCTGTTGCGTCTCGCACTGCCTGACACGGTCACCGCGCCAAACCTGCCGCCGCTTTCCGACACCGATTTCCTTCGACTCGGCGAACTTGCCCGCCAACACGGCGTCCTGCCCGCCGTCGTGATGAACGCGGCGCGATTCACTTCGCACAACGTCGCCAAACTTCAGGAAAGCCTTCTCGCGCCCGCCGCGCTTGCCATCACATTGCGTCTGCGCCTCGCGCCGATTCTGCGAATGTTGCAGGAGCGCAACGTGCCCGGCGTCGTGCTGCGCGGTCCCAATTTCGCTGATCGTCTCTACCCGCAACCCGGTCTGCGACTGTTCACCGACCTCGACATTCTCGTGCCGCGTGCCAAGCTCGACACCGCCGGCGAAGCGTTGCGCGCGCTCGGTTACGAACTCCAACACATCAAGAACCTCAAACACACTGACCCTTACGGCGAACAACTCTGGAAACATCCCGGCCACGGAATCGAACAAGTCGAGATCCACTGGAACCTCGTCAACTCCCCCGCCCTGCAACGCCGCGTCTCTGTCGAGATTGACGATCTTCCATTCGAGTCGGGCACGCGACGCCTCACTCCTGTATCCCTGCTGCTGATCGCCGCCGTCCACGGCGCGACCAGCCATTCCTTCGACCGCCTCCAAATTCTCTGCGATGTCCGACAAATCGCCCGCCTCGGCGTGGACGCCGAGGAACTCGCTGCCGTCTGCCAGCGAACCGGCAGCACGTTCTCCGTCGCCACCGCACTCGCTCTTGCAGCCCGCGCCTTCAACGACAACGCCTGTCAGCGCCTCATGCCCGGTCGCTCCGTGCTCACACCGCGCACTGTGCTGCGCTCCGGTTCCACGTTGAACAGACTTCGTCGTCAACTTTTCCGCGAGCTTCTGAAACGGCGATGAAAGTCCTGCTCGTTCAACCTGTCCCTCCGCGTCGCCTCTGGCCACGCGGCATCTTCCGTTCGATGCACATCCCGACCGGCATTGCATACATCGCCTCCGCGCTCCAACGAGCCGGTCACGAGGTCAAAGTCCACATTCGCGAGGAACAATTTTACAAATGCCGTGAGGATTGGGATGCGACCGACGCCGCATTGCTCAATCTGCTGCGCGAGTTCCGCCCCGACATGGTCGGGCTGTCCGTGCTGACACCGTCGGTCCCAGAAACCGCGCAGATCGCTGCACAGGCAAAGAAAATTTGCGGGCACGACACGATCACCGTCGCCGGCGGCGTTCACCCGACTGCACTCGGTCGCGAAATGCTCGATGCGATTCCCGAACTCGACATCGTCGTGGTCGGCGAAGGCGAACAAACCATCGTCGAAGTCGCGGCGCGGACGACGCTCTCCACCGTGGCGGGCATCATCTACCGGCAGAACGACGCTTGCGCGCAGACCGCACCGCGTTCGCCGGTGCAGAACCTCGACCAACTTGCGCCAATTGATTACGGCATGTTCGACATGGCCTACTATACCGCACCGAGTCCGTGGCTGATTCGCTGGCTGGAGTTGCCCGCCATCAATCTGCGCACCTCGCGCGGCTGCACAAACCGGTGCCGGTTTTGCGCCGGCCACCTTGTGAGCGGGCTGGGCGTGCGATTTCATTCGTTGGACTTCGTCGTCGAACAAATGCAGATGTCCCTCGAACGATTCCATGTGCGCGGCATCCACTTCGAGGACGACACGCTCGGCGCCGACGCCAACCGCCTCGTCTCGCTCTGCCAAGCCATCCGCCGCAAAGGACTTCAAAAGCAACTTTGCTGGGACGGTTGCCTGCGCGTGAACCAAGCCACACCGGAGTTGCTGGCCGAGATGAAAGCCGCCGGTTGCGTCCAGATCGAGTATGGCTTCGAAAGCGCCTCCGACGAAGCGCTCCGTCGCCTCGGCAAAGGCGCGACCAACGCCATGAACCGGCAGGCTGTCGAAATCACGCGAAAGGCTGGGCTGCGGATTTACGCCGACATCATGATCGGCCTGCCCGGCGAAACGGCCGCCGACCTCGGTGGAACGCGCGAGTTCCTGCGCTGGGCCGCGCCCGAGGTCGTCAGCTTCGGCACGCTGGGCGTGCTGCCCGGCTCCGCGTTGTTCGACGGGTTGCCCGAAAGCGTGCGCCGCTCACTCGACTACGCGGACTACGCCTACTTCGAACAGACCCACGGGATGAACCTGACTGCAATGAGCGCTGCGCAGTTTGCACAAGCCTCACGTAACTTCACCCGCTATTTCATCAAACCGTGGGTTTACCGACAGTTGCTCCGCGACGCTTCGGCGGAAAACAATGTCTTCCGTCGTCAACTGCAGCGTCATTTGCGCGGTTTCCTGTGGCGGCATCCGATTCGATACGCCCGGCTGCCACGCTAGGAAGTTTGTAGGCCAAGCCGAATCATGTGGACGGCGATGGCGACGAGCAACAGCAGCACGATCCGCTTGGTGGCGCGCAGACCGGTAATGCCAATCCGTTGACCGATCTTCTCCGCGGAACGGAACGTGACCAATACAATCACCAAATTCACCAACAGCGCCACCAGCGTATAACCGATACCCACCGAATCCATCAACACCAGCAACGTCGTCATCGTCGCCGGGCCGACGACCAACGGCATCCCCAATGGCACTACGCCAACGTCGTCACTCGTCTCGACGTGGTTCGACGCGAAGCCGAGCAGTTCACGCGCGCCCCACAACAACAGGATGAGTCCGCCGGCGATCTTGAAGTCCGACACGGTGATTCCCAACACGCGAAAGATCGCCTTGCCGAGAAACATGAACCCGACCGCCACGACGGCTGCCGTGAACGTCGCCCGATCGCCCGTGCGCCGGCGTTGCGGCGGCGACATCTGATCCGTCAATGCGAGAAACAGTGGCACGTTTCCAATGATGTCAATCGCCACGAACAGCGGAATGAACGCCAGCGCAAAGTTCTTGAGCACCTCAATCATGTTCGCTTCCCCTTTTCCATGTACGCCTTGACCGTGCGACGGTCAAGGTTCGTGCGGCGCGCCACCTCCTCGATTGTCCCGTGTCGCTCATACAGCAACCGGCAATACCCCGCCAGCAGCGCGTCCGCATCCAGCGAACCGCTCTCGACGCCCGCCACCAACCGCGACCGTAAATCCGTCGCAACCCAGCGATGGTCGCCGGCATATTGACGCGTGAGTAGGATACTGCGCGCGGCTTGCTCCAATTCCCGCACGTTGCCCGGCCATGCGTAGTTTCTTCCGAGCGTCGTCAGGATCGTGTCGCGCACCAATTCGACGGCGCTCGTTTCACCAGTCAACCGTTCCACAACGCTCGCCAACAACTGATCCAACTCGGTGGGGTCCTCGGCAATGCGTTGCCGCAACGACGGCACCGTGATGACCTGCGAACAGAGCCGGTAATAGAAATCGTTGCGGAACTGCCCCGTGGCCCGAAGTTGGCCGATGGGCTTGTTCGTCGCCGCGATGACGCGCCCCTGAAACCGCCGCTTCTCGTGGCTGCCCACCGGCGTGAACGTGCGTTCCTGCAACACTTGCAGCAGTTTGATTTGCACCGGGATGCCCACATCGCCGATCTCGTCGAGAAAGATCGCGCCGTGCGGACTGCATCGGGCAAACACGCCTTCGTGCTCCTCGACCGCGCCCGTGAACGCGCCTTTGCGATGACCAAACAGCTCCGACTCAATCAGTGCTTCCGGAAACTGTGACAGGTTCAGCGCGCTGAAGCTGCGCATGAAACTTTCCGCAAAACAGCCTTTCTTCTCATCGAACGGGATGAATCCCGAACGACCGATCGCCGCCGCAGCCGTGCCTTTGCCGCAGCCGGTTTCTCCAAGCAATAGCGTCGAGAAATCTTCCATCCGGTTCCAAAGATACCGGTCATACCAACGGATATCGTGCGTGAACACGCTGTTCCAAAGTTGCCGGCGCAGTTCCTTGATGCACGGGCTGCTCCCAATCAACCCGCGGTCAATGAAGAAGTACGCACGGCGAATTTGGTAGAAGATGGCGAAGTAGCGCGCCGCTTCCGCCGCGTTGAATCCGCAGCGCCGCAGCAACGCGAGCGCCTCTCCCGCAAACCGCACCGGCACGGATTGATCGCCCGCGTCAATCTGGTCGAGAATGAGTTGGTCCATTCGCGGTATGAGACGATGATAGACATCGAACAGCAGCGCGTTGGTCAACATCGCGCGGTCAGTCTCCGCGTACTGCCGAACATCGGTTCCCCCAGTGACCTCGAGTTTGTTGACGCGTTCCATCACGCGCTCGACCAGCAGCTTGAGTTGTTCCTGCGGCGGAAGGTTCTTCCCGCCGGCCAGTTTGCCGATCAACTCGACATAGTCATCACTGAATGGATTACACGAGGCTGCTTGCGACATCACTGTGAAGAATTCGCGATCTGCCAAGGAAAGTGTCTTGGCGTTGTCCATGCAATTACTGTATTCGACCCCATCATAAATTGTCCAGCATCTTTTTGTGCCGTGATTGTAAGTGCTTCCGGCTCAACATCGGCGTTGGTTGGCACGCTGCAAGCCAATAGGCCGAGACGGAGACGAACATGAAACTACCAAACATCTATTTGATCCTGCTAGCGGTAACCGTAGTGATCGCGCTGGTGTTCGGCTCTGGCCCGCGCAACGACGAGCACACACACCAAACTCCTGTTCGCATTGTCTGCTGGTGACAACAATGAACACACCGCAACACATTCTGAACTGGCAATGCGGCTGGTGGCTGCTGCTGGCGAATTTCCTCAGCGGGGCGGTCATCGGATTGTTCTTTCACCGCGCCGCATTTCTGGGCGGGTATGGGTCGTGGCAGCGACGGATGCTACGGCTCGGCCACATCGCATGTGCGGCGTTGGGGATGTTGAACCTGATTGTCGCGTTGTCACCGGCATCGTCGCCATCACTGGCAATCGGCGGTGTGCTGATGCCGGCGGTTTGTTTCCTGTCGGCATGGCGAGAGAACTGCCGACATTTGTTCTTCCTGCCAGTGTTGATTCTGGTGGCGGCGGTCGCGTTGATTTTGAACGGAGGTGCGAGATGAAAATCGGATTGCTTGCGATGAGCGGGATTCGGGCGCATGACCCGAAACTCTTGGAACTGGGACTGACGTTGCCGGGTTTTGTGGAGCGCAGCAAAGCGATCGCATCGCTGCCCAGTCTCGGTTTGCTCTATCTGGCGGCTGTGACCCCACCCGGCCATGAGACCGTGTATTTCGAGGCCGAGGCCGACGGCAAGGAGCCGGTGGAAGTGTATGATTGCGATTTGGTGGCGATCAGCACGTTCTCGGCGCAGGTGTTCGAGGCGTATGCGATTGCCGACCGTCTGCGGTTGGCAGGCGTCAAGGTGGCGATGGGCGGGCTTCATGTGACGGCGTTGCCGGAGGAGGCGGCGCAACACGCCGATTTCGTGATCATCGGCGAGGGCGAGACTGTGTGGCCGGAACTTGTGCGAACCATGACGCCCGGAACATTCGCCGGTTCAACCGTGGACACTCACCGCTTGCCGGTGCCGCGTTACGATTTGCTGGGTGAGCGTCCGTACAACCGGTTCACCGTGCAGACGACGCGGGGATGTCCGTGGCGGTGCGAGTTCTGCGCGTCGAACGTGATGCTTGGCCAGCCCTATCGGAAACGTCCCGTGGCGGACGTGGCGCGCGACATCGAAGCGATCCGCCAAGTGCGCAAGCATCCGTTTATCGAGTTCGCCGATGACAACACGTTCGTGGACAAACGCTGGGGCAAGGAACTGTGCCGGGCGCTGGCGCCGTTGCGCGTGAAATGGTTCACGGAGACCGACATCTCGGTGGCGGAGGACGAGGAGTTGCTCGACCTGATGCACATCGCAGGCTGCCGGCAGGTGTTGATCGGGTTGGAGAGTCCGCAAGCAGAGGCGTTGGCGGGACTGGAGATGAAACACGACTTCAAGGCGCGCTGGTTCAGCCGTTACGCTGACGCGCTGCGGCGTATCCAAGCACACGGCATCACGGTGAATGGCTGCTTCATTCTCGGCCTCGATGGCCACACACCGGCGGTCTTTGAACAGGTGCGGGAGTTCGCCTGCGCGGTGCCGTTGTATGATGTGCAGATCACGGTGTTGACGGCGTTCCCCGGCACGCCGTTGTATGACCGGCTATTGGCGGAAGGCCGCATCCTCCAACCGGCCCGGTGGGACTTGTGTACGCTGTTCGACGTCAACCACCGTCCTCTCGGTTTGACACCGCAGCAGTTGAAAGAAGGGATGTATTGGTTGACCGAACAGTTGTATAACAACGCCTGCACAGTGATGCGACGAGAAGAATTCTTCGCACACTGGCAGGAACGGAGAGCAATGGCAGCATGACTTGGCCTGTGTGGTTGATCATCGGACTCGGAATTGCGGCGGCGATTGGGTTGGCCTGCTGGAAGCCAATCCGACAGGACTTGAAGTATCACCAATTCGCTGACACGCGCCCGTGGGGGCGAATGCCGAACGGCTGCAACGTCTGGTCGAATGCGCCGTTCGTGCTGGTCGGCGTGGCTGGCCTTGTCTGGCTGATGGGACACTCGCTGCCGCAACGCTGGATGTGGGTCATCTTCTATCTCGGCGTGGCGTTGACGGGATTCGGGTCGGGCTACTATCACATCCGTCCATGTAACGCGACGCTCGTCTGGGACCGGTTGCCGATGACAATCGCGTTCATGCCGTTCTTTGCGGCTCTGATTTCGGAGCGCATCAACGAACAAACTGGCGTCTGGCTTTGTGTGCCTTTGCTTGTGCTTGGTGTCGGCAGCGTGTTCTACTGGCAACGCACCGACGACCTGCGTCCCTACGCCTGGGTACAGTTCTACCCGATGCTGGCGATTCCGCTGCTGGCGTGGCTTTGCCCGGCAAAATACCTTCCGGCGCGTGACATCTTCATCGTGATTGGTTGGTACGGATTGGCGAAGGTGACTGAATCGCTCGATGCTCCCCTGCTCCGCTGGACGCTGGTGAGTGGTCATAGTTGGAAACACATTGCCGCAGCCGCCGCGCCCGCGTGGCTGCTGTGGACTTTAGCGAGGTGAATCATGGATAAACGACCCATACGTTGGCTGTATCAGGAACTGCCGACACTCGTGAGTTCCGGTATTGTTCCGGCTGAGGTGGCGGAACGGATTCGGAAGCATTACGGGGAACCGGACGCGGAAGAAAGCGGACGACACTGGCTGATTACGCTGTTCGCCATCATCGGCGCGGCGTTAATCGGCGGCGGGATCATCCTGTTGCTGGCGCATAACTGGGAGGAGTTGTCGAGACCGGTGCGGGCGATGATTTCGCTGGCGCCTCTGATCGCGGCACAAGCGTTAGGAGCGTGGGTCTTGTGGACTGGTAATGAAAGCACCGCGCGGCGCGAGGGAGTCGGAACATTTCTGACGCTGGCCATCGGAAGTTCGATTGCGTTGATCGCGCAAACCTACAATCTCGGCGGAACATTTCCGGACTTTATGTTCACGTGGACATTGTTGGCGCTGCCGGTAGCGTATCTCCTGCGAGCGACGTTGCCCGCGTTGTTGTATCTGGTCGGCGTGACGATCTGGAGCGGGTCGGTGATGGATGAAGGAGCGAAGTCGCTTTGGTTCTGGCCGCTGGTCGGCTTGGCACTGCCGTACCTCTGGATGACGGCGCGGGAGAACCGGTATCATCCGCGACCGTTGCTGGTCTGCTGGGTGTTGAGCATTGTCGGCGCAATCGGCGCTGGGTTCGGCGCGCATCGGCAATTGAATGAATTCTCGTGGTGGACTGTGTTGTTTGGTGGCTTGTTCGCCGCTTGGTGGCTGATCGGTTCGCGCTGGTACGGTGAGGCAACGAGCGTGTGGCAACGCCCGTTCCAGATCGTCGGCGGACTGGGACTGTGGGTGTTGTCGCTGGTGCTGACGTTTGCGGACCCGTGGAAAGAGATCACGCAGCATGTGTGGTGGGGAGGTTGGCACCACAACTCGGCGGAATGGGCGGTGGCGCTGGCTTGGCCGGTGGCGGCGGTTGCGTTGTGGGTGGCAGCGTGGCGGCGGCACGAGACATCGGAACTGTTACTCGGTGCGATGCCGGTGTTGGCGGTGATCGGGCATGCGATGGCTGTTCACGACATGGAACTGGCGGCGGCGGTATTGTTCAACGTTTATGTGCTGGTGGTCGCTGTCGCGCTGATCGCGAGCGGCGCGAAGTCGCAACGGCTCGGCATCATCAATGCGGGGATGCTGCTGTTGTCGGCGTTGATCTTATGGGAACCTCCGATAACTATCTTTCGGAACTTTGTTGAGGGTTGTGATTCGGTTTTTTGTTCGGTTTCAGTCATGGCGACTCCTTCGTTGTTTGGTTTTCTTGTTTTGTCTCTTTGGTTTTTC
>Ga0172371_10009140_pt1 | contig 13683 bp, 16 predicted proteins | sample Lak12m_FD_114543 | JGI IMG/M metagenome (GOLD analysis project Ga0172371, IMG submission 114543) | Freshwater microbial communities from Kabuno Bay, South-Kivu, Congo - kab_022012_12m | ecosystem: Environmental > Aquatic > Freshwater > Lake | place: Democratic Republic of the Congo: South-Kivu... | reverse complement strand
CGCGTCAGTTCGGCCGGCACCGTGCACCCGGGTAGGCGCCCCGAGAATACGGGCTAACACAGACTCAATCCGCCCCTGAACTGTGGGAAGATCTTTCTGCAACTGCCAGCCGTGGTACGCGGTACCGTCGTACTGGAGAACCGCTTTGAACTTTATCATTTGAATAAGAAGTTAGGAATGTTTACGAAATTGTTGGGACGAGTCTCCGCGGGACTCATTTCAACGATCTTGGGATCGTTCGATCAGGTCTAGAAAATACCGGTGCATGCGGTCGTCGCTGGTCAACTCCGGGTGGAACGCGGTTGCCAACAGCTTGCCTTGCCGAACCGCGACAATGCGGCCGTCCTTGAGGCGGCACAACACGTCGACAGCCGGTCCCACTACCGTGATAACGGGAGCCCGAATGAATATCCCGTGAAAAGGCCCCCCATTAATACCGCGGATCTCCAGGTCTTCCTCAAAGCTGTCAACTTGACGGCCGAACGCGTTGCGCTCCACGACCATATCCATGACTCCGAGGATGGGTTGTTTCATCCCCACGTCCCGAGCCATGAAAACAAGGCCCGCGCACGTTCCCCACAGGGGCAGGCGTGCTGCCATACGTTTCACGGGCTCCAGAATCTTGTAATCGACGGCCAGTTTGCCGATGGTTGTGCTCTCGCCGCCTGGCACAATCAGCCCGTCAAGCCCTTCAAGCTCGTGAGGCAGACGGACTTCCAGGGCCTCGGCTCCAAGCCGGCGCAATAGCGTGCAATGTTCCCTAAAATCCCCCTGAAGAGCCAGGACGCCTATCTTCATGGGACCGTTACCATCCTCTGACAGCCAGGCGCGCCCCTTCAGGCAATTCGGTCACGCCGATGCCAACCATGGCTTCTCCCAGGCCCTTGCTCACTTCGGCGACGATGACCGGATCGTTATAATGTGTGACCGCTTCCACTATTGCCTTGGCTCTGCGCGGCGGGTTTCCGCTCTTGAAAATGCCCGAACCCACAAAGACTCCGTCGACGCCGAGTTGCATCATCATGGCTGCGTCTGCAGGTGTAGCCACTCCTCCGGCAGCGAAATTCACCACCGGGAGTTTTCCCAACTCAGCAGTCTCCTTTACCAGTTCGAACGGAGCCCCGATCTCCTTGGCGTATGCCATCCACTCATCGGATCTCATGGATTGAAGGCGGCGAATTTCACCGAGGACGGACCTGGCGTGCCGCACGGCTTCCACGACGTCGCCTGTACCTGCTTCCCCTTTGGTCCGGATCATTGCCGCACCCTCGCCGATCCTTCGCAGGGCTTCGCCGAGATTCCGGCAACCGCATACAAAAGGTACCTTGAACCCAGTCTTTTCAATGTGATTCTGTTCGTCTGCCGGGGTCAGCACTTCGCTCTCGTCTATATAATCGACGCCGATGGCCTCAAGAATTTGGGCTTCCACGAAATGGCCGATTCTGCACTTGGCCATAACCGGAATTGTCACCGCCTTCATAATCTCTAGAATCAGCCCCGGATCGCTCATTCTGGCTACGCCGCCGTGGGCTCGAATATCCGCGGGCACCCGTTCCAGCGCCATTACGGCGCAGGCTCCGGCGTCTTCCGCTATGCGGGCGTGTTCCGGTGTAACCACGTCCATGATTACTCCGCCCTTGAGCATTTGGGCATGACCACGTTTCACTACCTCGGTCCCTGTTTCCATGTACCGTCTCCCGAGACACTGATAAAAAAGAATGGTCCCTCAGAAGGGGGACTTCATCAGAGCATTATATCACTTTGGTGAATGAAATGTAGACTCGTTGGGCTTGAATTGACTTCAAGGGTGAGAGCAGTGCTGATGATGCTCCCTGTCGTCGGCCACCAGGGCCGGAACTGCCTTGTCCACATCGAGCTTCTCGCCCGATTCCTTTCCCTTGCGCCGCAGCACTCCGGTCAAACTGCGCAGACTCTGGATCTTTCGAGAGCCGTGAACACGGTCCTCCCTGGGCGGTATGGGCTTGCCGGTGATCTCACCGTGCACCGCGTTGAGGATCTCCTGGAGGCTGTTGAATATTGTCTGCACAATGGCGGGATCCAACTCCAGGTCCCCGGAAGGGGTACGCCCCTTGTCGACAGCGTCCTCGGCAATGTTGTAAGCCGCTATTACGCTGCGGATGATGTTTCTCTTGCGGTGAAGTTCCCGCCATGCCACCCACGACGCGAACAGCGAAATCATTCCGAAAACCACGCACAGCAGGAAAACTATCACGTTGAAGTACTTGATGGTAATGTCAAGCAAATTCATGGTTTCCATGAACAGGCTCCTTTTCGGAGCGGGCGCTGAAACACTCCCGCCATCGGGATTTATCCCCTATCAGGAATGGGGCGAAGCGTCAACGGAAATGAGACTGAACGTGTTACCATTCAGTTCCGAGGGGAAGCGACTTCTCTTGGGTATGTCATTGCGAGGGTGTAAGCCCGAAGCAATCACCCGCCCTTCAAGGTAAGTGCGGTGATGACAATCGTCATTCCTTAACTTCAGGCGAATTGTCCACCACTTGTTCAATGGCTTGGAGCCACTTCTGCACTGAAGGGTCATCCTGGAGGACACGCTTCACTTCCCGATGCTGATACACTGTGCCCATGGCGATCATGTCTGTAACGGCCTCTTCTTCCCGGTGATAAGCCTGGCTGCTGATAGCTGCTTCGGCTCCCACGTCGTTGTAAGCGGTCTTGATCGAGCGGGCCGCTGTTCCGGGAATCTGCCGTATCAACACATTTACGTGAACCGCGCGGTAGGGCATCATTGTGCCGTGGCTCGCGCCCAGCAAGTCTATTGCTTCGGCAGCGTCTCTGACTGTACGAAACACTATTTTCTCGGCAAGCATTAGTCTGATCTCCCACTATTTTCGCTCCGATCCAATCCGGGCGCTTGACCGGACACGTCCCGAATATGACCGGAATTATGGTAGCATAGCATAGCAATCTCCAAGCAGGTCGGCGATTGACTCGAGGCGCCGTACCCTTTCTCGTCGATCCGTTGAACTGCTGCCGTCGGGTAACATATGGAAATAGGCAACAATTACACCTGCTGCAAACATTCTTGACCAGGCAAGTCAAAAAGGTTAAAGTTTATTCCTATAGCCCCATGTACGGAAATACTCACACGGGAGGTTGCTGATGCCGGATTTCAAGGTAAACAAAACCTTCGCTGAGATCAATGCCAAGATAAAGAGCGGCGAAGCGGTTGTGGTCACTGCTGAGGAAATGATCGCTGTAACCAGGGAACATGGTGCTGTGGAGGCTGCCCGCAAGATCGATGTGGTCACGACCGGGACCTTCGGCATCATGTGTTCATCCGGTGCGTTCCTTAACTTCGGGCATTCCAAGCCGAGAATCCGGGCTTCCAAAGTCTATCTCAACGGTGTAGAGGCCTATGCCGGCGTGGCCGCGGTCGACTGCTACATCGGCGCTACCCAGACCAAGGAAGACGATCCATTGAACAAGGTTTTCCCGGGCCGCTTCAGGTACGGAGGCGGTCACGTGATCGAGGATCTTGTAGCCGGAAGAAAAGTTCACCTGCAAGCATATTCGTACGGGACCGACTGCTACCCGCGGCGGGAATACGAGGCGATGATGACGCTGGAACAGTTACCCGATGCAGTCTTGCTGAATCCCAGGAACGCATACCAGAACTACAACTGCGCGGTGAACCTGTCCAACAAGACCATCTACACGTACATGGGAATCCTCAGGCCTGACTGCATGAACGCCAATTTCTCCACTTCAGGCCAGTTGAGTCCGCTGCTGAACGACCCATTTTACAAGACCATCGGGATAGGAACGCGAATATTCCTGGGCGGCGGTGTGGGCTACGTCATCGGGGCCGGGACTCAGCACAGTCCGGGAGTGAAACGTTCGGGAAACGGTGTGGTAATGGGAGGCGCGGGTACAATTGCCGTGCGCGGGGATCTCAAGGGGATGTCATCAAAGTTCTTGAGAGGAGCTTCTCTCACCGGTTACGGGACATCCTTGAACGTCGGGATAGGCATACCCATTCCCATCCTAAACGAAGAAATGGCGATGTTTACTTCGGTGTCCGACGATGAAATACAAGTCCCCATCGTGGACTATGGCTCCAACTATCCTGAAAGGGGCACCCAAGTTCTGGGCTACACCACCTATGGACAGATGAAGACCGGGACAATCGTTGTCGACGGGAAAGAGGTTACTACCGCACCGCTATCGAGCTATTCATCGGCCAAGGAGATAGCATCCACCCTCAAGGAGTGGATCCAGTCGGGGCGGTTCTGGTTGGGCGAGCCTCAAGAGACCCTCCCCTCAGTGCCTTTCGAAGGCTTCAAGAATCTGTGATGACAGACCCTATAATATATGAACCGAGGACGTACCGTGCCTTTGACGGGTCGGAGGATTTCAAGACCTTTCGAGTGGTGGTAGAGACCTCTGATTTGTATGTCAAAGCACTTGCATCCCTGGAGAAGGAGACCGAAAGACTCATCCGTGAGTGCCGCAACCAGATCGAATGGTCCATTGCCCGAAGACCGGAATTCCTGAAGAGCCTCGTTCCCATCGAGGAAGACCCGGCGGATTTTCCCGTTGCAGCCCGTATGATCAGGGCCGGTAAGAAGGCAGGCACAGGACCTATGGCCGCGGTGGCCGGCGCTGTGGCCGAGTTCGTCGGGAGGGCACTGCTGGACTGGTCCCCGGAGGTTATCATAGAAAACGGTGGAGATATCTTCTTACAGGTGGCACGGCCTGTGGTAGTAGGAGTCTTCTGCGGCTGTTCACCGTTCAGCGGACAGCTGGGCATCAAGGTCGAACCTACACCGATCCCCTTGGGCATATGCACCTCCTCTGCCAAGGTCGGGCCGTCTTTGAGCCTGGGTAATGCCGATGCAGCAACCATTGTGGCGAAAGACACGGCTTTGGCGGATGCAGTGGCCACCGGGTTGGGCAACCGGGTCAAACATCCCGGCGATCTCAAGAGCGCAGTGGAATGGGCCATGAGCATTCCCGGCGTGGACGCGGCCCTTGCCGTGGCGGGGGAAAAGATAGCTGCCAAGGGAGATCTGGAATTGGTCCCACTGGATTCAGAGGAATCCAATGAATAGAGATCTGTGATCAGCCCGGCATCGCTTCCGGCACAGATTAACGCAAAACCATGTATTGGATCGCGCACAGGTACAAAGAGGTGATAAGATGGCTTCACAAAATGTTCTGCTGATATTCAAGTCCAACATCATGTACAAGCCCGTCATTTACAGGCTTGCCAGAGATTTCGACCTCGTCTTCAACATACTCGAAGCGAAAATATTACCGCGGCGCGAAGGCCGGATTCTGCTGGAACTGCGCGGGGAAGATGAGTTGATCGACAAAGGAATAAAGTTCCTCGAACACCACCAGGTAGTGGTAGAGCACCTTTCGGACAGGATTTGGAGAGAAGAGGAACGCTGCGTTCATTGCGGGGCCTGCACGGGACTCTGCCCGACTGAAGCCCTTGCAATTGCGCCCCCTGAAATGAAGGTCACGTTCGATGTTCTGAAATGTGTGGCCTGCGGCATGTGCGGGCTTGCATGCCCATTCGGCGCAATGAAGGATGTGACGCTGTTCGACCCCTTCGCGGAAGGCCGAACTGTTCAATAGCGAGCCGGGAAGTGTCGAGTGATGCTCGCCGATTGCCTTCTCCGGGTTGTCATAGGGGCGGGCAAGAATGTGATAACAGATCGCTTCGATGGATTGGTGCAACGCGTCAGGGAAGGAATGGCTATACTGCGCGGGGGAATGGAACCTTCACGGGTTTTTGTTGTGGAAAAGAAAGAAAAACCTGACGGGCGGTTCAGATCGGAGCGAGACCGGGTAATCGCCGAGGCTCGTCTGCACCGCGGCTATTCACGACATGAGATCGCAGCGCACGCCGGGCTCCATTTCTCTGCAATGGGCAGGATGGTTCGGCGGGAAATGGAAAAGGCAAGAAGCAAGACCTGACCCCGATCTTCGAGTCTTGAATTTGCGTCAGCCGTTCTCTTCCGCAGTTGCACCACTGATCTCCAGAAACTTGCGGTACGCATCCCCTTTCTTCAGCCCAAATCTCACATGGGCCTCGTCAGCAAGCCTTTTCCCCGACAGTCCCTCCTCCATCAATACCCGGACAGCTTCGTCGACGCTCGTTTCAGCGGTCCTGGGGCCGCTTCCCTCCACTACCACGATGATTTCGCCCTTAACGGCTTCCCGCAGCGCCAATGCCTCACGAACGCTCTCGGCAGTTCCGCAAATAATCTCTTCGTGAATTTTGGTAATTTCACGGAAAAGCACTAAGCGGCGATTGCCAAGCATCTGCTGCGCGATCGCCAGTGAATCGAGAATCCGCCGCGGGGTCTCGAAGAAAACGGACGTACGCACCTCGGTAAGGATGGTCTTGAAAAACTCGCTCCTCTGCCGGTCTTTACGAGGAGCGAATCCCAGGTAAACAAAACCGGAACAGTCCATGCCCGACGCAGAAAGCGCAGCAGTAACAGCCGAGGGACCGGGGATCGGTACGACCTGGAAGCCCGCATCGAGCGCGGCTCGTACCACTGCGGTTCCGGGATCGGAGATTGCCGGAGTGCCGGCATCCGATACCAGTGCCAGGTTTCGACCCTGGCCGAGCAGTTCCAGTACCATGCTGGTCTTGCGGCTTTCGCTGAATCGATGCAGGCTCATCAGTCTGGAAGTGATGTTCCAGCGGTGAAGCAGGATTCGGGTTTTCCGCGTGTCCTCGCAGGCGATCAGATCGGCTTTCCGGAGCACTTCCAGGCCGCGCACCGTAATATCATCGAGGTTCCCGATAGGAGTGGATACCACAAACAAGGCCCCGGCCTCCGAGGACGTGCCTGACAGTTGCTCTTCGCCGGACTTCCCTTGAGTTGCGTCCCGGAAATCCGAGGCCGAGGATGATTTGAGCGGACTCCGGGATGGTGCGTCAGAAATACGTTCTGATGGTTTTCTTCTCATTTTTCGGCTGCTTCGCTTGGCGTGTCCTTGTAAAGGTAGGAATTACGGTAAGCCTCTGCGGCAGTCACCAGCAATACCTTGAGCACCGCGGCCACGGGAATTGCCACCAACATCCCTACAAACCCGAACAGGTTCGCGCCGATGATCAGGGCAAGGATATAGACAACGGGGTGCAAACCGATGGCGTGCCCCACGATCCGCGGGGTAAGCACGTACGACTCGCCGACCTGAACGGCAATGATCCATCCCAAGACATACGCCACGTGCTGCGCATCCCCGTACTGAACCAGCGCCATTGCGCTGCCCCCAATTACCCCTACCATGGTTCCCAGATACGGGACGACAAAGAGAATTCCGGCTGAAACTCCCAGAACCACTGCCAGGTCGATACCTATCAGCAGAAAGCCCAGGGTGTAAAGGCATGCCAAAATCAGCGCTATGGTGAGCTGGCCGCGCACAAAGCCGGCCAAAACCCTGTCGATCTGGCGAAGCTTCTCCAGGACCGGCTTACGGGCGTAAGGGGGGATGAGATCAGTGATTCCGTCTCTTATCTTGTTGAAAGAAGCCAGCAGATAGTAGGCTATTATGGGAACGAGCAACACATAAACCAGGGTTGAGATTATGCTCAAAGTAGATTTGAAGACCGAGGCTAGAATTCTGGAAAATATATTTGCCGCTGAATTGATCACCTTGGGGACGACCACTCTTGCGCGTTCCAGCACCATTTGGTTCAGTTCACCCCAGTCCTTGGGCACATCCAAATTGAGCGTCTGAGCGAATTGCAACAACTGGGCAGCGAGATCTTGTGCCACCGCCAGGTAGCGAGGAATCCGGCGGGAGAACTCGGCGATTTCGCCCGCGATGGCGGGGATCAGGATCAACAGAATCCCCACAATCAAAGCAAACCACAACAACAGCATCAATAGCGATGCCAACGGCCGGCCTATCCCCCAGGATTCCAGCCTCGAGACCACCGGGTTAAGTATATAAGCCAGGAAAAAAGCCACCATCACCATTGTGGTAACGGATTCCAGCTCTATCATCAGCCATATGAGCAGGACAAAAAAGGCAGATCCTGCCCCTGCTCTGATGAGAGTCATCCGTGCCTGGGGTGTCATGATATCCACCTCCTGCACCGCAGCCGTATTAGCTATCGGTATTAAAAATCCACTATCCCGCCCCGCGCGGCTTCGATGCTGTCAGGCCCAGGCAAAGCATCAGAAGGCTTGTGGCTATGCAGCCCCACGCGAATAGATCGCCAAACCGTGTGTATAAGGTTCCTGCATCGGTCACGGGAGGCACGTTCACCATCAGGAACCCCTCCTGTTCCAGCGGGATGCTGCCGACCATCCTGCCTGCAGGATCAAAGGCACAGCTGATGCCCGTATTGGCCGCGCGGATCATCCATACCCGATTCTCGATACTGCGCATCCCTGCCATGGCCAAATGTTGGTACGGGGCTGCTGTGTGTCCGAACCAGCCGTCATTGGTAATGTTCACCAGCATCCGCGCGCCATTGTGAATGGCCAGCCTGGCCAATTCCGGGAATATGGCCTCGTAACAGATCAGCACACTGAATGCCGGGCAGCCCGGCGCGACCATTACGGTCATGAACTCCCCGGCTGAATAATCTTCTTCCCTGGCAGCCAAACCGGGGCCAAGCGGCAGGAGCCATGTCAGCGGCATGTATTCTCCGAAAGGCACCAGATGCATCTTGTCATAGATCATCTTTGGCCTGGACCCTTCGAGAAGGATGGCACTGTTGTAATAGAAGACCTTCCCGTCTTGTTCTTTAGAGGAGGGGGTTCCAACCAGCATCGGAACACCCAGCATCTCCGAGATCTTACCCGGCACAAGCCAGTCGGAGTCTTTACTGCCAAACAGAACCGGAACGCTCGTCTCAGGCCACACCAGCAGGCGCGCGCCGTCTTTCACAGCCTTTGAGCCAAGATCTGCGTAAACTGAAAAGGTACGCTCCCTGTAAGCTTGCTCCCATTTGACATCTTGAGGAATATTTCCTTGAAGTATGCCGATAGAAAAATCGGTGCGGGAACCCTGATGCGGTGAGAAGTGCGCGAGCCTGACCTCACCGTATACCAACGCAGCGCACAGCACAGCCACCGCTGTGAGGGTCAGTCTCACAGGGAACGGCCCGTTCGATCTCACGGCCTTGAGGATTTCCCAGCCAGCAGCATTCACAAGCACCACCAGGAAGGAGACGCCGTAAACGCCCGCGATATCCGCTATCTGAACAACGCAGGCCCGTCCCATCTGCGAGTATCCGGCCAGATCCCATGGAAAGCCGGTAAACAGAACCGCGCGTACGTATTCCAACCCGGTCCAGAGAAATGGCGCTATCACGGCCGGGCTTAGCCCCCGGTTGCCAACGTGAGCCAGCCCCAGGGCAAACAAGCCGGGAATAGAGGACAAGGTGACTACCATGGCCGCGACTACCAGCGCAGCTGTCAGAGAGGCGAAATGACCGTAGATGGTTAGCGTATGGTAGACCCAGTTTACGTCAGCCAGGAAGAAGGCGCATCCGAAGCTTGCCCCGCACAAGAATGCCCTGAAAGTGACCTGTTCCCTGTTGACCGCCCAGAACAGAGGCACCAACGCGACCCATGCCGCCATATCAAAACATAAGGGAGGGAAGGCAGTGGCCAGAAGAAGTCCGCCCGCGACCGCTGACGCTACAGCCCATATCATGGGATGGATTCCGGACCTGCCGGCAAGGTTCCGGGCGTCTCTTGTTCTACAGGAGCAATCAGGACACGGGTAATGCGCTTCTGATCACCACCTTGGATGACCATCCGCAGTCCCTCGAAACGGATTTCTTCCCCCTTGCGCGGAACCTTTCCCAGCAGGTGAATGATGAAACCTCCCAGGGTGTCGTAACCCCCGCGTGGAAGTACCACTCCAAGGTGCTCTTCTACATCGTCCAGATTGGCCATGGCATTGACGATAATGGATCCGTCGTCCTGGCGCACGAACAGATCCTCTTCAACATCGAACTCGTCACGGATTTCGCCTATGATCTCTTCGATGATGTCTTCAATGGTCACTAATCCCGCTGTCCCGCCGTACTCGTCGACGATCACGGCCAGATGAGACTTCTTGCTACGTAGCTCGCTGAGCAGGTCTTTGACCCGTTTTGTCTCCGGTACGAAAAAGGGGGGTCTGGTTATCTCGTTGACCCGGAACTCCGGGCTGCCGCTCAGCCAGAGAGGGAGAAGATCTTTGGCATTGACGATCCCGGTTATGTGATCCACGTTGCCGTGGTAAACGGGGATTCTGGAGTGTCCTGAGTCGATGACAATCTGAAGGAGGTCTTGAACCGTGCAGTCGTCCGGAATAGCCACAATGTGGGTTCTGGGGATCATGATTTCGCGAGCCACGGTTTGTTTTAGATCGAAGATTCCTTCGATCATTTCGCCTTCTTCTTGATCTATCAGGCCTCTCTCTTCACTTTCGTCGATGACCTGTTGTATCTCCGTCGGCCCGCGATGTCCGCCCACCCTCTTTCGTAGCCAGCGGAACAAGGTTCCACGACTCTCGGCGTTAGATTCATCCAAAAGAACAAGCACCCCCTTTTCGGTGACTGCGCCAACGGCCATTTGGCCCGAGTGAAATGGGCCAGTGCTATCGCGCGGAGGAATTATCAAATACGAGTATCAACCGCAAGGGCAACTGTCAAGGATCAGCGGCTGGGAAAAGGCAAAACCCCGAATCTAAAGAAAGGTTGCATGAAAAGAATCAAGTTTTTGTTGACAGCCTTTAAGGCTTGTGCTACCGAGCCACCCGTTATTGTTATTCATGGGTTGCGTTCAATTGAAGGAGGATTACGTGAGGTTAACAAGTCGCTGCTGCGTTCTTTCTGTCGTTTCGCTCGTTGCAGTCCACGCTCTGACCTCCGCTGCGGTTGCGTGGGATGAATCTTCCCGGTCGACAGCTACGAGCCTGGTGGGGTCGGTCCCACCATCGTACGAGGCCTACACCAACGGCGACGACGGCCGTTCGCCGCTGGCAAACAAGCCCCAAGCCGGATCGTTGAACGACTTCCAGGTCAAAGTCGCATACGGCCGCACCGTAGGGACATCCACCGCATTGGACTACGCGACGGTAGAGGTGGCCAAGCCGGTGTCAAAATTCGGGACCCTGCCGCTGTCATGGCTTTCCAGCGCAGAGGTGCAACTTGCCGTGCTCGCTTCCTACGTCCTTTATTACGAGGGGAACACAGAGCGCATTAAGCGTCTCGATTTTCGCGACGGATACGAAGTCGCGTGGCTCCCCAAGAGTAAACTCAAACTTCAGTCGCTGCCTTTAGGCATGGTACCCTACCTGGAAAGTGGAGCCGGGATGAGTTACGTCTCGGAGACTTACCGCAATTCGGGCTCACGCTGGAACTGGTCTCTTCTGGGCGGGTTCGGTATGGAACGGACCCTTCCGGGGACGGCTACCATCTCTCTGGGTGTCCAATGGAGGCATCTCTCCAACGGCAACATGTGGGGGAAGGGAGACGAACTTCATAACTCGAATTCAGGAACAGACATGGTCCAGGGTATGGCGGCATTCCTCCATCGATTCTGAACGTTGACCCGCAATGTCTATCTTCTAATTGAAATTGAGTCCTCAGTTGCGTTAGGATAGCACGATAGGATGATCCGGGCGGCAGCCGTTGGCATATTGACACAGGAGCGGACATTGTCTCGAACGTGGATCATTTGCGCCTGCCTGATGTTGCTCCTCGCAGGGCGAGCGCATTGCGTGACATGTGAAGAATGCATGGAAGCCGACAAAGAGAAATCTCATATCCAGCTGGACCTGGCCAAAAAGGACAGAGACCTCGAGAAGGCATTCAAGAAAAAGGATTTCCGTGTCGTATCGGAACTCCGCAAGGAGATAAACGAACTCAGGCGCAAACTGCTGACATTGAAGGGAAAGGAAGAAGACTGCAAGCTTGCATGCAGGCCGGACGTCGTCAAAGAGGCGGAATGCGGCAAGATCGTCGAACAAATAGCGAAGATGGAAGCTGACGACGCTCCGGAAAAGGGTGACCCTGCCAAGATAGATGCTCTTTACAAAGACCTCTCGTTATGCAACCAGGAATTGAAGAAACTTCGCGAAATCCACAAGAAGCCGTCCACTTCCCACCAAACACACTAGTGTGGCGTTTCCATCACGGGTTTGAACCCACCGACGCCGTCAGGCCTTGGCATCCCGGAACGGTCATGATTCCTTGGGCCCTAGACGAAGATGGATGATGGCATTGAGTGCTGACTAGAGTTCGGTGTCATCCGGCGGAACAGCCAGGCCGTGACCGGGAATGAAAGGAATCGGCGCTACAGGGTATCCCTTTATCCATCTGATTCCGCAACGGAGCACAGTCTTGACCGGTGCCGGATGCATGTAGTCTTCCGGGTTCCCTTTGGCGGCTTCGTTTTCCAAGGTAGATGGTATTATGCGGATGGAATGTCCTTGTTCGCCGAGGTACGCGTAGAAAGGCCGGAGCTCAGGGGGGATGATTCCAGGATAGTCATCTATCCCCACGTCAGATGCGGTCTTGGCTGTTTTCGAGATGGTGCCGGATTCGATCATTTCCCAAAGGTTTTCTTTGGGGTAGGCCTGAGCGCAAAATCCCCTGAGGGCACGGTCAAACTCCACTTCTGTCCACGGCTTGGTCTTGGGCAGCAACACCAGCAGATCGGTAAAGAATTTCCGAAAGCTGTTCTCGGTTTCTATGGAGAACCTCTTTCCCTCGTCACTGTAGAAATGGACGGTGACGCGCTCCTGTTGGGCCATCTGACGGAACCGGGACTCCGCGTCCGGCGCGTGATAGTCCCACCAGATGTCGAAAAGCGAGTCGCTGCCCTGATTCACCCTGAGCATGGTAACCACGAGGATTACCTCGTCGAACCTTACCAATCCGCCGCGGTGCTGTATTCCTCCGCTCCAGACTCGGGGATCGTCTCCTAAATGGGACCTTATAAAGAACCCGATCTGGCCGGGCGCGTCCGGATAGGGCAAGAACAGGGCCTGGCAGCTTTCGCCCGGAACCAAACGCACTGTATCGGGATCAACGTGTCGCATGATCTACTCCTTACAGTAAACTTTTACCAAGAATAACGTGTCAGGTCCAGACCAATTTCCACGAAAACAGCGTCAGGGATCCTGTCCGTAATGGAGTAAATATGCCCGATAGGGCAGTCAACCCGTTACCTAAACTCAAGGGAAAGGCCTTGACGCTAACCACAAGAATTGATAAAAGAATTCTAGCCAAAGGAGTAAACCTATGGAAAACGGGCGTACAATATGCGTCATGTGCGCGTGGAGACAGACCTGTAACAAGAAATTTTCCATGGATGGGGCCACTACCACCCGCTGCCCGGAATATACGAGGGACATCACCCTCAAGCAGCCGGAAGCCGACAAACAAGAAAATGAGGCAAAAAAATAAACGAGCTGTTAATCTGCCGTCCGCGGAGTTGCGGGCGGATGCCGGCTCCACGAGTCCCTGACGATGCTATTGCGTCCCAGCGATCTTCGATGGCCATTTCAGTGGTCGCTCAGTCCGCGGAGTTGCGGGCAAGCCTGGGCAGGCGTCTCAATGGCTTGTGTGCACAAGCTCGTAAGGAAGATATTTACGTCAGCCGTGGCGCTTTTGTTACCCATCTCCGAGGCGAAGCCACGGAGCGTTGGCCGAAGCCGAGG
>Ga0172371_10009139_pt1 | contig 13683 bp, 13 predicted proteins | sample Lak12m_FD_114543 | JGI IMG/M metagenome (GOLD analysis project Ga0172371, IMG submission 114543) | Freshwater microbial communities from Kabuno Bay, South-Kivu, Congo - kab_022012_12m | ecosystem: Environmental > Aquatic > Freshwater > Lake | place: Democratic Republic of the Congo: South-Kivu... | reverse complement strand
CCTGCGGAGCTTGGCGAAGCATGGTTAACCGCGTATTTGCGCAAAGGGTTATCAGGGAGTATCCCTGATTGCATTTGGAGGTCCCCAGGAGGTGGTTATGCAAGTAACCATCTCTTGGGATAAAGTAATTTTAATGATTAGAAAATCAGTTTAAGAAAAAGTAATCTGCATACGGCAGTTTTTTAAGAAAAAGTAATTTTAGAATCAAAATTCATCCTGAAATGAGATTAAGGATGATAAAATCTGGCAGAACAATATTTAAAAAAAACTAATTTAAATTTTTATAAGAATTTATACTAAAACGATGTGGTCGTAACAATGTACAATTTTTAATTGTTCAATCGCAAAAAAATTTGATTCATAAGCGTATAAAATTCAGGCAATCGTTTTAGGATATCCTCTGCAAGAACTTCATCATAAGTATGAGATGTTAAATTTCTATCATCGATCATTTTTATTAACAACAATAACTCGTTTTCGTTTATGATGCTTTGTTTTAAGCTCTCTCTTACCACGGACTTTGGACTTGCAACAAAAATACCATGTTTTGCCGCTATAAAATCTTTTAAAACTTTCCAAAACAAATCAACACAGAGCTCAAAACGTTTTATAGACGAGTCCCGTTGACCCTCATAAAAACGACCACCCTTTGCAGCTTTTACATTTTCAAACGATTCACAAAATCGTAAAAGCGCTTCCCCGAGAGATTCTTGTCGTTTATTTATTTCTTCCATAGCACTCTGTCTTTCAAAATTTCATCACGCAAATTTTGCGAGACACTGTTAATGTCAACAACGTCAACTTTATAAGGCATATTTGATGCCTCAAGCATATCTCTGGCTTCACCTACCTCCAGTTGATCAAGTTTACAACCAGCATCCAAAGCCAAATCAATGTCAGACCACTGAGCATGAGTCCCTTTAGCACGAGAACCATAAAGATAAATTTTTGCTTCCGGCACCAAAGCGTTCAATACTGCAATGATTTTACTTTTTACCTTTGGATCAATACCGTCATTCATAAAAACCTCGCAAAAAGTCTCTCATATTTATAAAACAAACTTAAAATTAATTTTAGCACACACGGACAAAAGCGATAGTTTATAAAATCAACCTTATCTAAAACTCTTAACCCCAACTCGTTTACAAAAACTAAAGATTGCACACTGGTTACAACGTGGTCGCAATGGTGTACAAATATTTTGTCCCCACACAACCAAAAGCTTATTCCATTCAATCCAATATTTTTTAGGCAAAAGTTTTTGCAACGCAACTTCAGTTGTCTCAGGCGTTTTGGTTGTTATCAATCCAAGACGGTTTGAGATACGATGAACATGAGTGTCAACGCAAATTGCAGGCTTACCAAAAGCAAGACCCAAAACCAGGTTTGCAGTTTTTGGACCAATACCCTTGATTGCTATCAAATCATCAAAGTTATCAGGCACAATGCTATTAAACTTTTTTATAATTTCATACGAAACAAAATGTAAAGTTCTCGCTTTGTTTTTGTAAAAACCGGTTTTAAAAATAATTTTTTCAAGTTTATACAACGGCACATCCAAAAGCTGTTGGAATGTTTTAACGTTCGAAAAAAGATCCCGGCAAACGTGTATCGTTGTAGAATCCTTGGCTCGTAAGCTCAACAAACAACTAATCAAAATAAAAAATGGATCACATCCAAATTCAACCATAACCTGGTCAACAAGCGGAGGTATAAAGTTTGTGGTATTTTCTTGCAATGTGCTAACAATATTTTTTATTAGCTTGTCCATATAAATAACGCCTAACATAATCTGAATTATAGTATTTTGATTCGTACCAAGAAGTACATTCTCATACAATGTGCAATCCGTTTTTGTCACCCTGAACTCGTTTCAGGGTCCATGTTAAACGATGCGATCCTGAAACAAGTTCAGGATGACAAATTGTTAGCCAATTACAACAACCTTGTATCACATCGCAACAAATAGTTAGACCACGATAACAACTCCAAATCACAGGATGACAACTTTTCTATGCAATCCACACTTGCTACAACTATGCTTGCCTCATGTCTCTTCGCAAAATAGCAACTTTGCGCTCTAACAAATCAGCAATCAAATTCAAGATATTACTTAATTCAGCGGCTTTCCAAGTATCGTCACGACCAATGACATCATTAAAATCATCATTAAATCTAAGTTTATTTAAAATTGAAAAAAGATTATCATTCATGCATGGTAACATACTTTTTTTATCGAATACAGAATCACCAACTTCATACATAATCCTTGCAGATGCTTGCCTAAGACCTCTTGCAAACATTTCATGGTTTCCAAAATATATTTCTACAACGCGTCGACTATCAACTGGACCTGAAAACGCCGGCACATCTAAAATTTTTAAGCTGGAAAAGCCACTATGATCAAGTATTGAAAGTGAGTGACTAAGAAGACGACCAGAAGAGCCATGAAACAAACAAGATGTAAACATCGTCATTTGACAGCCAAAAAATTTTATATCTTGAAAGAAATTAAATGATTGTTTTAAAAGGCCTCGGTCATACATGTAACTTATAAAATTATCTCTTCTGTACATTATTGCCAGATCAAGACAACTCAAACCATGTACAGTTTTTGAATAATCAAAACCATGCTCAAGGGAGCGTATAAAAAATGGCAAATCATTCTTAACAACAGAATAATGCAACGGCCAAATATTTTTTTGACAAATTTCGCGATATTGCCTTGAAACATGCATAGAATTTGCAACAACGTCATCCGATGCCGATTGCATGATATTTTGAATTACTTCAGGTGTGAAATACCAGGGCTCCATCGAAGCAGTATTCGTAAACTGAAGCACGAGAACAAACAATAATGTCTTAAAAAATTTCATTTTAATCCTTATAAAAACACCAATTAATTTATTCGGAAATTCGATTAATTGCAGCAACTTTACGGTCTAATGCATCAGCTATTAAACTTAAACCATTGCACAATTCATCGGTGCTCCAATAATCACCTTCACATAAAAATTGGACAACAGATTCGCTAAGACCGAAAGCTTTAAAAACACAACATAGGTCATCGCAAATAATGTTCATTAAATTTTTTTTATCGAATATGCATCCAGATTTTTCACGTCTAATATTCAGAACAGCTAGTTTAAGCCCTTCTGAAAAATTTGCATAATTTTTTAGGTAATTTTCTACCACGCTTTGAACGTCACATTGATCCAAATCATTGGGTAAATCCAAAATTGGGAATAATTCAAATCCATATTGACTCAATCTAGGATATTGGTATTTATGCAAAGAACGCCCTCGTCGTTGTTGTTCAATCGGCATATTTGAAGAAAAAATTATCATGCAAGATGCAAATTTTATCTTTTTAAAGATTTCAAAATATTGCTTCAACATGCCAATTTCATACATGAATTGTATAAATTCATATTGTTTAAAAGCGATTGAACAATCAAAGCAATGAAGACCATTGATCAATTTTGGAGCGCCACAATCAAGCTTCAAGAACTCATCAAAGTGATGATTGTAACCCTGCAAAAACGCTTCTTGAATTTTATCACTGTTAAAATCGGACGACTGCATGGATTGAACTGGCAGAAAATTTAATAACCCTAAAAATAATATACCCGCTTTTAATATTTTCACTTTAATCCTTATAATTATTATTTTTATTATTTTTTAAAAAGCATCCACACATTTTATTCGAATTCTAAACAACTTCAACAAACATAAATGATCTTTTTAAAAAGTTGCTTGCAGATAAATCCAATATCTTGTAAAAATAACGATTATTCGTAAATCATTAACCCAACAACAAATCGGAGGCCTTTAGTGGATTTAAATACATTTAAAGAAAAAGCTAAGGATTTTATCAGCTACCTTGAAGTTGAAAAAAATGCTTCTGCGCACACAGTCAAAGCCTATGAAATAGATCTTAAGCAACTTGCTGAGTTTTGGACACACCAAGGTGCATCTGATCCTGAAATTAAAGATTCTTTCGAAAAAGTTTTACGTAGGTACGCACTATCACTTTTTTACCAAAAAATCAGTAAACCTTCGCTTGCAAGAAAACTTTCGTCTTTAAGATCTTTTCAGCACTTTCTTGAAGGCATCGGTATTAAATTTAATGTGAAATTCAAAACACCCCGCTTGGACAAAAAACTTCCAATTACTCTTTCAATAGATGAGATTTTTTTTCTGCTCGATACTGTTAAGCCAGAAGCGTTACCAACCAAGTACCCACTAAGAGATAAAGCAATATTCGAAATACTGTATGCAACGGGTATTCGTTGCTCAGAACTTGTAAACATCAAGCTCTCAGACGTACATTTTGAAGAAAAATGTATCCGAGTCATGGGTAAGGGACGCAGAGAGCGCATTGTACTTTTTGGCTCCAAAGGCTGTAAAGCCCTAAAACTTTACATAGAAACCGAACGAAAACAGCTTCTACAAGAGGATAACTCGCCATTTTTGTTCCTAAACTTCAGGGGAGGGATGCTCACAACCCGTTCGGTACAAAGAACGTTTGTGATGTTTCGAAAGTTTTTAAACATTTCGCGTAAAATCACCCCACACAAGATCAGACACTCCTTTGCCACGCATCTTTTAAACCAAGGGACCGACCTCAGAGTCATCCAAGAGCTCTTGGGACACAAAACAATCGCAACAACTGAAATTTATACCTATGTTTCTAACCAACAACTTGCTAAAATGTGTGATGAAAAACACCCGTTAAACAAAATGAATAACTTAGTTTTCGACGATGGAAGATGAGGAAACATGGATATATTGATACCTAAAGCTAACAATGAATATGAATTGATCGACTCTGGCGATGGATACAGACTAGAAAAGTTCGGCAATAACATTATTGCTCGCCCTGACACAAACTGTGTTTGGAGCCAAAAAAAAATGCCGGCCGCATGGGAATTAGCAACTGCACAGCTTTTAAAGGGCAAAGATGGCAAATTTACATGGCAACACAAAAACAAATTTAAAGAACCATGGTTTTTTAAATTCAACCCAACTCCAGGACTAAGTTTATCCAAAAACCCAATCGTGTTCAGCCTGCACCTAGGTCAAAGCAAAAACATAGGGGTTTTCCCTGAAATGGCTTCATTATGGGAATGGATGATGGGCATTATTAGACCAACAAAGACAACCCCTCAAGTTTTGAATTTGTTTGGTTACACAGGTGGCGCAAGCTTATGTGCTGCTGCCGCTGGAGCAGATGTATGCCACGTTGATGCATCAAAATCAGCCATCACTTGGGCTAAACAAAATCAACAATTCAGCAAGATCGATCCAAACAGCATTCGATGGATTGTGGACGACTGTGAAAAATTTATTGAACGCGAGCTAAAACGTAATGTTTTATACGATGCAATCATCCTTGACCCACCAGCTTTTGGACGTAGCGACAAGGGCAAAGTATTTGAATTTGAAGATCAAATTTATAAGCTTCTTGGCCTTTGCAAGCGCGTTTTAAGACCTCAACCATTGTTCTTTATTTTCAATGGTTACTCGATGGGATATTCTGCAACAGTTTTAAAAAACCTGTTGAATGACTTTTTCCCTTCTCAAACAATCGAGTTTGGTGAACTACACGTAAAAGAAACATCTACAAATCGCACATTACCTTGCAGCTTGTTCGCAAGAATTCAATTTAAATAACCTTTAATACTCAAGCTTTTTACATACGGCCATATCGAGTTTTTCAAAATATGGCCGTTTTTTTATACAACAAGCCAGCAAATTGACTAATGCGCAATTTATTGTAGATTAGTATCTATAATCTAACATCAAACATAAGGGTTTATTATGAATAATGTAAAAAAAATATTTCGCTTAGGATTATCTGTTGCTTTTATACTTTCAACTGTAATAACTCAAGTTTTTAGCTACCCTGTATCGCTCCAGCTATTCACAAAGTCGGTCGATGGCGTTACAAAAAAAATCGCTATTGTTGGGGTTTATCACATTTCAAGATCAATACAAGAAAACGCTTCGCTTTGTACCAAAACGGAGGAAATTATACACTCTACATCTAGGGCTAATCAAGACCCAGAAAAGCTTCGTGCTTTAGGTCTAGTTGATTTTTTATTTGAAGCCAGTAACATACCCGAAACTGAAGCTTTGCAAAAATTATACCCAAACGTACCACCAAATTCTTTTGAACGCCAAATGGCAAAAAAGTTCTTAGCCCTCCAAATACAACCCTTTATTTTTCATCAAGCTGATAATCGCGAAAATTTTAGAGATTTATTAGATTATCTATTCAATCCTATTGAATTTTTAATTCAACCAAACAAAAGACCTCTACAAGATAGCGTAATAGGTTACATCCAGTATCTATTTAATTTAAAAGCTGAATTTTTTAGACAAATAGAACTACCAGTTGAAACGCAACCACAAAGCATGCGTAATTTTGAAAGAAATTTTGGTGAATTCATAAGCCAAGACTCTATGACACACCTACAAAGATTTGCATTCGACCCATCACTAATAGACACCGCCTTCAAGTTTGCTAAATTTTTACAAATGGATGTCGCAAATGCAGGCTTTTTGTTAGAAATTGTAAAAAGCCAACGTCAAAACAACAAAACAATACTTTTTTGCGGAAATAACCATATTTTTGGATTGATCGAAGAAGTCCTGCCATTACTAGGTTATCAGAGAACTTTTGCTTTTGGCAATTTTACTAACCAACTCATATCTCATGTTAAAGTCGAAATAAAAAATCCAATCACACCTGAAATGTATGACGCTTTTGTCCGTGATTTTATGGGTGTCTGTACATACTGTGGGAAGTTAACACGTTCTCGTTGCGATGGTTGCCATTTAAGATGTTGCGACAAGCCAGAGTGTAGGGAAAAGTTTCTTCATCAAAGACCAAGCCCTCGTTGCTGTCCACACACATTTTGATAAATAATTTTTACATGGAGGACTCTGAATGAAAAAAATAATTAATTTTTTATTCGTTGTTTTTTTAAATCTTGCATCAATCGAGCTTTCCGTTTTTTGCGAGCCTCTATCTTTGCAACTTTTTACAAGGACAGATGGTGGAATTACAAAAAAAATAGCTATTGTCGGAGTCAGACATGAGCATGAACAACTTGAAAACGATTTTTTCAATGCGTCCAAAGAAATAATTGCACGTGTTACACAAAGCTACAATCAACGAACTGCTCACAATCCAAGACCTATAGACATAATTATGGAAGCATATAATTCTGAGTATTATATTAAACAAGTCCAGGATAATAAACCGTTTTTAGACGCCGCTCAAATACAATTCGCAATACCATCTGAAATGCAACTTGCCCATCTACTGGAAAATAACATTCATCCTCCTTTTATTTTTCACCAGGCAGACATACGAGACAGCATGTTCGATGGATTAGGTTGCGCAACGGACGATATAGCAAAAAATCAATTTGCGTTCATAAAGTTTTTTGAAGTAACTAAGTTAAAGCCATTTCAGCACTATGCCCAAATCGGCTATTGCTTAGCACAAGAGCTCGAGTTAGCTTTGCAAACAACAAATCCTGGAAGCTTTGCTCAAACATATTTATTCGTTGATAATTTCAAAAAAAAGCTGCCGTGGGCCTTCTCCCCTGAAATGAATAGGCTTGTGGTCTCATTAATAACCCAACTACAGGCTACGAAACCATACCCACCCAGCCTTCTACAAACATTAGATCAATCACGACCTTGCATGAACGCGCTAACATATTTCTTAATGCACGAATTGGTTGAAGCTAATTTTTTGTTGGAAATTTTAAAAAGCCAGCAGCGGAATAATAAAACAGTTCTTTTTTGTGGAAATAATCACCTTTTTGGAATCATAAGCAAGGTTTTACCTTTGCTTGGATATCAAAGATATTTTAAACATGGAGTCTTTACACTTGCAAACAATCAAAACTCCACAACTCCAGAAGGAGCCGTTTCACAAGAAATAGCACAAAATCCAATTACAATACCTATGTACAGGTGGATGTTGTGTGATTTTTTAACCGAACGCTGCTTTTGGGAACCAGTTGCCTAAAACAGATTAAAGCCACCAATAAAACTGGTGGCTTTTTTATTTAAAAATAATCTATCTTCATAGCCTTTTTAACTTCGGCCATCGTAGCCGCAGCAACAGAACGAGCCTTTTGTGTACCATTTTGCACAAGCTGTAAAACTTGAGCTGGATCTTTGGCAAATTGTTCGCGACGTTCACGAATTGGCTGCAATACCGCCTGCAATACCTCATTCAAACGTTTTTTAAGTTTAACATCTCCAAGACCACCGCGTTGATAATGAGCCTTTAATTCAGCAACTTCTTCTTTGTTGGCATCAAAAACATCAAGATAAGTGAAGACTGCGTTGCCCTCAATTTTACCTGGATCTTCAACTCGCAAATGACCTGGATCGGTGTACATGCTCATAATTTTTTTTGTTACATCATCAGACGAGTCCTTGAGATAAATCGCATTTCCTAAAGATTTACTCATCTTCGCTTTACCATCAACACCAGGTAAACGCCCACCAAATTCTGGAACAAGGCACTTTGGCTCAACTAAAACTTCACCATAAAATCTGTTAAATTTATGAACTATCTCAGCCGTCTGTTCAATCATAGGCATTTGATCCTGTCCAACTGGAACCAAGTGAGCTTTAAAAATTGTAATGTCGGCTGCTTGGCTTACAGGATAAGTCAAAAAGCCTGCTGTTACGTTTGCGCCCATTCCCTTTTGACGAATCTCATCCTTGACTGTTGGATTACGCTCAAGGCGAGCAACAGTAACCAAGTTCAGATAAAAAATTGTTAGCTCAGCAATTTCTGGAATCATTGATTGAATAAAAAAAGTTGTCTTTTGGGGATCAATCCCTACAGCCAAATAATCAAGCATGACTTCCAAAATATTGGCTCGAACAAATTCAGGATTTTCAAAGTTATCAGTCAAAGCCTGAACGTCTGCGATCATCACAAACTGGTTGTATTCGTCCTGTAGCATAACCCTATTTTTCAACGAACCAACATAATGGCCTATGTGCAAAGGCCCTGTTGGTCTATCACCAGTTAAAATTATTTTTTTATTTTCCATGTTCAAATCCTTCTTTTTCAAAAACTTTTTAAAGTTTAGCACAAATCAAAACTTCTTACATTTTTAAAAAACTGTTAATCTGTTGGCGAAAAAAAGGAGCTGTCATGAATTTTATTTACTACATATTTCGCTTAAATGAGCTGGGTTTAATTGGCATTGGACAAAGGTTGAACGCACGCCTAAAGCGTAAGTTTTTTGCACTGAGATATAAAAATAAATCTTTGTTAAACAATCAAATTCGCGCTTGTCACCCTGAAATTGTTTCGGGGGCCAGGTCAAACGATAAGACAAACTCTTGCCACCATGAAGTTGCTTCAGGGTCGAAATTAAACGATGCTCCACTTTGTCATACTGAAATTGTTTCAAAGGCCAGGTCAAACGATACTCCAATTTGTCACCCTGAATTTATTTCAGGGTCCAGGTCAAACGATACTCCAATTTGTCACCCTGAATTTATTTCAGGGTCCAGGTCAAACGATGCGATCCTGAAACAAGTTCAGGATGACAAGACAGCGACTCAGGATGACAAAACGGCGACTCAGGATGACAAAGTGGCTTTGCATGATGACAAAACAGCGACCCAGGATAACAAACTTACTACACATGCAAACTATGCTTTACAGGATGACAAGACAGCGACTCAGGATGACAATACCGCATTACCAAATGACAAAATGGCTGTCTACAGTAACAATGCCATGCCGAGGGATGATAAAATTTTTGTTTCTGATTTTTCAAACCTAAATTTTGATAAAATCATCCAACATCATCTTTTTCAAAAATACTTGAATCCTAAATTTAAAAATTCCGAAAACGTAAAAGAGCTTGCTGACGCCGCATCAAACAATTGTTTTGAGATTTTAGAAAAACAAATTTGCCTTTTCCAAAATTTTTCGTGGCACCAAGATTTTAAGGCTGTTGATAAAAAAGTTGCATGGCAAAATGATTTTTACCAAGACATCAGCCTCACAAACAACACAGCTAATAAAATAAAGCCCGGCGATTACTTACCTGATGCCAAGACTCCATGGGAACTTTCACGTTTTCAACAAATTTTCGCTCTTGGAATGGCATACAAAAATGCAATCAAGATTAATGACATAGAATCAGCTACAAAATACTCTCAAACTTTTTTTAGGCTAGTAAACTCCTGGCTTAATCAAAATCCATTTTCAATCGGCATCAACTGGCTTTGCCCAATGGAGGTTGGAATCAGAGCAATAAATTTAATTTGGGGAATTTATTTTTTCAAAGATGAAAAAGATATTGAAAACCATTTTTGGACTCGCCTACAAAACTCACTACACCAGCATGCAATTTATCTTGAATATAATTGGGAAACCTCTGATAAGCCTAATAACCACTACATATCCGATTTGATTGGATATTTTTATTTATGCACACTCTTCAAACAAAATAAAAAAATTGAAAAGAAATTACATCAATGCAAGCATTGGTTGCTTGACCAATTTAATCATCAAATAAATTTAGACGGATCTTCTTATGAAGGCTCTACATACTATCACAGACTTGTTTCGGAAATGTTTTTACACTTTAAAATCATGTGCGACATCCAAAAAATTCAACTACCAAAAAGCTTTGATGATAAATTTGAAAAGTGTTTACAATTTTTAGACGCATGCACAATTAAACCCGATTCACTCGTACAAATCGGAGATAATGACAGCGGTAAAATTTTGGTCGGAATGTTTTGCCAACAATCACAAACTTTTACAAATTTAACGTCACAGAGGTTTTACGATTTTGGTTTAACCGTTATCAAATGCAATAAACCAAACGTACACTTAACATTTCGCACACCACCACCAAACGCCAAACAACCATCAGGACACGTTCATAACGACTTCTTATCAATAACATTAAGCCTCGATGATGAACCAGTTTTAGTAGACCCAGGTAGCTACCTTTATACGTCAAATTCATGGTGGCGCAACACGTTACGGTCCGCAACAAGCCATAATGCTTTTTATCTCAAAGAGACTCATAAAAGTCTTGCACACAATGAAACGGCTATGTTTAGCGACTTGTTTCAAAACCCTGTTTTAAAAACAATCGAAAACACGGAATACGCCGAAAATTCTGATTTATCAAACATTCATACATCATGTTCAATCACACAAAAATTAAACAACAACCAAAAACTATCGCAAACGCGAAGCCTAAATTTTGATGTAAATAAAAATATTTTAGAAATTTTTGATTCGATAAATTCAGAATTTAATGAGGCTACAAGCCAAACTTTGATGATTGAATGGACGCTAAATTTTGCGCCTGGGATAGATCTTGAAAAAGGGGATAAGGATGGATGGTGGATTTTGTTGCAGAACGATAAAAAAATATTTTTAACATCGTCGCTGCAGTTTACAAAGACCCAAGGCTCTTTTTCAAAAGCCTATGGCCAAATTGAAAAAACGAACAAGCTAACAGCGCAAGCAAAGTATCAAAGATCGCTCAAAGTCTTAACAACGTTACAATTACCTTGAGTGACAAGGACACATACTTAAAAAACCTGCGGCGCTATGCAAAATATCTTTGTGATGTGCAGCATGTGGTTGCTCAACCTCAAAAAGCAAAATGCCATGATTTCCATGACGCATTGGCCAAGTAAGATATGATGGATTCTTGAGGCCAAGCTTTGTGCCAAGCTCATTCAAATCGTCTTCATCATGAATATTCACATCTTTGCGCTTGAGACCATTGCCTAAAAAATTTCTCATGTTGTTATGAAATTCAGCATCACGCATGTCATGAGAAAAATTATGAGACTCATGCCAAACATCTGGTTGATGAAATTTACATTCATCTTCGGAATAACCTGCAACACCCAGTAATTGGTCAAAGTCTGGGTTATCAATAAGGTATGTTGCTTTTTTTAGCCCCAAATGATTGTGGTGGGAAATATCGTGCAAAACAATTTGAGCAAGATCATCAACTTCATGATTTTTAATAATTTTATGAGGCAGACTCACCAGGCTACGAACCAACTCATGGTATGCAGCATCGTTTTCGTTAGGCCTTACTTCTGGGAACTTCATATTATCTCCTTCTCTCCCGTTTTTACATTACATTTCAATTCCTCCTGAATCATCACTACATTTTTGAGTATATTTGAAATGAAAATAAAATAAAAACGCCTAGAAAAATAAGGCAAAAAACGAAAATACCCTGTATTAGAGTCATTTAGTTTTCGTTATGTGGTTTTTTTTAGTTGATCTGTATAAACTTGTTATGTTCAACGTTTTGCCGACAAGTTGGACAAGTATGATGAGATTTTTCAAGCCACTCCTGAATACAACCTCTGTGATACCACGTACTGCAATTGCAATTTGGGTGGTCAATCAAAACCTTACCCTTATCTGGATTAGATTCTTCAGAATCGCCATCAATGCAAATACCGCATTCATCATGAGCAGTACAACCTAAAAGTCGTTTTTTCAAAGCTAAACTTTCAGGCGTTGAATCGGTATCGCATGAGTCAATTAAAAACTTAATCAATGGATACTTTCTAATTAGCTCTTTTTCTTGAGCATCTCGTGTAGACTCTTCTAAAGCTCTAGCTGGCAAGTCTTCATATACCAAAGGGTCACCATCATGGCCGCCGCCTGAAGCAGGTCTCACCTCGTCAGAAGGCTTTTTGCTTTTTCTTGCATCATCCGATTTTTTTGACACCGTACGAATCATTTCTGGCAAAAGCCATGTCACACAAATTGCCACAAAGAATGCCGCAATTTTTCTAGGATCATTTGCATCTTGATTTTTTTTAAAAAGGCTCAATAAATCTGCTTTATGTTTTTCTTTAAATTCATTTAACTTTTCTGGCGTATTGCACGCATTAAGCTCAGTGATAAGCGCAAAATTTAAATCATTTTTCTTTGGATGTTTTTGCAGCCAATAGCGCATAACCAAGCACAAAGCCAAACCTACCCAAGTCAAACTACCTGAGAATAATCCTGGAACCAGAGCTCCTTTAATACCAAGTTTGGGAAGAGAATCACTTCCTCGACTAATCAATGCAATTAAAATGCCTCTGCCCAAGTATTCTAAACGTGGATCGGTATTAAAAACACCATTGACAGCATTGCAAAACACAGCGTAATCACCATGCTTGCGAATATTGTAATCATGCAAACAAGTTACAACCACAGCCTGAATGACTGTAAAATAAATTATTTTTAAAAACTCAGCATTAAGCGTTGAACCACTCAAAAGTTTTTTTAGTTGCTTGGCATCAAGATTTTTAATGTTTTTATCAAACTTAAAGTCCACCACCGACTGTAAAGCCTTGAGCGGATCGACTTCATTTTTTGTTAAAAGTTTTTCAGTTTGAGCTGTAGGCGAGGCAGGCAATGCACTTAATGTTTGCCCAAAAACGCCAAAAGCAAACAGTACAGAAAAAAATAATGTAAATTTTGAAAATAACAATTTCATAAAAACCTGCGTATAATAAAAAAAGGCCTATTTGCTCGAAAAAAGCCAGTATACCAGACTCAATTTACAACACAACAAGCTACCCAACCCTAACAAAACCGAAAGCCTCACAATACCCTCTGCAATTCGGGCATGTTCT
>Ga0172371_10009137_pt1 | contig 13685 bp, 11 predicted proteins | sample Lak12m_FD_114543 | JGI IMG/M metagenome (GOLD analysis project Ga0172371, IMG submission 114543) | Freshwater microbial communities from Kabuno Bay, South-Kivu, Congo - kab_022012_12m | ecosystem: Environmental > Aquatic > Freshwater > Lake | place: Democratic Republic of the Congo: South-Kivu... | reverse complement strand
GGCGACCTGGCCGACGTGATCGCCGTGGCCGGCGCGAGCCAGCGGCCCAACGCCCAGGCCTTGCTCCGCCTGGCCGAGTACCGACGATGGATCGTCGCTTTCGATCATGATGACGCCGGCGCCCAAGGGGCCGATTGGTGGGGCTTCGCCGCCCGCACGCGCTCGGTGCGGCCGCTGCAAGGCAAGGATCTGACCGACTTCCATCTCGCCGGCGGCGATCTGCGGTCCTGGATCGAGTTCCTGCTGGCCAGGGAAAGCCAACCGTTGGCAGGGACAAACGTCGGGCAAACCGCGCCGAAAGCCAGCCCAGAGGCAGCCGACCTGCCAGAAGCAGCCCCAGCGGTCCCACCAGAGCCCGCCCCTGCGGCGCCAGCTCCGGCTGAAGACACAGCCGGGCCGAGCAGTGTGCAGTATCCAGTCGTGCTGGTATGGCCGGCCGATGCGAAGATCGCAGTGATCAACGGCCAGTGGCGGCGATTGGAGGACGGCCGCATCGAGGCGATCTATCACGATCGCGACGAATTGGCCTGGTGTATCGAGACCACCAGGCTCCTGAGACAGGGCTGAAAGGCCTATGCTGCGACAGGCCGATGCTTCCGAGAACGGCACATATCGGAAGGATGACGAGGGGCTGCAATGAGCGAAAACGGGCCGCGCCGGCTGCTGGCCGCCGTGCTGATCCGAGCCACAAGGGACGCGCTGGGTGCCAACAACGACCTCGCGACCGAGGCGCGCGGCTGGTTGGGGGCGGTCGGCGGCGACCTGGTAACGCTCTTGGACATCCCGCCCGCGCGCCTGGCCGCCTGGTTAGCCGCCCTGCCAGCGTTGTCCACTGCCCCCCTGGCGCCGCGTGAGACGCCGCAGGCCGGCTGATGGACGCGGTCAAAACCCTGGAACGGCCAGAGCCGATCATGCTGGAGGTCGTTGACCTGGCTGACACCGAGCAGTTATTGCTGCTGCTAGCCGGCATCGTGACGCGCTTGCTTGGAGTTGACCCCCGTGGCGAGAATCAAGAAAACCAGGCCAGGTGAAAGCCCCGAGGCCGCCCGTCAACCGCGGGTGGCCATCTACACGCGCGTCTCCTCCGAGATGCAGCTCGATGGCTTCAGCCTGGAATCGCAGCTTAAAGTTTGTCGCGAGCACCTGGCCAAGAAGGGCATGCGAGAGGTCGCGATCTACACCGATGAGGCGGAAAGCGGACGCAAAGCCGATCGACCGCAGTTCCAGGCACTGGTGCGCGATGGGATGCAGCGCCAGTTCGACACCGTGATGGTGTCGCGGCTGGAGCGCTTCGCCCGCTGTCGCCGCGATACCGAGAACTACTTACACGATCTGAACGGCGCTGGCCTGGAGATCGTCTCCGCCCTGGAGCCGCAGTTCGACTTCTCTTCGGCGGCCGGTAAGGCCTACCTCGGCATGATCTCGACCTTCAACCAGTACTACTCCGACGTGCTGGCTGAGAACGTCGCGGTTAACAAGGCGACCCGCACCAAGGCGCACGGCCTGTGGAACGGCCAGGTGCCTTTCGGCTACCGGGTCAACTATCTCAAAGATGGCGGCGACGGTGTGCCCTATCCCGATCCGCAGGAGGCGCAAGGCGTGCAGCTCGCTTTCGAGCGGTATGCAACGGGCATGTACTCCGACACCGACATTGCCCAGCTGCTGAACGAGGCGGGCTACCGGCCCCGCGGCCGCGGCGCCCGCGCCCTGCCGCTCTTCAGTAAGGATACCGTCCGGGAAATGCTGCAGAGCCGCTTCTACCTGGGCGAGGCCCGCTATCGCGACCACTGGTTCCCCGCGCGCCAGGATCCGATCATCGCGGAGGAGTTGTTCACGCGCTGCGAAGAGGTGCGCCGGCGCCGTGGACAGCACAAGGCTGGTACGACCGCCCGTCAGGGCAGTCGCGACTACCCGCTGACTGGCATTGCTTGCTGCGCTCGCTGCGGCGGCCGGCTGCGCGGGGCCTTCGTCAGCGGCAAGAGTTACTATCGCGATATCGCCCGCGAGCAGGGCCGCGCCTGTGACCAGCGCATGGTGCGCGCGGACCTGGCCGAGGCGGCGTTGGGTGGCTTCCTGGGCCGCCTGGTCTTGCCGGCCGACTGGCGCGTCCAGATCCTCGTGCTGGTGAAGGTGCGCGTGAAGGCGGTCGGCGACGTCGAGGCAGAGCAGGCGCGCATCAACGCCCTCCTGGAACGCCTGAAGCGACTCTTTCTGCTGGGCGACCTAGCCGAGCGCGAGTACGTGGTCGAGCGCGACCGCCTGCGCAACCAGCTCGCGGCCCTCGTGCCGCCCGCCATGCCCGACCTGGAACGCGCGGCCGCGCTGCTGGGCGACTTCAGCAAGCTGTGGGATGCCGCGACGCAGCCGGAGCGCAAACAGATCCTACAGACGCTGCTGGCCGCCGTATACCTGGACGTGGAGCACGGCCCCGTGGTAGCGGTGGAGCCGCGGGCGCAATTCGCCGCCTTGTTCGCCATGATGCGACCTGGTGGCAAGTCGGCGGTCGGCCCCGCAGGTGACATCATGATTCTGAACCCTGGCGAAGGTCTCACCGCAGGCGAGAGCCTCACCACAGGCGAAATCCTGGTCGAAGCGCAGGGCGCCGCTGTGCGCCATGCCCAAGCTGCAGGCTGACCACCCTGTGCGGCGCAGCGCGCCAGGCGTGGGCGCAGTCGCCACCCGCCTCTCGCCCTGGGCTTAGCAGCCGGCGGGGAGAGGACGGGGGCGGAAGCCGCGCCACCTTCGTCTTGGCCCAGCAGGCCGCTCAATGGCGCAAAGCGCCGCGGTGTCGCATCCAACACGGTCAGTCATCAGGGCGCAGCGGCCGATCGCACCATCGTCGTTGTCGAACACGCCTTGACTACCATACTCCGGTAGAACTATCGAACTATTGCACTGCTCACACACGGAGAGATGAGCATGGAGGAAAACACGCCGTTCGGCGGACAATTCACCGGCGCGCCCGGCACGACTGCCCGGACGCCATCGGCGCACGCCGATGCCGAGTTCATCGGGGGTCTCTTGCAGGCCACACTCACCGCGCGCAAGGTGGCGAGCATCGTGGCGCTGGCCTGGGCCGGCCCGCAGATCAACGCGTACACGGTCTCGTTAGGCTTGGGGGAGCAGCCGGAGCGGGTTGAAGCCCTGGCAGGTGCGCTGGCCCTGGCTGCCGGCGCCGCATCGTGCCGCGTGGCGCGCGCCGAGGGCAAGCTGCTCCTGGAACTGCCTAAGCCGCTTGCCGAGCGCCGGCCCCTCCACGCGCACCGGCTGGAAGCGTTGGCCGCGCCGACGCCGACCGCCGTGCCCTTGGGTGTCACCACCGGCGGCAAGGCGCTCTGGTGCGACCTCGCCGACGAGCGCTTCTGCCACCTGGTGATCGGCGGCACCACAGGCAGCGGCAAGTCGCTGCTGACGCGCTGGCTGCTCTATCGCCTGTTGCGCCAGAACTCGCCGTTGGAGCTCCGCCTGCTGCTGGTGGATCCGAAGCGCTTCGAGTTCGCCCAGTTTGCCCACGCACCGCATCTGCTGCATCCGGTGACGAGCCAGCCGCTGGAGATCGCCCGCGTGCTGAGTTGGGTCGGCGGTGAGCTGGACCGCCGAGCCGAGACAGGCCGCAAGCTACCCCGCATCGTCGTGTGCGTGGAAGAGGTGGCCGACATCCTCAGCGCCAACCGCAGCGTGGGTGGGCTGCTGGCGCGCATCGCCCAGATCGGCCGCGCCCTGGGCATCCATGCCATCGTCACGACGCAGCAGCCCGGCAGCCGCTCGCTGGGTGACAGCCTGGTCAACTTCCCAGCCCGCCTGTTGGGCCGCGTGGCGTCGGCCACCCTGACCTACGGCGCGGCCGGTCGGGAGAAGACCGGCGCACACGCGCTCCTGGGTCGCGGCGATTTCCTGCTGCTGGCCGCCGGCGAGACGACGCGCTTCCAGGCTCCGCTGGTGGATGGCCGGCAGTACAGCCAGATACCCCGCGGGCCAACGGTCGCCAGCCTGGACGCGGAACTTCCCCACCTGGTCGAGTTCGCCGACCTTGCGCGCGACCCGCGAGGGGGCCGCGGCCGGCGGGAGCTGAGCGCCGACGATTATGCCGCCATCACCGCGGCGCTGCGCGCCGGCGCCACCGCCGATGACCTGCGCGGGGTGTTCGGCATCGGCTGGGAACGCGCCCGCCGCATCCAGGCGGGCTTCGAGGAGGAGCGATGAACGAGGCAGCCAAAAGCTTCCTGATCGCCCTGGGTCTGGCGCTGGTGGTAGCGCTGGGCCTGGCCGTGTGGCTCCTGGGCGGCGACCGGCTGATGACGCTGGCGCTGATCCTGATCATCGCACTGGGCCTGGCCCTGGTGCTCGCGGCCGCCGCGCTGCCGATCCGCGCCTGGCGGCGCCGCGATCCGACCGGTGAAACGCACCACTACCACGACGGGACGCACACAGTGGTCAAAGAGACGCGCGTGCTCGACGGCCGCGTGGCCGAGGCACCGAAGCTCTATCCGCTCCCGCCCCAGCCTGCCGGCGCGTTCTTCCCCGAGCTACTGCGGACCGCCTATCGCGCCGGTATGTTGAGCGCGCCAGCCACCGACGTGTACACCGCAGCCGAGAAGCGGCTGTCGGATGTGTACACGGAGCCCGCCGAGGCCAAGGCGCTGCCCCCTGACGGCTGGGATGGTGACATCACGCCCTGACCGCCCCCACAAAGGCTGACAGGCCCAGGCAGGGCACGGGGTTGTGGTTTCTGTGGGGGGCAGTGCTCCGGGCTGCTGATCCAAGAAAGTAGGATGGGTGCAGGCGCATCTGGGCAGATAACCGGAGGCCTCCCTAACCGGGCAGAAAGCCGGGCGGGACATACATCGGGCAGGTTGTGACCGTTTCACTAATCGGGCAGGTTCCCCAACCGTGCTTGTGGCGCGACGGGGGATGTTGGAGGTTCAAACATGTCTTCTGAACATATCACCGACCTGGCGCACCAGTTGGCGTGGCTGCCGACGGACGGTTCCGACCCGACCGGCGTGCCCGCGCCCCTGTTGGCCGTGCTGACGCCGGTCACGCGCTACCGGCACACTGCACCCAAACGCACACCGGTCAATCGCATGGAGTACGAATTCCTGGCTGCGCTGGCCCTGAGCGGCTGGTCCATGCGCGTGGCGCTGGTCGAAGCCGTCAACCACGACAAAGACCTGGACCGCCGCTCCGGGTCGTTCAAGCTGGCTTGGCGGCGACTGGAGCAAGTCGGCTTGTGGCGTTGCGCTCCGGTACGAGCGGGCCAGCGGCGGCTGGCGTTGGTGCGCCTGACCGAAATGGGCAAAGTGTTGCTGGCGCAGGTTGGCGTGACCGCCGTGGCGTCGGAGTGGGAGCAGATCGAGGCGCGGCATCGGGGCGGCAGCGGGGGGCAGATCCGGCATACGGCGGCGATCTGCGCCTTCCTTTACCACGCGCGCCGGAACGGCTACACCACCGAACCCTGTCCGATCATCGCGGGGGCCGGGAACGCCGAGCCGGACGCTTGGATCGAGGACGACGAGGAGCAGCTCTACGTGGAAGTACAGGGCCGTGGCGGCGAGTCCTGGCGCCGCGCCGACAAGTGGCGCAACCTCTACCGGCTGCAGGGCCGGGTCGCCATCTGCGCCGACACGCCGCTCCTGGCCGAACGCCTGGCCCGTGAGGCGCAGATCGCCGGCGTCCCGATGGGACAGGTAACCAACCTCACCGATCTGGCCGATGGGATCGTGCAGGGCCTATGGACGCACCGCTGGCGCAGCCAGCACAGTCCACTGGAGGTCTGGCGATAGTCCTGCGGAGCGGCCAGAGACCAACGGGGGGAGTAGGCGCGATCAATCGTATCAACGATGTCAATCGAATCAATCGTGTCAACCGATCAACGAATCAATCGTCACGACACGAACTCCAGCAGCAGCTCACGGCCATCTTCGAGTACGATACGGTTATTGTCGATGGACAGCGGGCTGTCAAGCGGCACGGTCACCGTAGGCCGCGGGGCGCCGAGCTGTACCTTCACGACCAATGGCTTGGCCTCGTGCGCCAGGCTGGCCTACACGCCGAAGAACACGTCGGCTGGCAGGTCGCCGTGCCACGTTTGACCCCAGTCCAGGTGCGCGGCCAGTGCCCGCTCCCATTCCTGCTCCGAGATTGCCTCAGTCGCCATGTGAACCGCTGTCCTTTCAACAGGTATGCCCATGTCTATCCTACCAGGAACCGTGAGTCCTGACAAAGATCGGAGGCCTGAGTCGTGCAAGTACGGCACCCTCTGTGCAAACTGGACAGGAACGAGATCATGTGCTATCGTTTTGATAGCACATACATGGAGCCCAGTGCTCGTGGACACGAAAAGACAGATGCAGGAGGGACTTAAAGATGTCTCAGTTGTTAGTCAGAGACCTGGATACCGGCACGGTCGAGCGGCTGAAGCTGCGCGCACAGCGCCACGGTCGTTCTTTGCAGGGCGAGGTGAAGGCGATCCTGCAGGCGGCCGCGACCTTCTCGATGAGCGAGGCGAGCAGTGTGGCGGAAGGGTGGCAGCGCAAGCTGGCTGGCCGCGCGTACACCGACAGCGCCGAGGCGATTCGCGAGGATCGCGAGCGATGAGCGCGCCGGCCGGGATGCCGAACACCTCTGTGCGCTTCGTCGTGGACGCCAGCGTGGCGATCAAGTGGTTCGTGCCCGAGATCCACGCCGAAGCCGCGCGCCGTTTGTTACGGGAAGGCATCACCCTGCTCGCGCCTGACCTGATCTGGGCGGAGGTCGCCAACGCTCTGTGGCGCAAGTGGCGCGAGAAGGAGCTGACTGCCGAAGCGGTAGAGGGCATCCTGAACGACTTCCGCCGCTACCCGCTACGCATCCAGTCCGGTGAATCGCTGTACGATGTGACCTGGCCGGTGGCTCAGGGCAGCGGTCGGACGTTCTACGACAGCCTCTACTTGGCGTTGGCGATGAGCACCGGCTGCCCACTGGTCACGGCTGACCTGCGTTTCTTCAATGCCATCAAGGATACGTCCTGGAGCCGGCATTGCCTGTGGGTCGAGGGTGTGCCCTGATCCAGGGTGATCCGGCGACGTAACCACCTTCTTGGACAGGTCTCTGACCTGTCCAGGTTTTCGGACGCCACAAACCAAGCCCCATATTTGGCGTCTGTGAATCAACCCCCTCCATCCTCACCTTGCATCGATCTCGTATCCTCCGATGTTCCAGCCCTCTTGCATTTGCCCGAATCCGCTGTCCCCTGTTTGTGCGCAAGGTTGCTTACTTGGTTATGTTGTGGTATAAAGTGACCACCGAAATCTGATCCCCCAGGTCGGAAAAGTCCCAGCGCCTCTTGTTGTTTGAGATGTGGCGCCCAACGTTGAAGCCAGGTCGGAGCTGCCGCTGGCATGAGTGATCCATCGCCTATTCATGTCGGTCAAATCCTGAGAGGCTCGCTCTTCAGCGAGCCTATGCGCGTCGAAACCGTGCGCCCCGCCGGTCGTGACGCCTGGACGGCCGGCCTGGTGGGCGTGCAGACGGAGCGTTTTCGCAACGTCACCCTTTCGCCGAGGGATATCCAGGCGCTCAACATCATTGACGCCACGGCCACCTACGACGGTGATGGGCAACTGCTCCACCTGGGGCTGGAGGCGCTGGCCCTGGGCATCGCCTACGAATACGACCCCTATTTCGGCTTATCGGTATCGCGCGTCGATCCCCTCCCCCATCAGCTCTCAGCCGTTTACGACCACTTACTGAAGCTGGCGCGCGTCCGCTTCCTGCTGGCCGATGACGCCGGCGCGGGCAAAACGATCATGGCCGGCCTGTTGGTTCGGGAGTTGAAGCTGCGCGGCCTGGCTGAGCGCATCCTGATCATCTGCCCGGCCAACCTGACCTTCCAATGGCAGCGGGAGCTCAAGGAGAAATTCGACGAGAAGTTCCTGGTGTTGAAGGGCGGCGATATCCGGGAGCAGTTCGGCGTCAACCAGTGGCTGGAGCAGGACCAAGTCATCACCTCTCTGGACCTGGCCAAGCGCGAGGAGATCCTGCCAGGGCTGGCGCAGGTGCGCTGGAACCTGGTGATCGTCGACGAGGCGCACCGCATGTCATGGACGCCGCCGTCGCGCAAGACGTCGCGCTACGCACTGGGCGAGTTGTTGCGCGACACCACCGATCACTATCTTCTACTCACCGCTACGCCGCACAAAGGCGATCCGGACAACTTCACGCTCTTTCTGCAGCTCCTGGATCGCGATGTGTATGCGGACGTGCGCTCGATCCGGCAGGCGATGCAGCAGCGGCAGGCGCCGTTCTACCTGCGGCGCACCAAAGAGGCCATGGTGTATTTCCCCGAACGCCAGCCGGATGGCACGTGGGCCGCGCGCAAGATCTTCACCGAACGCATCCCCCACACGGTCGAGTTTCGAATGGATGGGGCCGAGTTCGACCTTTACCGGGACGTCACCCGTTTTGTGAAACGCCAAAGCGCTCGCGCAGCGCACGCGGGCGATGATGCACGGGCCCGCGCGGTGGGCTTTCGCATGTCGCTCTACCAACGACGCCTGGCGTCAAGCGCCTACTCTCTCCGCCGATCGCTGGAACGGAGCGCAAAAGGCCTCGAAGAACGTCTGAAGCTGGCCCAAGAGCTGGCCAGCCAGACGCCGCCGGCCTTGCCTGAACCGGATGAAATCGAAGAGATGGAGGAGACCGAGCGCGAACGGCTAGAGGATCTGTTCGGCGCGGTCACGTTGGCGCGCAATGCTGCCGAGGTCAGAGAGGAGATCGCGGAGCTGCAGGGCTTCGCGGCGCGAGCGGAAGCGCTTGAAGGCTCCGGCGACGAGGCCAAGTTGGCCCGCCTCAAGACCTTGCTCCAGGAACAGGGTTTCTTCGGCAATCCGCAGCAGCGCCTCCTGATCTTTACCGAGTTCAAAGATACGTTGGACTACCTGGTGCGCTGTCTGAAGGAGTGGAAGTTCCGGGTCGGCTTCATCCACGGCGGCATGAAGCCGGGCGGCCGCGATGAACCGGGCACCCGCCTGCACGCCGAACAGCAGTTCCGGGACGGCGCGATCCAGGTGCTGGTGGCTACAGAGGCGGCCGGCGAAGGAATCAACCTCCAGTGCTGCCACATCCTGTTCAACTACGACATCCCCTGGAACCCCAATCGGCTGGAGCAGCGCATGGGGCGCATCCATCGCTACGGACAGCAGGAGAACTGCCTGATCTTCAACTTCGTAGCGGTGAACACCGTGGAAGGCCGCGTGCTGCAGCGGCTTCTGGAGAAGCTACAGGAAATCCGCGACGCGCTGGAAGAGGACACGGTTTTCAACGTCGTCGGTGAGCTGCTGCCCCCGGCTTACGTCGAGCGGGTCCTGCGCCAGTACTATGCCGGCGAGCTGGGGGACGCCGACCTGGAGGAGCGGCTGCTGCACAACGTAGATGAGAGCCGCTTCCGGGCGATCTGTCAGAACGCCTTGGAAGGCCTGGCCACCAAGAACTTGAACATCGAGATGCTGGTCGAGCGCCGCGCCCAGGCGCAGGAACGCCGCGTGGTGCCGGAGACTATCGCCCGTTTCATCGGCGAAACAGCAGGCTATGCCGGCCTGGTGATCAAGCCGGTGCCCTCCCTGCCCCACACGTTCGAGCCGGGCCGCACGCCGCCTGTCCTGCGCCGCTACGGCGAGGAGGCCGGTTGGCGGCTGCCGCCGGTAGCGCTGCGCTACCCCCGCTGCTCCACCGACCGCGTGACGGCCGACAAGCACACCCTGGAGTGGGTGACGCCGGGCCACCCGCTGTTCGAGGCGCTGCGCCGCCACACCGTCGAGTCGGCCCGTGAGGCGTTCGGAGCCGGCGCTTGCTTTTACTCGCTGCAGCACGCCGCGCCTGCGCGCGTGGACTTCTACCGCGCGGCCGTAGTGGACGGGCTGGGACGCACCGTGCGCGAGCGCGTGTTTGCGGTCGAGCTGGCTGGCGGCGGCCCCTGCGAGCGCGAGCTGGCCGCCCTGGGCAACCTGAAGCCGGCGCCTGCGCCCCAGCCGTTGCCTGCCGTGGCGGCCGAGCCGGAGGCGCTGGACTGGCTGAACGAGCACGTGCTGGCGCGCTTCCTGGCCGAGGTGCGGCAGGGTCGCACCGCCGAAACGGAACGGGTCGCCGCCCACGTGGAGCTGTCGCTGACGGAGCTGCTGGGCGAGGCGGATGCGGACATCGGCCGGGCGGCAGCCGAGGTGGAAGAAGGCGTGCAGGGGGCTGAAGGCCGGCTGGCTCAGGCCGAAACACGCCACGCCGAGCTGCTGGCCCGTCGCGAGCGCCGGCGACGCGACCTGGCGCAGCAGTGCAGCCTGACCCTCCAGAACGTCGAGCGCATCACCAGCGCGTTGATCCTACCCCATCCCGAGCGCGACGCGCCCGATGTCCGGCGCTTGCGCCCCGACCCGGAGACCGAGGGCATCGCCATGCGGGTCGTGATGGAGCATGAGGCGAAGCTGGGCCGCCAGGTCTACGACGTTCACGAGAAGGACCTGGGCTACGATGTGACCAGCCTTGACCTGAGCTCCGGCGAGCTGCGGCTGATCGAGGTTAAGGGGCTGTCCGCCTCCACCGGCACGATCATCCTGACGCCCAACGAACGCCGCGTCGCCGAGGACCGCCGCGATTGTTACTGGCTTTACATCGTTACCGAGTGCAAAACGTCGCCGGTGCTCCAGGAACCGATCCGCGATCCCGCACGCTTCCCGTGGCATGAGGTGGTCAAGGTGGATCACTACTGGCTGGACGTGGACGCGATGGCTCGACCGATGCGCGTGGCTGAAGGGCAGCCATCGTACGGAGGCGATCAGTGAAACTTCTAGGTCAGCGGACTCGCCTCGCCATTCTGATAGCTTACTTGGCACTTCTGTTTTGCGCCTCGAAGGCTGCTCTAGGGACTTGGCTGCCACCGACATCAGAGAAGGGGTTGTGGTTCTACTCAGGTTTTGCCGCCATATTGCTTGGCAACCTTCTGGTCACGCCGTTCTTCACCAAACCGGTAGATGCCATCTCAAACGCCGTGGCTGCCACAATAGGACTGTTGGCGGTCAATGTTCTGGCTTCCTCGCAGTACTCGGGCTTTGATCGCTTCCTTTGGCTCCTCGCAGTCGGATTTGCCGTCGTGGTCCTGATCGCCGGAATCCTCGCTATTGTCATGAAGGATTCGGTTCGCCCAAAGGGCCAGCGCTGGGCACGAACAATGATGATCATCGCGGACGCACTCGGAGGTCCGCGCGTAATATTCTCAGTAGTTTTCTTGTTCGCACTTGTAGCTTTCCACCGGGGCACATTCCGGGAGTACTTTGTGCTGAGTCTTGTGTGGGTACTCTTGATTGGACTCCAGCCACTGGAAATGGGCGTCAATCTCTTCAAACGCAGTCTTGCAGTCTGGCGGACGTCGAGCGGCTGGGGACCATTTGCCGATATTGTGGGGTACCATTCGCCAAACATCATCCTCCTACGCCACCAGCAAGACTCTTTTATTCCCATGGGAAGTATGCTGATCGTACAAGCTGAGGACGGGAAGCCAGGGCTAGCACTTGCCCTTGATCACATTGGATTTGCTGAGGGCCTCTGGCTCAGAGCTTGGCAGCTATCTATCACCCCGGCAGTACGAGAGCTACTGGACCATCGGGCAGGTCTCAGGCAATCGCACCGCGCCGCGGTCGTGCCAATGCCGGAGCAAGAATGGAGCAATGCGATCACCGACCATGTGTGGGCCGCTCGCAATGATCTTGTAGGGCTGGTAGCAGCTGGGACTGACCTGACACGTTTGCGCTTTGAGGTGATTCGAACCGATGTGGAACTGGGAGAAGGTCATCTGATCGAAGTGGAAATTGCATCTACCAAGGTGCTGTACCAGATTGTCAACGGACTGACCCGAGAGGAGATTCTTCAACAAAGGAGTTCCCGCGGATACGTACACGCTGATGCAAAGAAGGTTGGGCGATGGAATAAAGACAAGGGTGGGTTTGAAGTGGTGAAGTGGATTCCCCAACCGAATACGCCGGTATTCCTTGTCAACTCCTGCTCTGCTGACTCTGAGCCTGATGCAGTTGGCTATCTGCCTCGCACTGCCTATCCAGTCACACTCGACCTCGATCTTCTGGTAACCCACAATGCGGCAATCCTCGGCATCTTGGGCGTTGGAAAGTCATTCCTTGCCTACGAGTTGGTTGAACGAATGATCAGATCTGGTATCAAGGTGATCTGTGTCGATCTTACCGATCGCTACGCCGTCGAATTGGGTAGGTTCCGAGACGCTGACTGCGATCAAGCCGATGACGCGGCACTTCAGACAAAAGGCCGGTCTGGAAAGACACTGTGCAAACAAAACGTCGAGGAAGGGGGAAGCATTCAGCTCTTCCGCGCCGAACTCAACGTGCGGGTGAAGTCGTTTCTCGAGAGCGAATCGCCTACCCGCCAGCTAAGGGTCTTCAACCCCTCACATTACGAGGTCTGGAGACAGGATAGCAAGCCATTCAACAACCAGGCTTCCATGGTGATGCTCACGCCCACCGAAATAACCAGACTCATCACAGAAGCCGTACTCGATGCGATGCAAGCCAAGGGAGTCTCTGAGAAGGCGCGATGCTGCCTGGTATTCGAAGAAGCTCACTCTTTGATACCAGAATGGACAGCGGCGGTGAGCGACGGCGATAGAAGTGCTACAAACGCGACGGCCAAGGCCATACTCCAGGGGAGGAAGTACGGGCTGGGATGTCTCGTGATAACCCAGAGAACAGCGAATGTGACAAAGACCGTGCTGAATCAATGCAATACGATTTTCGCTCTGCGGGTATTCGATGCTACGGGAGTCGAATTTATGAGGAACTACTTTGGAGAAGACTACGCAGGCGTACTCTCTACGCTTGAGGATCGCCATGCGGTGGTCTTTGGACGTGCCTCGTCATCCCGAGCGCCAGTGGTAGTCAGACTCAACGATCGGAAGGATTTCCTCTCGGCATTCCGAAAACCGCAGTGTGATGACGTATCAGAGCAGGAGATGACCGTTGATTCCGATTGAGTGCAAGCGCCTCGCCGAGGTGGACTTCCCCATCGCCGTCGTGTCGGCGCACTCGGCGCGGGAGAAGTCCATCCGCTACGGCCATCCCTCCACACTGCACCTGTGGTGGGCGCGGCGGCCGCTGGCTGCGTGCCGGGCGATGCTGCTGGCACTGCTGCTGCCCGATCCCGCCGATCCACACTGCCTGCCGGCGTTCCGCACGGATGCGCGGCGCATCCTCCTGGGCAAGCACGGCCGGCCGCAGGGCTGGACCGACCTGGTCGCGACCGACGAAGGGCTGCGCAAGGCGATCTTGCAGTTCATCGGCGAGTTCGCCGACTGGGACGTCGCGACCGACGCCGAGTACCTGCGGGTGGGCCGCGAGCTGGTGCGGTCGGCGCACGGCGACGAGCCGCCTCTGGTCGCCGATCCCTTCGCGGGCGGCGGTTCGATCCCCCTGGAGGCGCTGCGACTGGGCTGCGACGCGTTCGCCAGCGACCTCAACCCGGTCGCAGTGCTGATCAACAAGGTGATGATTGAGGATGTCGCTCGTTATGGGCCGAAACTTGCCGAAGACCTGCGCCAGATAGGCACAGAGATCAGGCAATCCGCGCAGAAGGATTTGGCCGAGTTCTATCCACGCGACCCAGATGGCGCACAACCGATCGCATATCTTTGGGCC
>Ga0172371_10009136_pt1 | contig 13685 bp, 8 predicted proteins | sample Lak12m_FD_114543 | JGI IMG/M metagenome (GOLD analysis project Ga0172371, IMG submission 114543) | Freshwater microbial communities from Kabuno Bay, South-Kivu, Congo - kab_022012_12m | ecosystem: Environmental > Aquatic > Freshwater > Lake | place: Democratic Republic of the Congo: South-Kivu... | reverse complement strand
AGCCATGCCAGATTGACCCACGACCCTCTGCCAATGGTCATGGCGGATGATGTGCAGATCACCTCGCTCTTCCAGAACCTGATCGGCAACGCCATCAAGTTTCATGGCGATGCTCCTCCCGAGATCCATGTGGGTGTCAAACAGGAGGCAAATAATTGGGTCTTTTCTGTGCGCGATAACGGCATCGGCATCGATCCGCAGTATTTTGAGCGCATCTTCATCATCTTTCAGCGCCTGCATAGCCGAAAAGAATACACCGGAACAGGCATCGGGCTGGCAATCAGCAAGCGCATCGTGGAACGTCACGGCGGGCGCATCTGGATCGAATCCCAACCCGGGCAGGGCTCCACCTTCTTTTTTACGCTCCCCATGATATTGAGATGATATATCTTTAGGATCAAATATGAAAACCGTAGAGCGGGATCCATTCCCATTACAAATCTTCAACTAAGGAAATAAGCCTGTATGACCGATATCTCTCAGATCAAAGATCGTTTTGAAAATGCCCTACTTGCCATGAACAGGGTTGAGTCCCGGCGCATCCTGCTGGGGAACTCAACCCACATTGACCCTGTTCAGCTCATCGAAGGTGTGATCGTGCCAGTCATGGAGCAGATCGGCCAGGGATGGCATCAGGGGAGCGTGGCTCTTTCCCAGGTTTATATGGGCGGTCGTATTTGTGAAGAATTGGTGGACAGCCTTCTCCCACCGAAAAGCGAACAACGCAAAGACAGGCTGCGCATGGCGATCGCAGTGTTGGAGGACCACCATGTCCTGGGAAAACGGGTAGTTTATTCGACCGTACGCGCCAGCGGGTATGAATTGCTGGATTTCGGCCACGGCATCCACGCGGATGAACTTGCCAGCAGGGTGCTTCAGGATGGCATTGAAGTCCTGTTGATCTCCACCCTGATGCTGCCCTCCGCACTTAAGGTTAAGGACTTGCGCCAGAAGCTGGACGCGGCCGGGGCGAAGGTTCACATCATAGTCGGTGGCGCTCCGTTCATTTTTGATCCTCAATTAAGCACAGACGTGGGGGCTGATGCAATGGGATGCAACGCCTCCGACGCCATTCATTTGATCCGATCATATGAGGAGGCGCACTCATGAAACCAGCCGCCATGACATCCCTGCAACGCGTTCTCACCAGCCTGGGACACCAGGAACCCGACCGGGTACCTCTATTTCTATTATTGACCATGCACGGCGCTCGCGAACTTGGCATCAGCATCCAGGAATATTTTTCCAAAGCAGAAAATGTAGTCGAAGGTCAGATGCGCATGCGTGCCAAATTTGGGCAGGATTGCATTTATACGTTCTTTTACGCTCCCCTGGAAGTGGAAGCATGGGGCGCTGAGGTCCTTTATGTGGAAGATGGTCCTCCCAACTCTGCTCAACCCTTCCTGCGCACGGAAAGTCAGATCATCCGCCTGGAGGCTCCCTGCATCCAGGATACTGTCTGCCTGCATAAGGTATTATCCGCCATCCAAATGTTAAAAGCCAGGGTAACAGACCAGGCTCCGATCATCGGGGTGGTCATGTCCCCTTTCTCTTTGCCGGTCATGCAGATGGGTTTTGATAAATACCTGGAACTCATTTATGAGAAGCCAGACTTGTTCTGGCACCTGATGCAGGTTAACCAGGAATTTTGTGTGGCATGGGCCAACGCCCAACTGGCTGCCGGCGCGACTGCCATCTGCTATTTTGATCCGGTCTCCTCCACGACCATCCTGCCGCGTGAAAAATATCTTGAAACCGGTTTTAAGGTGGCGCGTGAGACCATCGCTCGCATCCAAGGTCCCACTGCCACACACCTGGCTTCCGGTCGGGCGCTTCCTTTGCTGGATGATCTGGCACAGACCGGTACAGCCATCGTGGGAGTCAGCGCGCTGGAAGATCTTGGGCAGTTAAAGGCAGTTGCAGGCGACAAATTAACCCTGCTGGGCAACCTGAACGGAATTGAGATGCGCCACTGGACTCAGGAACAGGCAGCCGCAATCGTTAAAGAAAGCATCCGCAAAGCCGGTCGGGGAGGTGGTTTCATCCTCGCTGATAATCATGGCGAGATCCCCTGGCAGGTATCCGAAGAAACCCTGCTGGCCATCTCAGAAGCAGTACGCACCTATGGAAATTACCCCCTGGATTGGATCGAGGATGAAAGATAAATTTTGCCTGCTGGTTTGCCAGAACTATCTGCGTGAGGTCAACACCATCATGACGGGGGGAGGCTTTGAAGATGTGCGATTGCTCTCCTTCCCTGCCTGGTGTGGTCTGCAGCCGATGGACTGGGATGACCTGACAAACAGCTTGAGCAGTATTGAAAATCAGTGCGACCAGGTGCACGTGATCGGGGCAGGCTGCCTGCTTGGGTTGGGAGAACCACCGTTAAAATTTAACAACCTTCATGTTCATCACCTTGAACAGTGTTTTCACATGCTGGTCTGCAAAGAACTGGTGACTGGTTACACAGGCAGGGATGCCTACTTGTTGAGCCCCGGTTGGCTGTCCCGCTGGCGGCAGTATATGGAAACCTGGAAATTCGACCGCGCGACAGCCCGCCAATTCTTTGGCGAAAGCATCTCAAGCCTGGTTCTGCTGGATACGGGCGTGGACCCGAAAAGCCGAAAAAACCTGGACGATCTGGCTAGTTTCCTCTCCCTGCCTGCCGACAGCCTGCCAGTCGGGCTGGAATTCTTCCGCATGTACCTTACACAAATTGTCCAACGATGGCGCCTGGAGCGGCAAAAGGAGATCACACTCCTGGCTCAAAAACAGCAGGCCGATTATGCCATGGCGCTTGACTTGACAGAACTGCTGACCCAGAACGATACCGAAGAACAGGTGGTAGCCAAATTCCTGGAATTATTTACAACCCTTTTTGCACCTTCCATCCTGGAGTACCTGCCCGTTAAAAAAGGAAACCCGGTTGATGGGATTGGCACGTTCAACCCATCCCAGGTCCAATTCCTGATGGATGTCCATGGCAGGCAGCCCAGCCTGGACGAGGGGGAAACCTTTATCGTCCGTATCTATCACCAGGATGAAACCATTGGCTTTGTGCATGCCGGAGGGTTCACCTTCCCGGAGAACCACGCACATTACCTGAACCTAGCAGAAATGATGGCAGATGTTTGTGGTCTGGCAATAACCAGTTTGCGTATCAGGCGCTTGCTGCAGGAAGAGCGCGATCGAGCCCAGAGTTACCTGGATGTAGCTGCCATCATTTTTGTTGTCATCGATCCGGACCAAAAGGTGATCCTGGCCAATAAAAAATGCGCTGAAATACTTGGCTATCCCGAGCAGGAGATTCTGGGCAGGTATTGGTTTGACAACTTTATCCCCGAGCGTTTCCGGAAGGAGACAAAAGCTGATTTTGCCCGCCTGATGAAAGGGGAGCTTGAGCTTTCTGAAAGTTATGAAAACCTGGTATTGACAAGGGAAGGAGAAGAACGCGTCATCGCCTGGAACAATGCTCTGATCAGAAATGGACAGGGGGAGATCATCGCCTCCCTCATATCTGGTCGGGACATTACCGAACAACGGCAATTGAAAATGGAGCTTGAACAAATTCTGGAAGACCTGAAGCGATCCAATTCAGACCTGGAAAGCTTTGCGTATGTCGTCTCCCACGATCTGCAGGAACCGCTCCGCATGGTAACCAGCTACCTGGGGCTGCTCGAACAGCGCAACAAGGGCAAGCTGGATGAGGATTCCCAGGAATTCATTCGTTATGCAGTCGATGGCTCAAACCGCATGAAAATTTTGATCACAGGTCTGCTTTCGTATTCCCGCGTGGGAACACGCGGCAGTGAATTTTCTACTACTAATATCGAAGAGGTGTTCAGCCAGGCTCTGTCTAACCTGAAATTTGTTGTGGAAGACTCCGGGGCGCAGGTTAGTCACGACCCGCTGCCAACACTGCAGGCGGATGGGAACCAGTTGATCTCGCTCTTTCAGAACTTGGTCGGGAATGCCATCAAGTTCCGGGGTGATACAATCCCCGAAGTTCATGTGGGCGTCAAAGAAGATGGAAACTACTGGGTCTTCTCTGTTCGCGATAACGGCATTGGCATCGACCCAAAGAATTCTGAGCGAATTTTTGTAGTTTTCCAGCGCCTGCATGGCCGGGATGAATACCCCGGCACCGGCATCGGGCTTGCCATCTGCAAACGTATCATCGAAAGGCACGGCGGCCGCATCTGGGTCGAATCCCAACCAGGAAAAGGCTCCACATTTTATTTCACCCTTCCAATGAACGGAGGATCAACAAATGAAAAACAATGAAAGAACAAAACCCATCGACATCCTGCTGGTGGAGGATAACCCGGGCGACGTGCGCCTGACGCGCGAGGCGCTGAAGGAAGGCAAAGTTCTCAACACCCTGTATGTCGCAGAAGACGGTGTATTTGCGCTCGAATTTCTCCGAAAAGAAGGCCGCTTTGCCGATATGCCGCGCCCGGACATCATCTTTCTTGACCTGAACCTGCCCAGGAAGGATGGCCGCGAAGTATTGGCGGAAATTAAATCCGATCCCACCCTGCGAAGCATACCGGTGGTAATTCTGACTACTTCTAAAGCGGAAGAGGATATCGTACGAACCTATGACCTGCATGCCAATTGCTACATCACCAAGCCTGTAGACCTGGAGCAGTTCATTACCGTGGTGCAGTCTGTGGAAGAGTTCTGGTTCAGTATCGTCCGCCTGCCACTGGATAAATAGCGAGGCAGGTGAAGAATGAGCAGACCCTTCTGTATTCTATTAGTCGAAGATAATGCTGATGACATTGAACTGACCAGGGATGCCTTGCAAGCCGGGAAGGTGCAGAGTGACCTGCAGGTGGTCAAAGATGGCCTGGCAGCCATGGCTTTCCTGCGCAAGGAAGACCCTTTTGGTGAAGCTCCCTCACCGGACATCATCCTGCTGGACCTGAACCTGCCGGGCAAGGATGGCCACCTTGTGTTGGCGGAGATCAAGGCGGATAAGTACCTGGCGCGCATCCCTGTCATCGTCCTGACCGTCTCCAATGCGGAGGAAGATATTATCAATAGCTACGACCTGCATGCCAATGGCTACATTGTCAAGCCAGTTGACCTGGAACAATTCTTCAAGGTCATCCGCCAGCTTGAGAGCTTCTGGATGTCTGTTGTTAAATTATCATCCCGGACAAATTAATCACCATCTAACCAAATTGACATGATCAAACTTGAACCCAAGCCACCTGAATACCAACACATCTTACTGGTTGAAGATAACCCGGCGGATGCCCGCCTGATGGTGGCATTATTCTCCGACCCGGAAGTTGGCAAATTCAAATTGCAGCATGTGGACCGGATCGGTGCCGCGGTGAGTTTGCTGCAGGGAAACAAGTATGATGTCATTTTGCTGGACCTATCCTTGCCGGATGGAAACAGCCTCGAAACCGTGCGGCGCATGATCACCGTTGCTCCACAGATCCCCATCATTGTCCTGACCGGTTTGATGGATGATGCCCTGGCGCTGGCCGCGGTGCAAGCCGGAGCACAGGATTTCCTGGTTAAAGGTCAGGTGGAAGGGAAGGCCATGGCGCGCTCCATTCATTATGCCATAGAGAGAAAAAACCTTTTGGAACGCATGCAACACCAAGCCACGCATGATGCCCTGACCGACCTGCCCAATCGACGCCTGTTCGATGACCGCATGGGGCAAGCAATCCTGCGCGCCAAGCGCAACCGCAACAACCAGGGTAATGAAAGCCAGGTGGCTGTCATGCTGCTGGACCTGGATAATTTCAAGTCCGTCAACGATACCCTCGGGCATTCGCAAGGCGATCTCCTGCTGCAGGCGGTTGCCCGGCGTCTGCAGGCTTCCATCCGCAAGTCAGATACTCTGGCTCGCATGGGAGGTGATGAATTCACCTTTATCTTTGAGAATTTATCTGATGTGGAAAATGCAGGTATGCTGGCTGGAAAGGTTCTGGCTGCCTTTTTGGAACCCTTTAAGTTGGGTGAACATACCCTTGTCATCACAGCCAGCATCGGCATCAGTATATATCCGGATGATGCCTTGGACACCGAATCCCTGCTGAAAAATGCAGATATTGCCATGTATCGAGCCAAACATAAACACAATACGATCCGCTTCTTTGATGAAAGCAAGGAAGGCATATGAAAAAAAGACCGATCCAACTCCTGCTGCTGGAAGATAACCCGGGTGATGCCCGCCTGCTGAGGGAATACCTGCGCTCCGACGAACCGATGCAACTTGAAGTAAGCCAGGTCAGCACCCTGGCATCAGGTTTGGACAGCCTGGCAGAAAAGACCCCTGAGGTCATCTTGACCGACCTGGGATTGCCCGATAGCCAGGGATTGAATACATTTACACAGTTGCATGCTGCAGCACCGCAAGTCCCCATCGTGGTCCTGACCGGTCTGGGCGATACCCAGTTGGCTGCCCAGGCAGTTAAAGCCGGCGCCCAGGATTACCTGAACAAGGACGAGATCACCAGCAGCTTTTTGCGGCGTTCGGTCAGTTATGCAATCGAACGCAAACAGGCTATTGAAACTTTGCAGCAGAATGAAGAGCGCTTCCGCCTGATGTTCGAGAATGTCCCGATGGGGTATCAATCCCTGGATGCAAAGGGTTGCTTTTTGGATGTCAACACTTCCTTCCTGGATATGCTCGGATATTCCCGCCAGGAAGTGATCGGACACAGTTTTGCTGAATTTCTACATCCCGACCATGTGGCACTCTTCAAGAAGCAATTCCCGATCCTGACCCAAAGCCACGAGGTTCTGAGGGATATTGAGTTTACCCTGAGGCGCAGGGATGGTTCTTTTATGGAAACCAGCTTCACCACACGCCTGGTGCGGGATGATGCTGACAGGTTCATTCGCACCCATAGCGCCTTCCAGGACATCAGCGTCCGCAAACAGGGCGAAAGAGCCATCCTGCTGATGGCAGAAACCCAAAGGCAGATCGCTGCCCAGACCAGTGTAACTGACATATTAACGCTGGTTGGCACCCGAACCCTGGAATTGATCGAGAATGGTTATATCATCATCAGTCAACTGGATGAATCTATCAATGCCATGCGGATTATCGAAGTATATGGCCTGGGAGATCTGTATGACAAGTATTCGAAAGAACTTAATTTCAACCCAAAGAACATAACTTTCCCACTCGCTAACTTGCCTCCTGATGACCCGCGTATTGTGAAGGACGGCAAGTTGAAAATATTTAAAGATGGTCTTTACAGCCTGGCACTTAAAAAAATACCTAGGAAAATCTGCACGCTACTTGAAAAAGAACTTTCCTTGAAAGAGACCTATACAATGGCCTTTACCATGGATGACATCTTCTATGGAGGATTGACCATCCTTGCAAAAAACAATCTGGAACAATACCGGGAATTGATCGAAGCCACTGCCAATCAGGCCACATTGGCCATCCAGCGCATCCAGTCACAGGAAGCCCTGCAAGCCAGCGAAGAGCAATACCGCCTGCTGGCTGAGAATATCCAGGATGTGATCTGGGTCATGGATATCCGCTCGAATCGTTTTGTTTATGTCAGCCCGTCTGTGACCCGTATGCGCGGTTTTTCGCCTGAGGAAGTGCTGGCACAACCTGTCTCCGAATCACTCACACCACATTCGGCTCAGGAAGTGGCTGCCTGGTTGGGACAATTCTTCCAGCCAGACTACGATCCAAACCCGCTGCGCACCTTCCTGGTGGAACAACCCTGCAAGGATGGATCCAACATCTGGACCGAGGTTTCAATCAATCTCATCCGGGATGAAAAAGGAGAACCTTACCAGATCCTGGGGGTCTCACGTGATATCAGTGAGCGCAGAAAGTCCGATCAGCAGATCCGTTTACAGGCGGCTGCCCTGGAATCAGCTGCCAATGCCATGGTCATCACCGATCGGAATGGCAGCATTCAATGGATCAACCCGGCTTATGAAAATCTGACCGGATACAGTCTGTCGGAAGTCATCGGTCAGAACCCGCGTATATTAAAATCGGGCGTTCAGACACCTGAGTTCTATAAGAACCTGTGGGATATCATCCTGTCGGGTCGGGTCTGGCAATCCGAGCTGGTTAACAAGCGCAAAGATGGCAGCCTGTATGTAGAGGAAGAGACCATCACGCCTCTGCTGGATGAATCAGGCGGTATCACCCATTTCATCGGCATCAAGCAGGATATTAGCGAACGCAAGCAAGCCGAGATCGAGCGCCAACGTGTGGAAGATGATCTGCGAAAAAGCGAGGAACGATTCCGGAACATCCTCGAGACCATTGAGGATGGTTATTATGAGGTTGACCTGAAAGGCTCACTTACATTTTTTAATCCTGCCCTGGCAAAGATCTACAGGTATGAACCTGATGAATTGAAGGGCATGAATTACACCCAATACATGGATACTGGGAATGCAGAACTCGTTTTCCTGACCTTTAACCAGATCTTCAGGACCGGGGTTCCGGCTCATGATATTGCCTGGGTTGTGACCTGCAAAGATGGTGAGAAACTGTCAATAGAAGCCTCAGCTTCCCTGTTCAAAGACCTGGATGGCAACAACACCGGTTTTCGGGGTATCGTGCGTGATGTCACCCAACGCAAAAAGATCGAAGCAGATCTCCATCAATCCGAGTCTGAATTACGCGCCCTGTTCGCTGCCCTGCCAGATGTGGTCTTGATGTTCGACAGGGATGGGAGGTATTTCAAGGTCGCTGACAGCAACCAGGATCTTCTCTACAAACCCATGGATGAATTGGTCGGCAAAACCCTTCATGACGTCTTCCCGATCTCGGAAGCCAACCTGTTCAATGGGTATATCCAGAAAGTGTTGGATACATCCAAAAAAGTTCACTTCGAGTACTCCTTGCAGATCGCAGATCAATTGACCTGGTTCGCAGCCACCATCACCCCCATGACAGAGAAATCCGTCATCTGGGTGGCGCGCGATATTACCGAAAATAAAAAAGCTGAGCTTGAACTGCAAAAAAGCGAAGCCAGGCTGCGCGAATCACAAAAGGTAAGCAGGATCGGATCGTATGACCTCGATATGAAAAAGAATATCTGGACTTCATCCACTGTCCTCGATGAATTGTTCGGGATCGATCCAGGGTTCGTTAAAACCCTGGAAAGCTGGGTCGGATTGGTCCATCCGGATGAACAGCAGGAAATGTTGGCGTATTTTAACAAGGTAGTAGTTGAAAACCGGAAACCATTTAATAAGGAATACCGGGTCGTTCGGCCTGCTGACGGTGTCATGCGCTGGATGTGGGGTCTCGGGTCGCTGATTTTTGATGAGGACGGTCTCCCGAATCGATTGGTCGGGACGATTCAGGACATCACCCCGCGCAAGCTGGCCGAAATAGCCCGGCAGGAATCCCACTCCCTGCTCCAAACCACGCTTGAATCGACCGCGGATGGCATCCTGGTGGTGGACCTGCAAGGGCGCATCACCATGACCAATCAGAATTTTGCAAATATGTGGGGCGTCTCGCGTGATCAACTTGAAGGATTTGATATTTCGGAAGTAAGGAACCGGATCCTTCCAGAACTTCGAGACCCGCAGACTTTTATTGATAAAACCATGGAGATCTATGCAGATCCCTCTGAAGAATCTTTCGATCTCATTGAACTTAAGGATGGTCACATTTATGAGCGCGTCACCCGACCTCAATACCAAGAAAAAACCATCGTAGGGCGGGTTTCGAGCTTCCGGGATATCACCGATCGAAAACTTTCCGAGAACCTTGTACGCGAATCTGAGACCAAATACCGGTCATTGTTCGATAATGTTCCGGATGGCGTTTATCGCACCACACCGGATGGACGGATCCTGGCAGCGAATAAAGCCCTGGTAAACATGCTGGGTTATGAGAATACAGAAGAGTTTATTAAAGAAAGTGCATACCATGTGTACGAGGATAAATCCGGCCGGGATGGGTTCCTCGAAGAGATCAACAAACATGGGGTAGTAAAGAACATGGAAGTCCTGATGCGCACAGCCCAGGGAAAAACAGTTGTTGGTTTGGAGAACACACGCGCATTCCGGGATGAAAATGGTGAGGTGCTCTTCTATGAAGGCACCCTGACCGACATCACTGAGCGCAAACAGGTGGAAACAGAGCGCCAGACCCTGTTGGAGATCATGCAAGGCCTGACAAGCACCGACGATCTGCGGGAATACCTGCAGGTTGTCCACCATGCCATAGGAAAAGTGATCCGGGCAAATAATTTCTTCGTAACCCTGAAGAACAAAGAAACAGGTATGTTCGAAGAGCCCTATTTTGTGGACGAGTTCGATCAATCCGGTTCTTCCTATGATCTTGGAAAAAGCCTGACCGCATATGTTTTCCGAAGTGGAAAGCCCTTCTTGAATAAAGATGGAATCTTCGAAGAACTCGTTTCAAAGGGAGAAGTGGAATTGGTAGGCACAAATTCGCTCTCCTGGCTGGGTGTTCCCCTAATTGTATCCAGGGAAACCATTGGTGTAATGGTGATCCAGGATTACGAGAAAGAGGATCTATATTCTGAGCGCGATGTGGAATTTCTGACATCGATCTCCGGACAGGTGGCACAAGCCATCAGTAGCAAGGAAAACGAATTGCGCCTGGCACGGCAGCAGAATGAGATCAGCCGGTTATATCGAGCCTCCGAATCCCTGCTGGTGGGAAGCAGGCGTGATCTGAATAGCCTGGCACAATCCATTGTAACGGCAGTCCTCGAAGAATTCTCGCAAACCAACTGCAGCCTCTTCCTGGTGCAGGAAGATATCGGTATTCTCGAGCGGGTGGCGGCTGCTGGTCCTTATGCCAGCAATGTCAGAGATAAACATATTCGATTGGATGAAACAGGACTGGTACCGGAAGTGGTTCGCGTCCGAAAGACCATTAATGTATCCGATGTAACCATCATGGATGGTTACATGCAATACTGGTCGGAGGCGCGTTCGGAAATGAGCGTCCCTCTCCTGGAAGGGGAGCGGATCCTCGGCGTCCTGGATATTCAGAGCGCTGATGTCGGCGCTTTCAGTGCAGATGATGAACGTATGGTGGGCATCTTTGCCGGGCGGGCAGCCCTGACCCTCGCACAGTCTCTTCAATATAATGCCGAGCAGCGTCATTCCCAACGCTTGGCTGACCTGCAGATCCTGAGCGCTGAGCTGAACAGCCTTCACACCGAGCGGGACCTGCTCGACATGCTTGTCCTTAAGGCAGCGTTGCTTTCCAGCAGCCCGGTCTGCACCGTTATGTTGTTGGATGATAAAACAGATGACATAATCCTGGCCTCCCATTATGGATTGCCAGGTAATCCACCGACAGGCTTGAGAATCCCGGTTGCACAATTGCCGGGAGCTGCACAGACCTTTAAAAATGGTCAAAATATCCTTATTCCAAATGTTGACCGGGATATGCCTGCCATGCGCAAAGTACTGATCCACCCGGATGTCCAGGCCTTTTTTGCCTTTCCGCTGGTGATCGATGGGGTTGTGGCAGGTGCGATCACCCTGAGCAGCTTGAAACCCCGCCAGTTATCCGAAGCCGAGATAGGCACTTACCAATTGCTGGCACGCCTGGCCTCAGCCGCACTGGACAATGTACGCCTGTTCGAAGGTGTCAACCGCAGCTTGCAGCGTATGAGCTCCCTGCGCCGAGTGGACATGGCCATCTCAGCCAGTTTTGACCTGGTGCTGACGCTCAACATCCTGCTGGAGCAGGTCACCGCCAACCTGGGGGTGGATGCTGCCGATATCCTGGTATATGACACGACCGATTCCAATCTTAAATATGCCTGTGGGCGCGGTTTTCGCAGCCAGGCACTCCGTTATACCAACCTGAGAATTGGGGAAGGTTTTGCCGGCCAGGCTGCCATGGAACGTAGCACGATCCACATCTCCAATCTCCAGGATGAAATGAATTACCTGGATAAATCCATGTCGTTACCCAGCGAGGGTTTCATCTCCTACTGGGGTGTGCCCCTCGTGGCAAAAGGTAACATCCAGGGTGTGCTTGAGGTCTTCAGCCGTCAACCGGTCCAGGTTGACCAGGATTGGACGAATTATATGGAGACCCTGGCAGGTCAAGCCGCCATCGCAGTTGACAACGTGCTGCTCTTCAACCACCTCGAACGGTCCAATGCCGACCTGTCACTAGCCTATGATAGCACCCTGACGGGCTGGGCAACCGCTCTGGAATTACGCGATAACGAAACGGAGGGACATACCCGCCGGGTGGCAGCCACCACTACCCAATTGGCTATCAAAATGGGAGTGCAGGACAAGGATATCATGTACATGCGCTGGGGCTCACTCTTGCACGATATTGGCAAAATGGGTATCCCGGACAGCATCTTATTAAAACCCGGTCCACTGAGTGATGAAGAATGGGTCATTATGCGGACGCACCCTGTGCTTGCCTACGAAATGTTGTCCCCGATTGATTACCTGGCGAATGCACTCGACATACCCTACAATCATCATGAAAAATGGGACGGCAGCGGTTACCCGCGCGGCCTGAAAGGTGAGCAGATTCCTCTCTCCGCACGCATCTTTGCCATTGTCGATGTCTGGGATGCTCTCACTTCAGACCGACCCTACCGCGCAGCCTGGTCACACGAGAAAACCATGGATTACATCCGGGAACAGGTCGGCACACATTTTGACCCACGTGTTGCCACCGCCTTCCTGGAGATGATCGGGATGGAAGGTAAATTACCGGGAAAATGACAAGACCGGGCATCCAACCCAAGAATGCCACGTCGCTGGTAAGAGAATGACAAAAACATGAAAATAGGCGACGTTTGTCAGTTGACGTTAACCGGTGCTTGCGATATTTTATACAAGCATGTCATACCTCCTTCCAAAAGGGTAGGCGGGGGATTCGTAATCGTGCGCCGCACATTGCGAATCCCCATCGTCCCTGAAATATGGAAAGGCGACACTGAAGCAAGAGGCTAGCTTTGCGGGAGAAGGGTCTATGAGACACCCCGGTCCCGGGCATTCAAGCAGCATCTCACAAAATTATTTACAGGAGCAATAAAAAATGGCAATGAAAATTACTGATGAATGCATTTCCTGCGGCGCATGTGCCCCGGAATGCCCGACCGAATCCATCACCGAAGGTGACATCATCTATGTCATCGAATCCACCACCTGCGTGGAATGTGTTGGTCACCATGATTCACCCCAGTGCGTTTCCGTCTGTCCGGTGGAGTGCATCGTTAAAGCATAATTGGCAGTATAATCAGTATCAGGCTGGTCCAGGCGGATCGATCTTCCACCTGTTTATAGATAAATTAAATAGTCATGACCTTCGGGGCAGGGTGAAATTCCCGATCGGTGGTTAAAGCCCACGAGTATGCCCGTTTTGAACGGGATTACAGGATGCGATGAAATTTCGCAGCCGACGGTTACAGTCCGGATGAAAGAAGGTAAAAGCTGGCTTGTTGTCAGCCTGGTTTGTCCTATGGCAGCCAGGCCCTCAATGCGCCTGGTTTGTTCGTCCCGTAAAAAGAATACGGGACTTCGTCCCGTAAAATACACACGGGACTTCGCCCCGCAGGTCTTATTTGCGGGGCGTTGGGTTTAAATCTCAGCCCCCGTCACCCGGGCCATTGCGATGGCTCCACGGCAGAGAACAGGTTGAGAAACATGCAATTTCCAAAGCTCCAAAGATCCGGCACAACAAAGGTCCATTT
>Ga0172371_10009134_pt1 | contig 13686 bp, 16 predicted proteins | sample Lak12m_FD_114543 | JGI IMG/M metagenome (GOLD analysis project Ga0172371, IMG submission 114543) | Freshwater microbial communities from Kabuno Bay, South-Kivu, Congo - kab_022012_12m | ecosystem: Environmental > Aquatic > Freshwater > Lake | place: Democratic Republic of the Congo: South-Kivu... | reverse complement strand
TACGTCACCAGCGGGCCGGTGGTGGCGATGGTTTGGGAAGGGGCGCACTCGGTGAAAATTGTGCGGAAACTGGTCGGCGGAACAGAACCGCTCACTTCCGATGTCGGTACCATCCGGGGGGATTATGTCCTTGATTCCTATCAAATGGGCGATGTGGACGGGCGCAGTGTGCGAAATCTTATCCACGCTTCGGGAACTATTGAAGAAGCAGAAGCCGAAATCAGCCACTGGTTTTCAGAAAAAGAACTGGTGGACTACAGGCTCGTTCAGGAGCAGATTCTTTATGATGTAAATTTAGATGGAATTTTGGAATAACAAAAAGCTTTGAGGTTTCCTAAAGTTAAGCTTTAGGAAATTTCCTAAAGCTTAACTTTAGGATGAAAAATAAACATCCCGAATACCAATATCTCAATCTTCTCAAGGATATTCTTGAGAATGGCTCGGATAAAAAATTATTCCTCACGCCCGAAGTTCAGGAACAATATAAGAAAAAAGGCGAGGAATTGCCGTTCATCCGCAGCGTTTTTGGAAGGATGATGCGTTTCGATATGTCAGAGGGATTTCCTCTTCTTACCACGAAAAAAGTTTTTTATCGGGGAATTTTTGAGGAATTGCTTTGGTTTCTCATGGGAGATTCGAACATCAAATATCTCGTGGACCGTGATGTCCACATCTGGGACGAATGGGCTTGGAAAAAATATCACAAATGGGCCTTGGAAAATGCACCCGATCAAGACATGGAACAGGAAGCGTTTATTAAGAAATTGAAAGCCGAATCTGCGGATAGCGAATTTGTGAAAAGGTGGGGAGATCTTGTGACGATATATGGCCGGATGTGGCGCAAATGGCCGGCGGCGGACGGGCATCTCATTGACCAGCTGGGATACTGCATCACGGGGCTCAAAGACAAACCCTACCGAAAATCATATTGCGTTTCCGCCTGGAATCCGGATTTTATATACTCCATGGCGTCTCCGCAAAACAAAAACGAAGTGCCGCCCTTTTGCCACACGACATTTCAGTTCGCGGTAGTGAACGATAAATTGAACTTGGGAATGTATCAGAGGAGCGCGGACGTGTTTTTGGGTGTCCCGTTCAATATCGCGAGCTATGCCCTGCTTCTTCTCATGGTTTCGCAAGTGACGGGAATTCCGGTCGGGGAGTTTGTCCACTTTTTCGGGGATGTCCATATCTATTCCAACCATTTCGAACAGGTTAAAGAGCAAATCTCACGCGAGCCAAAACCTTTCCCGACATTGAAATTGAATCCAGAAAAGAAAAATATCGACGATTTTGTCTATGGGGACTTTTTTCTTGAAGGCTATGATCCGCATCCCCCTATCAAAGCGGAAATTGTGAATGTGGGGGGATCATGATTAAGTTGCAAAACATTCGGTTTTTCAAGTAGGCTACCCGGCGGCAAAGCCGCACGGGCTCACGCAATACTTTCAAAACTCGAATGTTTTGCTCGACGCTAGGATGAAAATAATTTTGATGATGGCTATGACGGCTGACGGAAAGATCGCCAAATCAAGCGATCATTTTCCGGATTGGACGTCAAAGGAAGATAAAAAAATGTTTATGCAGGTGACCAAAGAGCACGGCGTTGTGATTATGGGTGACAAAACATTCTTTACCTTTCCAAAGTCTTTGCCGGGTCGGCTCAATGTGGTTTTCACGCTCGAAAAAAATCCCCCAAAAAAATCCGGCGTAAAATGGGTTTCTGGCGAGCCGGAAAAAGTTTTGGAAGACTTGGAACGGGATGGATATAAATCAGCGATTCTGGGTGGCGGAGCCTATGTAAATTCAGAATTTTTGAAGCGCGGTCTCATTGAAGAAATTTGGCTCACTGTTGAGCCGAAAATTTTCGGCGACGGATTGGGAGTTTTTGGCGGAGATTTTGAAATTGATCTCAAACTGCTGGATGTTGAAAAAATAAACGAGAATTCGATTGTTTTAAAATATCAGGTTTTGAAATAGTTCATACGGAGGAGGAGAAGGATGCGAAGATCAACTTTAGGGGAGTTCAAGCGTCCGTCAGGGTGCCCTCTGGATTCGAAAGCAGAGACTAAGTTGCTGGAGAAATTCAAGAAAAGAGGGAGAAAGATTAATCCTTTCTACCTTTGCGGACAAAGCCAGTGGATAAATTGTCCACCCCAAGTTCATTTGGAATGCTTTGGTTTGGCTGAAACACAGCAAAAACAAAGCACTTCAAAGTCATCTCAAAAATGAAAGGCCGGTCCCATCGTTGGGCCGGCTTTGCAACAGGAAAAACAAACGGATATAACATGCAAAAAATCCTAAAACTTCATATTTGACTATTCTTATCAATAATCTAAGATTAATTTATAAGTGTTCGATTAGAATAAAAAAATACAATGCTACCTGATATCCAAATTGCCCAAAAAGCCAAAATGAAACCCATCCGTGAAATCGCGGCGAAATTGGGCGTGGCAGAAAAACTTTTTGAACTATATGGCGAGTATAAAGCGAAATTGAAGCCGGAACTTTGGGAAAAAATAAAAAATAAACCGGACGGAAAATTGATTTTGGTATCGGCGATCAATCCGACGCCGGCGGGTGAAGGGAAAACGACAACTTCTATTGGTTTGGCGCAGGCTTTCTGGAAACTTGGAAAAAAGGCGGTTCTCGCACTTCGCGAACCCTCCCTTGGTCCGTGCATGGGCATGAAGGGTGGTGCGGCGGGCGGCGGATACGCGCAAGTGATGCCGATGGAAGACATCAATCTCCATTTCACGGGAGATATTCACGCGGTCACCGTAGCGAATAATCTTCTTGCCTCTCTCATTGACAATCATATCTATTTTGGCAACCAGCTTGGAATCGACCCAAAAAAAATTTTTTGGAAACGCTCGCTTGATCTCAATGACCGGGCTTTGCGAAAAATAACTCTTAAGATTGAAAAAAAATCCGGGCAGATTTCGCGCGAGGAAGGATTTGATATTTCCGTAGCTTCGGAAATCATGGCCATTTTGTGCCTTTCGGAAAATATAAGCGATCTCAAGAAAAGATTGGGAAAAATTATCATCGGCCTCAATCAATCCGGAAAGCCGGTTTTCGCCCGTTCTCTCAAGGCTGAAGGGGCGATGGTTGCGCTCCTCAAAGATGCGCTCATGCCCAATCTGGTCCAGACTTTGGAACACACGCCGGTTCTCGTACACGGTGGCCCATTCGCAAACATTGCCCATGGATGCAATAGCATTCTTGCGACTCGATACGCTCTGAAACTCGGGGATTATGCTATCACTGAAGCTGGATTCGGTGCGGACCTTGGCGCGGAAAAGTTTTTTGATATCAAGTGCCGGCTGGCAAAACTGAAACCCGATGCGGTGGTGATCGTGGCGACGATTCGGGCGCTCAAATACAACGGCGGAGTGCAAAAAGAAAATTTGAAAAAAGAAAATACGAAAGCGCTGGCATACGGAATGGAGAATCTCGAAAAACATCTGGAAAATACCAAAAAATTCGGCGTGCCGGCGGTTGTGGCGCTCAATATTTTCCCAACTGATGCGAAGAAAGAAATTGAATTGGTGAAAAAGCGCGCCCATGAACTCGGTGCGAAATTTGCTTGTTCGGAAGTTTGGAGAAAAGGCAGTGCGGGAGGCAAAGAGTTGGTTAAAGCGGTTGTGGAAACCGTCAGAAAAGAAAAATCCTCTTTTGCCCCGTTATATAATCCGCAAAAATCCATTCGGGAAAAAATCAATACCATCTCGAAAGAAATATACGGCGCGGGTGCGGTCAAATATTCTCTAGAAGCCAAAAAGCAAATCGCGATGCTTGAAAAAGAAAAACTCGACAAAGTGCCGGTTTGCGTCGCCAAAACACAATATTCCCTTTCAGATGATCCGAAAAAATTGGGGCGGCCCCGAAATTTCACTTTGAACATCCGGGAAGTGAAAATATCCAACGGCGCCGGCTTCATCGTCGCCATCGCCGGTGACATCATGACCATGCCGGGCCTGCCCAAATCCCCCGCGGCGGAGAGGATTGACGTGGATGGGAAGGGGAGGATAAAGGGTTTATTTTAGATCGTCCTAATCGCGCTAATTGACTTTTTGGTAAAAATGCTATAAGTTTTCAATAAATATTTATCACAGCATATAAAGCTGAAAATTCAGTAAAGGGGGTTTGTATGTTCGCTGATATTTTTGAAAAAGGTAGCCTGGGGACGGAATACTGGGAAAGTTTGAAAAAATTATGGCAGACGTGCTGGGCCTGCCGACAAAAATACGCCGGCCAAAAGACCATACATCTGGCGGAGGAAAATATCGAAATTAAGTGTTGTGTGTGTCCCTCGTGCTGGACAGATTATAACGGTATCTATCTAACGGCGATTATCCTTTTCCGCAATCTGGGAAAGGCGTCAAATGTCATTCAAAAAATCGTCCAATGGCAGAAAGCTGCTATAGGAGGACATGTTCTCAACTAAATTCCAAGAATATTGCAGAAACAACCCGGGCCCGTGCGGTCCGGTTTTTTTTCTGAAAAATATCCGGATATAATTTTGCTACAATGCTCTAGAGCATTGTAGCATTTTTTCTCTTCTATACTGGCTTGTTATAGTAATGAAAAATGTTCTCATGTTCTAGAACATGAGAACAAAACAACACACGTGAAATAATTTTCCTAAATTACTCCCAACGTCGGATGTTGGGAGAGATACTACTATATATGGTAGTAAAGTTTGTTTATGGAATAACTAATCTCTTTGGATAATTTGTGAGATTCCGGCAGCCGGTTTTGGTGACGAGGAGCATGTCTTCAAGTCTAATACCACCCAATCGGGGATAATATAATCCGGGTTCAATAGTGATGACATTCCCCGCTTCCAAAATATCTTCCGAATTTGATTTGAGGCTGGGTTTTTCGTGAATATCCAGACCGACTCCGTGGCCAAGGCCGTGGACGAAACCGCTATCACCAACGTGATACCCGTTTTTCAAAATTACTTCTGCCGCGTCGTCAAAAATTTCTTTCGCGCTTACTCCGGCACGGATTTTTCTGATGGCCGTTTGCTGTGCCTTAAGAACAACACTGTACATTTTTTGGATTTCCGACGACGGTTTTCCTTTGACGAAAGTCCGGGTCATGTCGGAAAAATATCCAGATTCGCGGTGGCGGGGAAAAATATCACAGACAATCGGCTGGTGCGGCAAAATCGGACCGGATCCGGAGTGATGGGGAACAGCAGTTTGCTCGCCGCTCGAAATGATCATTCCGAGAAGATCAAACATTCCTTTTTCGACGAGAGCCTTTTCGGCCTCCTGCTTCAAAAATCCGCTGGTGAGAATTTTGTTTTTGAAATAAATTCTGTTTTTTCGGATTGCGGATTTTTTAAGAATATTTTCAATGATCCGGAAAGCCAGTTTAGTGTGGGCCAGGCTTTTTTTCATATAGCCGATTTCGACTTCCGCTTTCACTGCTCGTTCCGGAAAAAATGGAAAAGTGGGCATGAGTTTCGCGCCATTCTTTCGCAAAAAATAAGCCATATCAAGCGGAAAGTGGATGGGCACTTCAATTTTCTTGCCCATCAAGCCGTATTTTTTCAGGATATAGTATGCAAGTTTGTTGCGTTCCGTAGTTTTAAAGCGTAATTTTTTAGCTTCTTTAGAAAGCGGCTTGAGCGGCACTGATTTTATCCTTAAATTTTTGGGGATTATTCCAAAATCAACCTGGTCGAGAAAAGCATATCTCTTCCCCTTATTTTCCATATAGAAAAAAGAGCTGGTGAAAGGAGTTTTCACCGCATAGTGCATGTCGGAATCTTTCGTGGAAGCGAAAATGAACCGTGCTTTTTTCATGTTCAAATGTTAGGACAAATGCGAGTTATTGGCAAACAAACTTGAAAAAAATGGAAATATAGTTTATTATCTCGATAATTCACAAAAGTGTAAGGGAGGAATCACTGTGGTGGATTTGCCAAAACCGGAAAGAAGGGCGCCGTCTCAAGAAGAGATGACGGGCGAGGAACTGTTAGAGGAACTGAAAAATGGCTGCGCTATTCAAGGCAGGAAAAGAATGCCGCATCCTTGCAAAGAAACCCGGAGAGCGGCGGCGATTCTTCAGGAAAGGGGAGTCAAGTCAAAGACCATCAAGCGCTTGATGGGAGCTTACAGGGATATGGGGAGATATCAGAATCAGCCCGCTCGTCCCCGTTTTCCCGGCGAACTTCCGGTCAATACCTCTCTTCAAGCGGCGATGCGAAGCGCTGAAAAAAACGAGAGAGTGGTGTTGGCAGCCTTATCGGCGAAGTAATCACGAGGCGTGACGGGGCCCTCGAGAACAAAAAAATATTTGCCCCGTCTGCATTTCAAAGCGTCTTTGTGAAAAACTGGGATTCTTTGAAACGCAGGGATCAAGAAACTTGACGATTTTTTGGTGCATGTTATAATCAAGATACTTTGATGAATATTTCTTTGAACCAAAAACGTTTTTCCTATTATTTTTTCTGGTTTACACGCCAGGCCGTTTTTGGTTTGAGTAGAATTTTGACTGCAAGATAAATTCTTCCAAAAATTATAAGCAAACCAAAGACCGGCCTCAAAAGGCGCGGTTTTTTAATTACCCAAAAAGGGGAGGGCAACACGTGGATAAATTCGATTTGTACCTTCAAAACGAACTCAAAAAGATGTTGGCGGCGAATGGCAAACTTCAAGAGACAATCAACTCCTTCAACGCCAATTCCAGTCCCAAGGCGCAACGAGGCATGATCTGCTTGATTCTTGGCAAGCTTCGCGAGCCGAGAGAAGAAAATTTTTTGCATGAAGGCATTGAAGTCAATAACATTCTTCTGGAGGTTCTTCGCAATCTGAAATCGGCGGGATGTGAAGTCGAGAAGCCGCTGGAGGATTATTGTAGCCGGATTCACAAGTTGGAAGGAATCCGCGATGAAAAAGGAAATTTGCGAGAAGCGGTGAAACAACATCTGATACTAGACGTCGGATCGACCTTGGTTACCTGTAAGCGGAGAAGTTATCCGGTGCGAAAAATTTCACTTACGAGCTGGAGGAGAAGCTTATGAACGAACCAGACATTCGGGAAATAACCGAAAGGGGCAGGCAAATATCAAGTGTTTTTGGTCTTTCCCGAGTTAATCACTCTCAAATGCGAACGATCGGCAGTTCAGCAACTGACTTCAGAAGGCAAAACGGTAATTTTGTCATCGAAGTTCCAGTGGATGTGAAATTGCTGGAATACCTAGGCAAAACCAAAACGTGGTCGGATTGCCACTACTGTCGGGGCAGAGGTTTTACAGTGCCAATCCGTTTTTTCCCTCGTTTTGCCTTGATATGCAAAGAATGTCGTGGGGAGAGGGGCCGGTGGTACGAATCTGAATAAGTGCGCCAACGCGCGCCGAAAAATTTTTGGAGTCCTCTCGGGGCGAATCTGCCTTGAGAGGACTTTTCTTTTTGTGCTAAAATATAAAAAAGAGGATTAAGCTCAAATATATGGCGAAAAAACCAAAAAATTTGGCGATGGCCGTGGATGTTGGCGGGACGAATTTGCGAACAGCTATTGTCAGCGAAACGGGAAAAATAATTGCGAAAAATGCGACGAAAACGGTTCAGAAAGGCAGATCCGGGAAAGTTGTCGCGGCGCAGGTGATTTTGGAAATGAAAAAGTTGATTCCAAAAGCCGAGCTTTTGGAATGCGTGAAGGGAATCGGAGTCAGCATTGCAAGTCCAATTGATTATAAAAAAGGAGCGAGCGTGAATCCTCCGAATATGAAGTTCAAATTTGTGCCGATTGTGGTTCCGCTCAAGAAAGCGTTCAAACTGCCCGTCCGAATAATAAACGATTGCAATGCGGGCGCGCTGGGTGAAAGATATTTTAGCCCCGGAAAGAAATTCAGTAATTTGGTTTATATTACAATGTCTTCCGGAATCGGCGGAGGCGCGATTGTTAACGATAATCTTTTGATGGGAAAAGATGGCGGTGCGGCCGAGATCGGGCATATGACGGTTGATACGGAATACAATTTGCCCTGTACATGCGAATATGGCCGCGGGCACTGGGAAGCCTATTCTTCAGGAAACAATCTCCCGAAGTTTTTCCGGGCGTGGGCGAAAAAAAATCACTTGGAAGCAGGGTTTCCAAGTTTGGCAAAGGGTATCTTCGATGCGGCCAGGGAGAAAGATAAAATCGCTTTGAGATTCATGGAGGAGCTGGGAAAAATAAACGGGCGAGGGCTTTCCAATGTCATTGCGGCCTTTAATCCCGAAATTATTGTTTTGGGCGGGGCGGTGGCTCTCGGTAACGGCGATTTGGTGCTTAAATATGCGAAAAAAAATATCGATAGATTTTTGCGTCTGCCGAAAATAGAAATCACCGCTTTGGGCGAAAATGCCCCACTTTTAGGAGCAGCGGCCTGTGTTTTCAATGAACAATGATCAACAACCGGCGATCAACATGAATAATAACTTGCAATTTTTTTTGTTCATTGTTCGTTGATCCTTGGTCACTGATGCTTGTGGATAACCCATCTTGACGGAATTCGTTTTATTCTATAGGTTATAGGGGTATGCAAGCTGCCATTGCGAAAAATTCTTTCCAGACTTTGCTAGTCCTCGCGCTACTACTTTTTGGGGTACGTTTTTCGCTGGGCAGAGTGTTTTATAAGATAGTCAATTAGCCAATTTCGATAAAACATCAAGAACTCTCCGCCCGGCGCAAAACCAAACGCCGAGTTTTTATTTTAGGGAGGGAATAGGCATGCCTGAAAATCCGGCGGGACTGGGCTATGAGGAGAAAAAAATAGTTCATTTCACAAAAAAAAATTACTCAACTGAAATCTGCGAAAAGTGCAGCGGATACAAAGTTGAAGTGGAAAAATTTTGTCCCCGCTGCATAGCTCGGGGCAAAATGGAGAGGCTTCAGGAAACAGAAAAATTGTATTATTGCCTGGGGTGTTGCTTTCGGTGCCTGCCGGGAGCATACAATTCGTATCGGGCAACAGCCATGCGCTTCGTGTGCTCCTGCGGAAAAGCATTGCCGGGAAGTGCCGGGGAAGCGGCGATAACCAAGCTCATATAGCATAAAGAAAGGAGAAAGACTATGGCTGAAAAAGAGAATCCGCATGCAGAGTGTGCGGATTGCGAAAAAGACGCTTTTTTGGACGGTTGCGATGCAGGAGTAGACGGGAATCTCTGTCCCCCGATCCGCTATCGCAATCCCAGAAAAAATGGAGGTCGAAAACCTCCAGTGAAATTGAACTAGGACCCTCTCGAACCGTGCGGGTCAGGCAAGTCAGCCTGGCCCTTTTTATTTTCCAAATATTGAAATTGTGGACAACCCATGTTGACTCGAAAAAATATATTTGCTAGAATTCCATCAAGATGAAAAACAATTCAATGGGAAATTATATTGTTCACCCCGTACCACAAATTTATAATTGTGGTTTTGGGGCTATGTCACAAAGTATTTTGTGGTATGGGGTAAAGATTTGGAAGAAGGCGCTGTTTATTGACAGTCGCGATTTCTCGTTGAGTAAAGTATTCTAAACTTCAAGCAAACAAAACTTTTCTAGAATATTTCACCCGCCGAGGAATCCAATCCGGCGGGATTTTATTTTCGAGGAGGCAGTACCTTATGTATCAGGAAGATTCAGGAAAGAATGACAGAACAGGGAAAGAAGTGGTGCGTTTGGGGTATTTTATCCACCGCACAGTCGAGAAGAGACAGGAAACTCCCCCTCGGCTTCACAAAAGCGCGCAGCCGGAATACCGGGAAGCTTTCCGTCTCATCACAAGACACGGTCCTATCCGCGCCGTGGCGATCCTAGGCGAGGAACATGAAGAATTGGTCTGGCGATTGATAGAAGCACGCCCCGAAATTTTCTGTTAGGGAGTGGCGAAATGAAAAGAGAAGGCAAAAGACTGGAACGGAATAGATACCAGGAGTCAACGGGAGGGCAGCAGCCCAAGCCCTCGGCTAAAGCCGAAGAATTTCCTAAACGGGAAAAGCCGCAGTGCCATCGAAGGGGGCGCGGATCCAGCGTGAAAAACGCTTTTCAGCGCTGATAGAGACGGGGTCGGATGCCAAAGTGTGTCCGGTCCCGCAATCTCAAAATTGACAAATATTCCATTTACGGTAAAATAATCTCAATGAAATTCAGGAATATCTCTATCATTATTATCAGCATTATTATTCGGCCTATGTTGCCCGGTAAGTTTTCGTTTTAAGTCAAAAAGAAACTTGAAATCAAAACTGGCCCGGCAACGGCCGGTTTTTTTGTTCCTTTATTGCCCGCTGATTCGGCGGCTTGAAAAAAATTTGAGAGGTGGCTATGCATTTTAATTTTCCCGAGGGATGCAAGAAATACCGTGTAGCCCGAAAGCTTTGGACAGAAGAAAGGGCGTATAAGTCACCCGACGCCATACTTGACGAGTTCGCCGCCTTGGTCTCTGAAACAACTTTTTCTCTCCAGCATCTTTGCGTTCATTATGACAGTTGCAGGCCCGATAGGAGACTTTTGTGCGGAAATAATGTGGCCATTCTGCGTTTTGCAGAATGAGAAGAGGGAGCGGCGCATGAAATTCAACTCCATTGATCCAAATCGGATTTTTTGGTCAGTCTGTCCGATTCTTTCTATTCTGATGGCTGAAGGAAGAAAGGCGGCCAAGGCAACTGCAGGAATCATCAATATCATAGGACTGCCGAAAGAGGGGAATATCTGTTTGGAGTGCGGAGAAACCTCTCTTTGCAGAGTAAGGAGGGCAGGTTGATCAGAAGAAACAGGGGAAGATCGTGCAATTAGCGACTTCCCCTTCTGTTTTTTTTGTGATAAGTTGGATAGAGAAGAAATAATAATTAATTGAAAAATATGAGTGAATTAAGGGACGCAATTAAAAGTCTAGCTGAAAAGTATGAAAACGTTGGAGAAGCTTTGACGAAGCAAAAAGAGGTAATAAATAGCCTTGTTTCTGAGCTGAAAGAAGTAGCTGATCATGTAGGGAGTCTGGAAGAAAAAAAATCCTAGCAGTTCATCCGCTACGATTTTGACGGGATGTAGTATAGTGGTAGTACGCGAGGCTGGGGGTCTTGTAGCGGGAGTTCGATTCTCCCCATCCCGAAAAACATTATCAGGGTTTTTACCCCGTAGTTAACGCGAAGCGTTATACTTCGGGGCGATTCCCAGCAGCCCGACAACATAATATTTAACAAATCAAAAAATTATGCTTCAAGAACCATTTTACGATCCTCAAAAAAGTTATGAGGAAAACTATGAAAAAGGGCCGTTCGGAGTTTTTCAAAACCCCGAAAAATATCAAAATCAAGGCGAGCCGCAGTATGACTTTTTGGGAAACAAGGTTTTTCTGCCCTTTGGGATTCCGGCTGGTCCTTTGCTTAACGGGCGTTTCGTGAAGGCGGCGCTGGACAGCGGTTTTGACATCGCGGTGTATAAGACCGTCCGCACCCAAAACTATCCTTGCAACGCTTTTCCAAACGTGGTGGCGGTGGACCTCGAGGGTGATTTGAGCCTTGAACAAGCCAAAAAAGGCATAATTTCCAAAGATGATTACGACAGTCCGCTCTCTATCACCAATTCTTTCGGAGTTCCTTCGGCAGGACCGGATGTCTGGCAGTCAGACATGAAAGAGGCGGTTGACCATGCTGGACCGGGCCAAGTTGTGGTCGGAAGCTTCCAGGGGACAAAGAAAGGTGACGGGGATGTGAACGGATTTGTTTCGGATTTCGTCCTCGGTGCGCGGCTGGTGAAGGAAACGGGCGCGAAAATTTTGGAAGTGAATTTTTCCTGTCCCAATGAAGGTACGGCGCACCTTTTGTGTTTTGAAATTCCGATGGTGCAAAAAGTGAGCGCAGCGATCAAAAATGAGATTGGAAACACGCCGCTCGTTATCAAAATCGCCTATTATGAAGATCAGGCGGCGCTCAAAAAACTTATTCAGGATGTCGGAAACATTGTCGACGGAATTTCGGCGATCAATACCATCGGCGCGGCGGTGAGAAAAAAGGATGGCGAGCAGGCGCTTCCTGGCGAAGGGCGGCTCGTGAGCGGAGTCTGCGGGCAGGCTATCAAATGGGCGGGGCTTGAAATGACCGCGCGACTCAAAAACTTGCGCGATGAATCGGGGATGAAATTCACGATTATCGGCGTGGGCGGGGTTTCCAGCGCGGAAGATTTCAAAAAATACCGCGAGGCCGGTGCCGATGCGGTGATGAGCGCCACCGGCGCGATGTGGAATCCAATGCTGGCGCGGGAAATCAAAAAAGATCTGTAATTTTCCGATAAAGGGATAACCTGAAAAATAACTTCGGCATGGCAGCCGGGTTATTTTTTTTCGAAATATATCCGTCGCCAATTCGTATACATAAGTAAGGGAAAATTCCCCGGAGGGGCAAAAAACCAAAGGAAAAGGTAATGAATATGAATTATTGTGTCTATAGTCCAGTTGTCATAAACAACGTGAAAGGGGGCAAGGAAAAGACAATAATCATCCCCCAGATTGCGGTTTATGAAAAGAAATTCAATTGTGACGAGAAAGGAGTCCCAATAAACAACAGAATCCTCGAAATATTGGGGATAAAGTATTATTCATGCTGAATCCTTTGTGGGCAGTTCTTTCCGAAGTCTTCCAGTCGCGGCTGGGGGACTTTCTTTTTTTGAGGTATAATTATTTCCATGGACAAAAAAATATTTATACTCTTATCGACCATCATCGCTCTTTCGCTTCTGATTTTTTATAACCTTTACACTATCAGCACAATCAACCAGACGATTGTGGAAAGCAATCTTCCGGCGATAAGAAAGATCATAGAAGACAAAACTTTTTCCGAAAGCAGTCCTGTGGCGAGCGAACCGGAGCCAAATTTTGGGCCGCCGCTCGAGCGGGCCGCGGAACGGGTCACGAAAAAGAAATTCGGCCAATACATCACACCGCAGAATTCTCCGGTTCAGCCGGAAAAATTCCGGGGATTTCACACTGGAACGGATTTTGAAATTTTTCCGGAAGAACTGAACGCCGATGTTCCGGTGCGCGCGATTTGCGCCGGAAAAATCGCGCTCAAGAAAACGGTCACCGGATACGGCGGGGTTTTGGTTCAAAGTTGTGAGCAGGACAGCCAGCCAATTACTGTCGTTTACGGACACTTGAAATTGTCCAGTATAGCAAAAAAGATTGGTGGAGATCTGGCGAAAGGAGAAATAATCGGAATCCTAGGAAAGGCTTATAGCGCAGAAACCAGCGGCGAACGGAAACATTTGCATTTGGGGATCCATAAAGGATCCGCAGTTGACATCCGCGGGTATGTGCAAAAGGAATCAGAGCTTTCGGGGTGGCTTGATCCCTGCAGTCTCGATTCGGTATGCAAATAACCACATTCAACATCGGATATCAAAAGGAATTCTGGCAAATACTTTCTGGCATAGCAGGGAATTTTATGACATAATGATGACGGAGTTGTGAATTGAGAATAATCAGAGAAAATCCACAACTTATAAATCAAACAAAATATGTCAACTAAAAAATTTTTCACCGCTGAACAAGCCAAAGAAATCGGCGAAAAACTAGAAATCAAATGGGATAAATAATAACAGCAGGTAATCCACTGGTTCTACCAGTGAGACTCGAATAGGTTTGACCGGTGAGTAGAGAACAAAAAAGTGTATACTCGAAAAAGGTGGCTTGGTGGACACCAACGAAT
>Ga0172371_10009130_pt1 | contig 13688 bp, 12 predicted proteins | sample Lak12m_FD_114543 | JGI IMG/M metagenome (GOLD analysis project Ga0172371, IMG submission 114543) | Freshwater microbial communities from Kabuno Bay, South-Kivu, Congo - kab_022012_12m | ecosystem: Environmental > Aquatic > Freshwater > Lake | place: Democratic Republic of the Congo: South-Kivu... | reverse complement strand
GTTGCGCAGCTCGCGATTGAAATCGAGCTCGCGCCGGAGCGTGCGCTGAAATTCGGTGGCGATGGCGCGGGGGCGATGAACGGCCAGCTCGGGGACCATCTCCGCCCAGTTCGACAGTCCCACGAAGATGTCCAAGTCGACCTGGAACTTCCTCGGCACGTCGGGATGCTGGACCTTGACCACGACGCGCTCGCCCGTCTTGAGTCGCGCGCGGTGCACCTGCCCGATCGACGCCGACGCCAGCGGCCGGGGCTCGAAGTCGGCAAAGCAGTCCTCCAGGGGCCGGCCGAGATCCTCCTCGATCGTGGCCCGCACCTGGTCCATGGGATCGGCCGACACATCGTCCTGAAGGTGCTGCAACTCGGCCGCCAGTTCCGTGCCGACCAGGTCGGGCCGGGTGCTCAACAACTGCCCAAGCTTGATGAACGTCGGCCCGAGCTCCGCAAGAGCCAGGCGGATCCGCGTGGGCCAGGTGTGGCGCGCAATGGCGGCCCCTTCGCGGTCCTTGAGCAGGTCCTTGGCGAATTCGGGCCCCAGCCGGCTGATCCAGTCGGCCAGGCCGTACCTGCTGAGCACCGCGAGGATCTCGCGCCACCGCGCCAGATGCCTGTAGATCTGCGGAATCGAACTGATTCTCATGCTTCCGCCGCCCGCAACGGATCGCTTTCCCCCGGGATTCCACTCTACCTCATCGCAAGGGCTGGAGTCCAATAGGCCGATGCCGGGAAATCCGCACCCCCCGGGGGACAGGTTGCGGGCGTTCCGATGACGCGGGACGTGCGGACAGAATGACTCCGCCGAAGCCCGGTTGACGACAACCAAGGCCGCGGCTAGAAACGGGTGTATGAGCCCAGCGCGGCCTGCGGCAGCGAGCAAAGGGTTCAGGGCCAGGGTTCGGGGGTCAGAATTTGGCCTTTGGGGGAAAACGTCGATGAGAAGTCCTGAACCCCGAACCCTCAGCCTCACAGAATCTCGCCTCGAAAACCAGAAACGAGCGGATCGTAATACATCGCCCTCCAGCAGACGCATGGACGCGACCATGCAGCAGTTCATGGCCATAACGAAGGCCCTGGCCGATGAGAACCGGGTGCGGATGCTCCTGGCATTGCAGGGCCGGGAACTATGCCTGTGCCAGATCGCGGCACTCATGGCGCTGGCCCTTTCGACGGCCTCCCAGCACATGTCGATCCTGCGGCAATCGGGCCTGGTCGAGGGGCGCAAGGAGGGACGCTGGATGTATTATCGCTGGCCCGAAGCCCACGCCTCGCCGGCCGTGCAGCAGGCCCTCCGATGGGCGCAAGAGTCGCTGGCCCACGATCCGCGGATCCAGCGCGACATCGAGCGGCTTCAGGAGATCCTCAAGCTCGACCCTCAAGAACTCTGTGAGAGACAGTCCCCTCGCCGGAAGACGTGCAGCCCGTTGCACCGCCGCGCGGGCGCCAAGCAGCGGTGAAAGGCGAAAAACGGGGACTGGCTCCGCGGCGAACACGGGTGTAGTATCAGCAGAAACATTACCGCCACGGTGCTCGTCCCCTTCTTCCGCGACGAGTTCGATGTCTGCCCACGGCAAGCTCCGAGTCCTTTTTCTCTGCACCGGCAACTCCTGCCGCAGCCAGATGGCGGAGGGCTGGGCCCGCCATCTGAGAGGCGATCGGATCGAGGCGTACTCGGCCGGGATCGAAACCCACGGGCTGAATCCTCGCGCGGTCGAAGTCATGGCCGAAGCCGGCGTCGACATCTCCGCTCACCGCTCGAAGCACGTCGATGAGTTGCGGGCCATCGAGTTCGACTTCGTGGTGACGGTGTGCGACCACGCCGCCGAGCACTGTCCTCGGTTCCCCGGCAAGGCGCGGGTGGTGCACGTCGGGTTCGACGATCCGCCCAAGCTGGCGGCCCACGTAGCGACCGACGAGGAGCGATTGGCCCCTTACCGCCGGGTGCGTGACGAGATTCGGGCCTTCGTCGAGGCCCTGCCCGAGTCGCTCGAATGAACAGCGTCACGTTCCAGGCGCAGCGACAAGAGGAACGGGTCTCCCGCATCCGGGGCAGACTGGGACATCCAAGTTTCCCGGGGGAATATATCCCCCTCGTAGTCTAGGCAGACTGGAAAGCCTGCCCCACAAACCCTGACGTTGGGTTTGGTTGTGTCTGGTTCGGGTCGATCGCTCTTGACCCGAGGGATGGTCCCTGCTATTGAGGTGGCCGCGCGTAGGCTCTTCTCGCAAGTCACGTCATCCCGTACTCTTGGGTGGTTCCGTGGCCAAAACTGCCCGACTCTTGAGCGGAATTGCAGTCTGGCTGCTAGCGTTTTCGTCGGGCCCGAGCATGGCCCAATCGAGGATCTACTTTCCCAGCGCCGTTCCGGAGGGGGGGGCACCTGGGGCTGTTACCTCGCCCGCGCCCACGACCACGCCTACCCCAACGGCCCCGTCGTCCATATTTGGCGGTGCGACTGTTCCGGCGATGCCCCCGGCGTCGTCCTCGACGACGACCGCGCCGTCGTTGCCGCAGAACTGGCTTCCGCCGACAACAGTCGCACCATCTACCTCTCCGGCGGGTTCTGCGCCCTCAGCCCCATGGCCAAGCGGTTCGCCTTCGGCCACGTTTCAGGGAGGCATCCAGACCCCGCCCGGCTGGGACCCTTACGCCACCCCTGGCCCCCAGGCCCCCTCGCTATTCCCTCAGGACCCGTACTTCTCGTCCGGCACGGGCTCTTTGCTGGGCATCGCCACCCCGGCTACGCGGCTCCTGCACGAGATTCTCGTGGAGGAGCACTGGTTCGCCAGCATAAAACCCAACAAGTTTGGGATGAACGATATCGACCTCTACTCAACGTTCGCCCTCCCCTTCTTCTACAACCCACAGACGCCGCTGTTGGTGAAGCCCGGGTTCTCGATCCACCTTTGGGACGGGCCGGTCACGACGGTGGGCAATCCGGCCGACTTGCCGCCCCGGGTCTATGACGCCTACCTGGATGCCGCCTGGAATCCGCAGATCACCGGCTGGCTGGGCGCGGAACTGGATGCTCGCGTCGGGATCTACTCCGACTTCAGCAAGGTCGTTCACGACAGTTTTCGGCTTCAGGGCCAGGGGCTCGCCGTGCTATCGTTTTCGCCCAGTTTCAAGGTCAAGGCAGGGGTCTGGTACCTGGACCGGATTCGGGTCAAGCTGTTGCCGTCGGGCGGCATCGTGTGGAAGCCCAACAACGACGTCCAGTTCGACATCCTATTCCCCAACCCGAAATTCACCAAACGCTTTACGACGATCGGCACGACCGACTGGCGAGTCATGCTCCGCGGAGAATACGGCGGCGGGAACTGGACCGTGAAACGGGCGTACGGCACTCCCGGCCAGATCGACGACGTCGACTACAACGACCTCCGGGTGGCCGGCGGGCTGGAATTCGACCAGACCGGCGGGGTCCATGGATCGCTCGAGGTCGGCGTGGCCTTCGACCGCGAAATCCTCTTCCGCAGCCGAATGCCCGAAAAGTACGTCCCCACCACCACGGTCTTCTTGGGCGGGGCCATCGCGTACTGAGGGCCGCAGCAGCCGGCGCCGCAGCGATCCGTGCCGCGCAAACGACAGAATTTCCACGACCGCCGGGGCGCGCCCGACTATAATGTACTACGATCCGTTCGTTTTTTGTTTTCGCGGCTAGACTCTAGGAGTCTGAGGGTTCAGGGTTCAGGACCTCACATCGACATTCCACCCAAATCCTGAACCCTGAACCCCCAATCCCGAACCCCCCAACCCTTTGGCTGCGGCCCGAGGCCGCGCTGTGCCCAGGAGAGATTGGATTCATGTCGGATCGCATTCCCATGACGCGTGCCGGCTACGACAAGATCAAGGCCGATCTGGATCGGATGCAGAACGTTGAGATGCGTGAAGCGGAGGAACGGGTCGGCCGGGCCCGCGCGGAAGGCGACTTGACCGAAAACGCCGAGTATGAAGGCGCCCGGGAGAGCCTGGAGATGCTCCGCGCCCGGGTCAACGTCCTCCGCGACAAGCTGGCCCGCGCCGTCATGATCGATCCCTCCAAGGTGCCCAAGGACGAGGTGGCCTTCGGCGGCACGGTGACGGTGAAGGACCTCGACACCGGCGACGAAGAAGAATTCACGCTCGTCGGCGCAGGGGAAGAAGACTACGCCACAGGCAAGATTCTCGTGACCAGCCCCTTGGCGCAAGGGCTCTTGGGCAAGAAGGCGGGGCAAAGCGCGGAGATCAAGGTTCCCATGGGCACCACGCGGTTCGAGATCGTCTCCATCCGTTTTGGCGATTCCTGAAGCACCTTGCGTGATCCCGAAAGGCAATGAAACCATTCGCTGGAGAGTGAAAACGTAAAGGAACACTCCCTTCCTTTCTTTCCCACTTTTCCACTTTTCCCTTTTGCCCTTCTTACACTTTCTGCAACTTCAGACTGCTGAAGTGTTACCGGTTCGGAAGTCGGTTTCCCAAGAAACGCTGAAACCCGCCCCACGAACGCCGTGGGGCGGGTTTCTTGATTTGGTCTACAGAACAGGAAAAACGCGATGTATCCCCTATGCCGTCTTCTGTGAGGAGCGAGCGACTCCTCACGCAGCCCTGTTCGGTGGATCTTGCATGGGTGCCCTCCCTTGCTGCCAGGTTTCTCTGGTAACCCCGACTGCTTAGCTGCGTCTAATGAACCATAGCACGCGGGAACCGACGCGGCGGCGGCGGCCGATCCCGGGCGGCCGAGAATCGCGGAATTTCTTGCTCCCCGATGCCGCATTTGGCGATGCCGAAAAGCTGGCCGGTAGGGCGTGACCTTGAGGGCTGGGCAATCCGATCGCTCTGGAGAAGATGACGCGACCGCGGTCTGAAGTCAAAGGCAAACTCAGTCCGCGGCCACGGCGCGGGCCGAGGGAGGCAGCAGCGCGTAGAGCACCGGCACGACGAAAAGAGTCAACACGGTGGAACTGAACAACCCCCAGACGATCACCGTCGCCAAAGGCCGCTGCACGTCCGAACCGAGTCCGGTGGCCATCGACGCGGGCAGCAAGCCGAAAATCGCAACAATGGCTGTAATGAGGATGGGCCGCAAACGCCCGAGCGCTCCCTGAACAATGGCCTGCCTCAGTTCCATTCCCTGCTCCCGGAATACCGTAATCCCGCGGACCATGAGCACGCCGTCCATGATCGCGATGCCAAACAGGGCCGAGAAACCGACACCTGTAGACACGTTGATGTGCATGTCGCGGACGTAAAGCGCCAGGACGCCTCCGATGCAGGCGAAAGGAATGCCGGCCAGCACCAACAGTGCCGCCCGGAACGATTGGAACGTGGCCCAAAGGAGGAGGAAAATGATCGCCACCGTCGTCGGAATGAGCAAGCGGAAGTGCTCGCGGGCCCGATCCAGGTTCTCGAACATCCCGAGCCACTGGACGCGATAGCCGTCGGGCATCGTCGAGCGTATCTCCGCGTCGAATCGTCGTTGGACTTCCTCGACGAAGCCCCCCTCGTCGCGGCCTACGATGTCGCACCGCACGGTAAGTTGCCGCCGGCCGCTTTCGCGGGAAATCGTCGTCTGCCCATCCACCACGTCGATCTTCGCCACCTGGGTCAACGGCACCGGCAAGCCTTCTGCGGTGTGGATGGGAATCCTCCCGATGGCCAGGGGCGACGCCACGGCGGCGCGGTCAAGCTTGGCCACGATGTCGAACCGCCGGTCGCCCTCAAACAGCGTTCCTACCGGCTCCCCGCCCAGCGCCGTGTCGATCAGTTTCGTCACATCCTCGATGCGCACGTTGTAGCGGGCACAAAGCCGCCGATCAGGGACGATCTGGAGTTGGGCCTGCGGCCCATCTTGCTCGATATTCACGTCTTGCGCGCCGGGGACGGTCTTGAGCATGTCCAGCGTGCGGCGGGCGAGGTCCAAGAGCACCTCCGATTCCGCGCCCGCGAGTTGCACGCCCAGGTTGGCGGAAGTCCCATTCGTGTCCTGCGTCACCATGTCGATGATCGGCTGCGTGAAGACGAACCGCGTGGTGGGGTACTCGATCCGCAGCCGCTCCCCCAGAGCCGCCACAAGCTCCTGCTTCGACGAGAACTGCGTCCACTGTTCTCTCGGCTTCGGGCCAATCATCAGTTCGATGCGGCTAAGCGGAAACGGCTCGGTCCATGCCTCCGTCCGGCCGACTTGCGCCGAGATGAACTCCACGTCGGGGAATTCCAAGGCGATCTCGCGGATGCGTTTGCCGAAGTCGGCGGTTTGCCGCAGCGAGGTCCCTTCGGGAAAGTTGGCCTTGACCCAGATCGGCCCTTCGTCCAGATAGGGCAAGAACTCGATGCCCAACCGGGACATCACGCGCATGCCCACGAAGGCCATGACACATAACACCGCGGCCACGACCAGCCATCGGCAGGCCATAAAGCCGCGCAGCGTGGCTGCATAGGCGGGCCGGGCCAGGAGCAACAGCGGGTTGTCCCATTCCCGGTAGCCCCGCCGGAACATGATCGTCGCCAGGACCGGCACGACGAAGAGCGCGAACAACAGTGATCCAGCCAGGGCATAGACCATCGTCAACGCCATCGGCCGGAACAGGAGTCCTTCGATGCTCGTCAGGGACAACAGAGGCAAGTAAGCCGCCATCACCATCAGCATGGAGAAAAACACTGGCCGCTCGACTTCCTGGGAAGCGGCGAGCACGACCTTCAGGACATCGGGCTTTCCTTCTCGCCGCGTGGCCTCGCCCAGCCGCCGGGCGATGTTCTCCGCCATGATGACCGCGCCGTCCACGATGATCCCGAAGTCGATGGCCCCGATGGAAAGCAGGCCGATGGGGATGTCCGTCAGGTACATGAGCACCAGGGCGAACAAGAGCGCCAGAGGAATGGTGGCGGCGACCAAGGCGGCTGTAGCTGGGCGGCCCAGGAACAAGAGCAACACCAGCACCACCAGCGTGATGCCCAACGACACGCTGTGCGCCACCGTGTGCACGGTGCTATCGACCAGGTGTTGACGATTGTAGAAGGGCGCGATCTGAACGCCCTTGGGCAACTCTCTCTCGTTCAACTCCTTGACGACATCCTTCACTTTGGCCAACACCCGCGAGGGGTTCTCGCCGCGGCGCAGAAGCACAATCCCCTCGATCGACTCATCGGTGCGGTCCTTGCTGTAGATGCTGGAAGGCGTCATCGCGTCCGGCCCGACCGTCGCCACGTCCTTGAGGTAAATCGGCGTCCCGCCAAGAGACTTCACGAAGATGTTTTCGATCTGCCGGACATTCTCCAGCGCCCCCGCGCTGCGAATGACCAACGACATGCTGCCCCGTGGCAGCACGCTGCCGCCCGCGGACGCATTGTTGGTCTTGATCGCCTCGACCAGATCGTTCATCGTCAGGCCGTATCGTTCCAATTGGACCGGGTGAAAGGTGACGGCGAACTGCTTGGCCAGTCCGCCGAAGTTGGACACGTCGGCCACGCCCGGCACTCGCAAGAGGCGCGGGATGACCACCCATTCATTGAGCGTCCGCCGCTCCATCAGGTCGCACGTGCCGTCTGAAACCAGCTCGTAGCGAAGAATCTCGCCGCAAGGAGAGGTGATGGGAGCCAGATCGGGTGTGACGCCTTCGGGCAACTCGACCCCCGCAAGCCTTTCCTGGACGCGCTGTCGAGCCCAATACGTTTCGGTCCCCTCCTCGAAGATCAACTGCACCAAGGACAGACCGAAGATCGTCTGCGAGCGCACCACGTCGACCTTGGGCACGTTGCGCATTGCGATCTCGATCGGGATGGTCAACTGCCGTTCGACTTCCTCGGGGGCGCGGCCGGGATACGTCGTGACCACCCACACTGTCTGGGCCGCGATGTCGGGATAGGCGTCGATCGGCAATTGCTGGAAGGCACGGACCCCGAGTCCCGCCACGACGAGCACCAGGATCAGCACCAGCCAGCGATGCCGGATCGCGTGTTCAATCAGCGTTGCGATCATGAGCGGCCCCCTCCGGCAGAGCGCGTCAGGCCTTCCAGCCTGACGCCCGCCGGGTTCGTGTCAGGCTCGAAAGCCCGACCTGCGGCCTGAGTCGAGGGACGTGTCTGAAGGGCTTGAATGATGTAAGGCTTCAAGAGGATCGCGCCCTGGCCGGCAACCTGATCTCCCGCGCGCAAGCCGCCGACGATCTCCAGCCCCGTCTCGTGAAGCTCGCCGACTTGCACTTCGGTCACCCGCCAATCGCGGCTCCCGTTGCGCACCAACACGTAATCGGAACGCCCGACATGGACAATCCCTTCCGGGGGAACGAGGAGTGCGTCGCGGGCATCGGTGCCCAGACCGATGTCCGCAAACATGCCGGGGCGAAGCTGATCCGCCGGATCGCTGATGGCGAACAGGACCCGCAGGGATCGGCGTTCCTTGGACAGCACGGACGCAATCGCGCGGACCTTGCCGGTGAACACCTGGTCGGGAAACCCGAAGAACCTCGCCTCGCACCCCTGCCCGATCTTGACCCTCGACATCAATCCCTCCGGGACATCCGCCATGACAATATCAAGGTCCGATGCAGCGGACTGGAGCAACTCGGAATCGAGTCCGGCTTGTTGGAGTTGCCGTGCCATCGCTGCCTCCGATCGACGGGCAAGCCGGACGGCAGTCTCGGCCTCGTGGACCTCTTTGTGTCCCTGAATCTGCGACTGAATCAGGTCCGCTTCAGCCGCCGCAAGGTCCTTCTGCGTGTCGGTGCCCGCCTCCACGAGCTTCTTCATGCGTTCCACCAACTTCTGCTGCGCATGGACGCGGGTATCGGCCAACTGCCGGATCTGGGCAAGCTGGGTCTCGGCGAAGGCGATGTCGGCGGTCGCCTTTTGCCAGTCGGTGAAGGCGGTCAACAATTCCGAGGAGTTGAACTGCCAGTAGTCCGACCCTTTCCCGTTGCCCGGTCGCAGACTGGCCGCGACCGTGCCAGTGACGGTGAGCACGGGGGCCGTGATCTTGAGCGGCTTGATCGTCGCCACCTGGAGCTTCCGGCACAACGGGCAGTCCGGCCGGATGCAAATGCACTTCGGTCCGGCGAGCCGAACCGCTTCTTCGGGTGCCGATCGCTGGTGATCGGCCACGGCAGGAGACCCGGTTTCCGGCGTCCACAACAGATAGGCAAGCACGCCCCCCGTCACCACCAGGCAGAGCAGGAATTGCGTCCATGTCCAAAGGCGAGACCAACCTGAAGGGGACCCAGACGCCGATGGCCGGGCACCGTCCGAAGGATGGTCGGCGGAATGCGTCAGGTGCTTTGCGGATGTCAGTGCGCTTGTCATCGTGTAACCTGTCTGCCGATTGCAGAGTTGAACTTGTACAGGGACCGCCAATACTCGGCGCGGCTGGAAATATAGATCCGATAGGTCTCGCGGAAATTGCGCTGAGCGTCCAGGACATCAATCAGCGGTCGACCTCCCGCCTCGTAAGCCCTGCCGATGCTGTCGCGAACCTGGGCGGCCAGGCGCAGTTCCTCCTGAGCAACGGAAGCGGCGTTCTGCTGCGCCGTGCGGAGGGCTTGGACTGCTTCCACAATCTCGGCCCGCAGCTCGACCAGGCCCGCCTGTAACTCGCAGTTGCTCTGGGCCACCACCGAGGCGGCCTTGGCCCGGTTGCCCTGGTTGCGGTTGAACAAGGGGAGCGTCATGGTGAGCCCCGTGCCCCACATCGTCGCGTCGGGAGCGCCAATCGACTGCTGAAACTGATGTGCGATGCCGAAATCCGAGGTCACTTCCGGCATTGCATTGCGACGTTCGACCACCACCTCCGCCTGCGCCCGGGCGACTTTCCTGCGGAGCGCCAGCAGGTCGGGTCGGTTCTCTTCGGCCATCGCGTAGGCTTCCTCCACGGGTAGCGGCTCCGCCGTCAGCGGACCGTCGAGGGTGCCGGCCACCTCGAACCCCGGGTCGGCATCGGCTCCACCAATCAATGCTCGCAGTTTCGCCTTGCTCGTGACGAGTGCCGACTCGGCGTCCCGAAGTTCGCGCCGCCGCGTGAGCAACTCCAAACGCACACGGCTCAACTCCACCTGGGGCCGACCACCGTTTTCGACGGCCTTCCGAGTAAGGGCTTCGACCCGCTCCAGGTTCTCCAAGTCTTGGCGTGCGAGTTTCAACGAGTCCTTGGCCTCCAGGACATCGTAAAACGCCAGTGCGGTTTCGGTCACGCGCCGCCGCACAAGGTCGGCATACTCGCACTCCGACACGCGAACGCCCATCGTCGCACTAGCCATCGCCGCCGCCCGCTTGCCAAACAGAAACCAGTCGATGGGGTAGCTGACACCGACATCGAATTCCGACGGACCGGCCGGCGCCTCGGGCGTGAACCGTCGGCTCAGCGGCAGAAGAGCGCCGGCTACGTTCAACTCCGGATTCGGCCGCAGTGATGCCGTCCATGCGTCACCACGCACCTGGTTGACCGCCTCCAGCCCAGCGCGCAAACGCGGATCGTTGGTCAGGCAGAGGTTGATGGCCTGATCGAGCGTCAACGCCGAGGCAGGCATCGGTGCCGGTTCGTCCTCGCCCGCGGCCAACCCCGCACACGCTACCGCAACGCCAATCGCGATGGCGCGAAAACGCACCCCGAACGACACGCGTTGAGGCCCAACATCGCTCACACTTCGCAGCAAGAAACGCATCTTGCACCTCGGGGCATCCTTGCCTATAGAGATAAGGAATAACGCCGGCAACGTCATTGCGGGCGCGCAGTCCCACGAAAAGACCTTGCCGGCAAGCTCGATACGTCCGCTACCGTTTCTCCCATGCTGAGAAAACGCATCCCCGGCACGAGGCAATTGACGCGCGGACAAGCCTGCCTAGGCAGATGGCGGCGCGCGAGCCGAGAAAGGCAGGCGGTGAGGCTTTTCTGAGAAAAGTGGGACCGGCTCAGGGGACGCACGGCCCATGACCACCCCGCCCACGACGAGCACTGTGGGCTGTTCCCCCTGCATCAAGCTCTGGAGCCAATGACAGAACGGACAGAGCCCTTCGTTCGAGGGTCGCTCGTGCAATAAATACACGTGCGCCGCGATCACCACGAAACTGATAATCCACAGCACGGCGACCAACTGCAACACTCTGGGCGACATCGGTCGACTCGCGTAAGGCCCTGTCCGGTGGGAAAGCAGCCTATCGGTAGGCAGGGATGACGCGGTCCGGCCCGGGCACGTCCATGCAGATGCCCGTCCCGGCCACTCCGTTTCTCCCAAACCCTATTTATAGCTCGGCAAGTGCTGCCCTCACAACCAGGTTAATCCGCAAATTCACGCACCGCAACCACCATGGATGGTCTTTTATGGTGGTCTGCGACAACCCTTGGGTAGTATCGCAGGCCCGCGGCCGCCTCTCTCCTGTAGGAAGGCCTTTCCGGGACGTCAAGAAATCGCCGACAAAGACGGCCTGGAAAGGCCGTCCTACCCGGAAGACCCAAGAACTCCACGCTCGTAGCGTTCCTTGGCAGGGATGTTGCTCACGCCGAGCCGGGCTCAGAAGTCATACCACACGCCGAAGCCGATCTTCTCCTCGTACTTCTTGAAGAACTCGTACTGGTCGCTCTTGCCGGCGAAGTACTCCGCGCCGACCCGCAGGAGACGGCCGGAATCGTTGCGCCATTGCCAGCCGGCCTGCACGACGAGGTGGCCGCCGAAATCCAACTCCTGGAGCAGATGGCCGTTGATCGCGGCGAACGGCGTCCCGCGGACCCCCGTCGGCCCGGCCGGACTGAAATCGGCCCCGAACTGAAACTCCCACGGCTCGGCGCCGCCGTCGGTATGGAACGCCCAGGACGCCTCGGCGTACAGGCGAAGGTCCTCCGTCACATACCACGATCCGCCCAAGACGAGCGCATCGCGAACGTAGTTGATCCTCTCGACGTCGGGATTCCGGAGCATGAATTCGTCGACCAGGTGCGACGACAAGTGGTAGTAGCCGAATTTGGCCTGGAACGGGCCGTAGCCGTAAGTGATGGGCACGCCTGCCCGGAAGTCGGTCGACACGACGTCCATCTCGTGCTCGTAATCGAGCCGAGACAAGGCGGCCCCCTCTACGTCCAACTCCCATCCGTCGGGCCGGTTGGCCCGCTCGGTGCCGTAGCGCATCAGCCCGACCCGGCCTCCCAAGGCCACGTCCCAGATCCATCCCAAGTTCTTGTCGTGGTTCCAGACGCTGGCAAGACGCGGCTCCTTCACTCCCGCCAAATACGAGCGGTAGATCAGGCCTTCCGGAAGCCATTGGAAGGACCAGGAGTCGTCCTGAACAGTCGAACCGGACCCGGGGCCCGTCGGCTCCCCGGAAACGATTCCGTGGAATGCCGAATCCCACGGGAGAAGCGAATTGGACTTCGGAGGCTCGGTCGGAAGGAGGGGACCGGGCAGTTCCAATTGCTGCGCCGGAAGCGATGCCGTCATCAGGACTACTGCCGCGATAGTACCCCATGGCACCAAATTGCGTACCATGATCGACTCCTTTCGATCTAACGTCTTCGGACATCGCGGGTGCGGATTGTAACCGTTAACTTGCCCCCGCGGGCCTATTGACCGGTAGGTAAATCAAGAATCGGTGCCTCACACACATTGAGGTTTCTCTTCCATGGACAAACGACCCACGTCAGCCTCATGCGAACCCCCTTAATAGGTTGTCGACGATCCGCTGTGCAACAGAACGGGTCAGTTCGGCCCCCTCGGTAATGTGGGCCATGTGCCACGCGGCGATCATCCCGTCCAGGGTCATGGCGAAGTCCTCTTCACATCCAGGCCGCAGCCGACCCGTTTGGGATACTTTGGCGGCGAAACGACTCAGTAGTTCATGCTTCCGCTGCCTCAGGGCCCGAAGCTCCGCCGCGAATCGGTCTCGTTCCGGACCGAAGCAGAGGCCAACGAAGAACCGAGCCACGTCCTCGTGTTCGTGCGAATTCATGAAATCGAAGTGCGTGCTGATGAATTCCACAACGGCTTCGCGTGGTTCGCGGGCCTCCTCCATGAATGCCTCCAGCCGCGTGAAGAATTGGTCGGCGAAATGCTTCACCGCTGCCTTGCAGATCCCTTCCTTGTTCCCAAAGTAGTAGTAGAGCATGGGTTTGGTAACCCCGGCCGCTTCGGCGATCTCCCGGGTCGAAGTCGCTTCGTAACCCTTTTGTGCGAAGAGTTTTATCGCCACATGGAGAATCTGGTCCGCACCGGTCTTCTGTTCAGCGATGCTCATTCAAGCCTCTACTTACCATTCGGTAAACAGATTATCGGCGAAGTTGGTTCGGGATTCAAGCCCGTTTTCTTGTCCGGGTAGGGCATCAGTCCGTAGTCCATACCTTAGTAGGGTGGGACACGCGGAGCGCCGGCCCACCAGCATCGAAGGGGCCGATCAGGGAGCTGGTGGGCCGGCGCTCCGCTTGTTCCACCTTACGCGACATATTCTTCCACGGAGCCGTTGCAGAGGGGACAGGCCTGGCCGGGGACTTTGTGGCGACCGGTTTGCGCAGTAGCATAGGTGCCGGGGTTCTTCCGGACCGCGTGGAGCCGGGTGCCCGTATCGATCCCAGGGGAGCCACAACATGAACCGTGCTGCACTGGTGGTTTGCGTCGTCGTGGGTCTGTTGGCCTCCGATCGCGTGGTGTTGGCGGCCGAGTACCGGGTCACGGAGAACGAAGAGCAGATCAACATCGCGACGCCGGACTTGGAGGCCGCGGTCCGCACGAAGGGATACG
>Ga0172371_10009129_pt1 | contig 13689 bp, 9 predicted proteins | sample Lak12m_FD_114543 | JGI IMG/M metagenome (GOLD analysis project Ga0172371, IMG submission 114543) | Freshwater microbial communities from Kabuno Bay, South-Kivu, Congo - kab_022012_12m | ecosystem: Environmental > Aquatic > Freshwater > Lake | place: Democratic Republic of the Congo: South-Kivu... | reverse complement strand
CGGCTGATCTCTCTTTGACTGAGTCCCTTTTCCAGTAACGTCCCGATTGTAATCTTCAAATTCGGCTTCAAAACGTTCATCCTTCTTCCCTCCCATTCGCGAATTCCACAAATGGGAGTAGTTGCGTTCTGTCGCCGTTTTCAGCAATCTCTACTGGAAAATCACTCTTGACGGGTGGGGCATTTTGAAGTGGCCACAGGTGGGATACTTTGGGTGGCCATCAGGGCCCGGATCTGTCTCACCTGCCAACTCAAGGTGGCAAACCTTCTCAAGGCATTTGGCATTGACCGTCGCAGCCTGTTCCCCGGAATTGGAGAGAGGAAACTCCAGGATATTGTTTATGAGGAGATCCCGATGGTGGTCAGGGGAAAGGATGATGTCTTGCATTGATCGGAGACTGGTAGCCTGGCACATTTTTGCTAAAATGGGTTGATTTTTCAGGAAAGTAAATGTAGGTATACTCCACAAACCATCCACCGGCAAATTTCCGATAGCCGGTTTATCCAAACCCAACCTCCCACATTGAACCTCGGAGGAAGACATGCTTGGTCTGAAACTCAGAGAGGAATTCAAGGGGCACCGCCTGAAGGGCACAGCCATCGAGCTGACGAACAAAAATAATACCGGGGCAACGCAGATACCTGCCGAGGATTTCCTTCGGATCACATACCCCTCCTATGACGTATTGAAAACACTTGAGGCCGCCGGTCCCAATCAGGGCCGACCGGTAACGCTCAAGGGCGAACGGGGCCAGGGCAAATCCCATCTGATGGGGGTGCTCTACCACGCCCTGCGCGATAACGCCGCCACCCGGCAGTGGCTCGAAAGCTGGTCCGTCCTGCTCGGCAATGCCAAGATCAGGGACCTTCAACTGCGCGAGGGCATGCATGTCATCAGCGAAAGCCTCCACCGTCAACGCTACAAGCATCTGTGGGATCTGCTGTTCGAGAACCATCCCCACGGAGGCTACTGCAGAGGCAGGTGGGAGGGCCAGGGAGACAAAAAGACTGACGTTCCGAGCGATGAAATCCTCCTCGAACTCTTCCAGCACACGCCAACAGCCCTGATCCTGGACGAATTTCAGACCTGGTACGACGGCCTGACCAACACCCGACAATATCCCTGGCGCACCTGGGCCTTCAATTTCATCCAAATCCTCTCCGAGATTGCTAAGGAACACCCCGATCTTCTAACCCTTATTGTCTCTGTCCGAAATGGCCAAACAGACGCTTTTCAGCAAATTCAGAGGGTGAATCCGGTTGTTGTCGATTTTACGGGACCCTCGGCCAAGAAAGATCGGCTCCGGCTGCTCCTGCACCGCCTGTTTGAAAACCGAATCCATGTCGATCCCTCCAAGATCGAAGCCCTGATCGACACCCACATTTCAGAATATTTCAGGCTACGAGACACGCCCCCCGCTGAACACGAGCGAAAGCGTGCGGAATTCATCGATGCATGGCCTTTTGCCCCCCATCTGATGCAGCTTCTGGAAGACCAGGTCCTCATGGCAACCCATGCCCAAGAAACGAGGGACCTCATTCGCGTTCTGGCGGACCTATACAAGCACAGCGGAGAACCGTCGGCCATTATTACCGCTGGAGATCTCCGGCTCGACAATGAGCTGAGCGGGATCGCTGCATTGCTCGGCTCCATCGCCAATCAGCACCATGCCAAGCTGCGAGAAAAGGCCCTGCGAAATCTCGAAGCCGTCAAAGAGGCCATCGCCGGGACAGATCAATCCCTGCCCCACCTCGAAGAGCTGATCGGTGCCCTCTGGCTCCATTCCCTGGCCGAAGTCAATCAGGCCGGGGCGGATCAGGCCACCCTGCACATTGATATCACGCGGGACAGCCCCATTGACGACAATGCGTTTCAGGTCGAACTGGCCGCCATGGTCGAAAACAGCTTCAACATCCATGAAGACGGCAACCGGTATATCTTTAAGGAGGAAGAGAACCCGCAGGCCAAACTCCTCGCCAGCGCCCGGAACGACAAGCTCTTTCAGGACGATGAAGATCTGGATCATCTGGGCAAAGAGGTCCGCTACGTCATTGGGGGCAGCGCCGATGTGGCCACTCGCTATCGCGTCATTGTGTTGCCCCGGCACTGGCAGTCCGATCCCTGGTCGAAAATAGACGAAGAGAGCACCCCGCCCCACTGGGATGATCGCATCCCGTTGCTCGTGCTGCCTGAACCCCCAAAGAAGATCGAATCGGAACTGGGCGTCTGGCTTCGAGAGAACCTGCAAACCCACCGAAATGTCGTTCGATTCCTGATCCCTCGGGACGGCTCCACCAACCTTTTCTCGGATCGCGATCTCGTTGTCCTGGCCCGCTGCGTATTCCTGGCCGAGAAGTTTAAAAGGGAGAATCCCGAATACGGAAGGCTTCAGACCAAATATCAGAAGGAGCTTCGGGACATCCTGAAGGCCCGTTTTGATCGCTTTGCCATTATCGCCAACTGGAATTTCCAGGAGCCGAAAAAGTGTCACTTCCATGTGGAAAGTCACAAGGCCGAAGGCGCAAAAATACCGGATGCCATCGACACGCATATTCGCGAAAACCTCTTTATTCCTGAGGACTTCCAGGACTTCATCATGGAAGCGGCCCCGAACAACGAGCCGATCGGCAAGCTGCTCAGGGAATTGAAGGAGCCCCGGCCCGGCGGCAAGGACTGTATCCCCTGGTTAGGCGAAACGCTGATCAAGGAGCGGATGATTCGCCTGTGCGCCAAGGGGCTGATCGCCATCAACCTTCGTGGCGTGGAATATCTACAGGTCCAGGACGGGGAGAACGAGGAGGAAGCCTGGAGACGGATGCGCGGCAAGCTGGGAACCGGCAAGCATCTGGATGAAACCCACATCCTTCTGCCTCAGAATGTGCCAACCACAGCTGGTGTGAAACAACCGCCCATCCCCGTTGGCGGACCACAAACGCCGGTCCCTGGTGGCGGCATTCCGACAGGTACAACCACGGGAGGTGTTGGCGATCCAGGTACTATAGAAGGTGCCCAGCCCGAACCCGAAGACATTTTTGATGGGGGCGCAAGCTACGCGAAATTAACGGCCCCGGCGGATTCGGCCCTCAACCTGCTTGGCAAAATCGAATCCTGGGGCATCGGCGCGGGGACCCAGATCCGCTCCATGGAGCTTAGAATCGACCAACTCACCGGCGCACAACTTCACGATTTGATCCGGAAGTTGCCGGACGGCATGATCTATGAGCTTGATCTGGATAAGGAGGATATCTGATGTCGCTGCCCCTCGACCTGGTTCGGACCCTGCAGCAGGCAGGGCCACGTGAGGCATGGTCCGCTATTTTAGCTTACGCATGGGAAATTTGTTCTCAGCCCATACCTCCCGATAAGGCCGAATCAGAAACCGTCAACCGGGATCGCGCCATTGGCGACATCGACCACTATTTAGCCACTGCTGCCTGGGACCTGTGGCAGGCCTGCGAAGCATCGGTCACTCGAACCTCCGACATGCTGGTTCAATGGTGGGATGCCAATGGGCCTGGCCGTAGCATTCTGCTACTGGACGCCCTTTCTCTCCGGGAAGTCCCCTGGCTCCTTACCCAGGCCGAAAGCCGGGGATTCACCATCCACCGGGCCGGTCCCACCTGCGCGGAGCTGCCCCCCGACACGACCCCTTTTGCCAAATCCCTGGGCTTCAGCCAGCGCTCGTCTCTGTGCAACAACAGCGCGGGAGCATCGCACCGCCTTCCGGGCGCCCGTACCGAATCCGTGGATATTGCCTGGGCGAATTGCGCAGATCTGATCGGATCTGAACCGGATTGGGTCTTCTGGCATCACTGGCCGGACCATCGGCTTCACATTCACGACGATCCGGGAAAAGGTCTCTCTTCCCTGACCCAGGAGGCGGAATCACACCTGACTGGAGCTGATTTCTGGTCCCTTGTAAGTCGTCTCGCCCATGGCCGACGCCTGATCATTACCTCGGATCATGGTTATGCGGCCAGTGGGCTTTTTACCGATGCCAATCAGGAGCAGTCAGAATACCTGAAAATGATCTACAAGAGCGGTCGATGGGATGACCAGCATGCGGAGCCAGGCCCCTGGATGCCGCCCATCGACCTGGCCATCCAGAGCGCCCATGGACCCTACCTCTATGTGAATGGCCGTCGCAAATGGAGGAGTGCGGGTGGTTACCCCACCCTTATCCACGGCGGATTGACCGTCTTGGAAGTGGCAGTACCCTTTATTGAAATCAGCAGGAGCCTCTGACATGGCCACAGACCAGCCCTGGAAAGATAAGGGCATGACAAAGGATGAATGGCTGGCCGAAGAGGTGGCCAAAGCGGTCGGCGCAGGCAAACCCTGGAAATGTGAAACCGTTGATTTTTCCGACCCCAACCGTCCTCCCACGTGCATCGAGGTGGATTTTCCGATTATCCCCATTAACCAGATCGCCGCCATCGAGGGCAATGCCGGTAAGCCCATCTACCAGATGTCCAAATGGTGGGCGAGACGGCGGAGCAGCGTGTTTCGGGCCATGCTGCTGGCCTCGGCCATCAAGGCCCCGGACGATCCAGCCGAAGCGGCCAAATTGGTCTGGAATGCCTACTATGGGAACCACCAGAAAAAGGGGGCCTTCAAGCATCTTAAAGTGGCCGACATCTTTATGGGCGGCGGCACCACTATCGTGGAAGGCTCGCGCCTTGGGATGCAGATGTACGGCAACGATCTCAACCCTGTGGCCTGGTTCATTGTCAAGAATGAGATGGCCCAGGCGGATAAAAAAGAGGTGGAGGCCCTGCTGGCCGACATCGAGGCCGAGGTCAAACCCCAGATCATGCCCTTCTACACCTGCGACTGTCCGCGCGGCCATAAGGGCAAATGGACCCGGATCCACACCGGAGAAATCATGGGGGACGAATTTAACCCGTTGTCCCTGACGCCCGACCAACGAAAGAAATATCGATACGAAGGCCCAGAAATCATCTATGTCTTCTGGGCCAAGCACGGGCCTTGCCAGGTTACCGGCTGCGGCCACCGAACCCCCATCATGAGCAGCTCGGTCATGGCCGTCAAAACGCTTTCGGTCAAAACCTGGGCACACAGATGCGAACACTGCGGCAACCTCTACGACCTGGAAGAACGTGATGCCCGCATGGCGCCAGGTGTGCCGCTGGTAGTGGCGGATACAGAGCGTCCATTTGCAGTGGCCGAACTCAAAGGTCCCGGCAAAGGCCCAAAGAGCGCGATATGCCCCTGTTGCGGACAAATCGAGATTTTTGGGGTAATGGGCAAGGGAAAAAACAAAACAGTGGAGTTGTCGCTCCTGGTACATCCCGATTGGCTGAAAGGGGAATCAGGCAAAGATCCTGAAGGTCGTCCCTATGGTGGGAGCGCCGATGACCCTGTAGATGCCACAATCCGCTGGAACCAGGCACGTGCTGCCCGGTGTCGGTTGATTGAAGTCAGAGGTAAACTGCCGGATGAAATCACCTGCCCGGAAACGGGGGTGGTCATCAAGACGGGCAAAGATGGGGGAACGGTTCCCAAGAAGAGCAATTTTGCCTGCGGGGCCTGCGGGAAGACACAGGACATCCTTGAAAGCGTAAAAGCGTCCAGGAAGAACGGCCCAGTGGCCATGTATGCCATTCAGGGATACTGCCCGGAATGCCACAGAGAAGGGCAGGCTTACGGTGGCCGTTTCTTCATCCCCGTTGACAACAGCGCCCCCTACGATTCCTCTCTTCGCGAATGGGAGGCACGAAAAGACGCTGATTTGAGAGATTACTGGCCGATAAGCGAATTATCAAAGGGATGGAAAACCCATGGATGGGCGATTCCCGAACATGGCTTCACTCATTACTGGAAGATGTTTAATCCGAGACAACTGCTTGTCCACTCAAGCCTTCTTTTGTCTATTTTACGGCATCGGGATGAAACTGTGTCTGACTTCGTGCTTGGAGCATTTCAGCAATACTTGAGAAACCAAAACACGTTTTGTTTTTGGGATATTGGATATGACAAGCTATGCCCGCATTTAAGCAATAATAATTTTCATCCAAAGGCAATAAGTGTAGAGAATTGTGTTTTTACGAATTTGGGCAGAGGTAATTGGGCAACTCAAAAGAAAAACTTATGTGTAGCCTTAGATTGGCTTAAGGCTCCTTGGGAAGTCATTCATAACCTCAGACTTGAATACATAAACCCAAAGATCACAAAATTTCTTAGTGGCAAAAGTGAAAAGGTATATTGTGGAGATCCAGTCCTATACGCTGCAAACCTGGCTTGCGGTTCATCAACAGATCTATCAGTTGTCGAACCGGCATCTTATGACGCTGTTGTCACTGATCCGCCATTCGGCGGAATTATGCAATATGCAGAACTCGGCGACTTTTTTTACGTTTGGCTGCGCTTGGCACTGAAAAGCAAGTATCCTGAATATTTTTCCGCTGAATTCTCCCCGAAACTTATGGAAGCAGTTTCAAATCCTTACCGCAATTCCAACGATCCTGACGGACACTATAGGAGACTTCTAACACAATGCTGGTGTGAAGCCTTCCGCATCCTTAAACCGTCTGGTATTCTTGCGTTTACTTTTCACCACAGTGAAGATAAGGCCTGGGTTTCTGTGCTTGAATCGCTTTTTGATGCAGGATTTAACCTTCAGGCAACCTATCCTATCCGTAGCGATGAATCCAAGGGGGACAAGGGACAATTCGGTTCCCAGAAAATCGAATACGACATCATACATGTCTGCCGCAAACGTCACGAAGACCCCAAACCCATATCCTGGGCCAAACTTCGCCGACAGGTGCTGAGGGATGTGCGGGAGCTGCAGGAACTGCTGGAGCATCATCAGGAAGAAGGGTTGCCAGAGGCTGATATGCAGGTCATTCGGCGGGGCAAGGCATTGGAATACTTCTCCCGGCATTATGGCAGGGTTTACAAGGATCAGGATACGCCCATGACGGTGCTGGAGGCCCTGGTTGGGATCAATCAGCTTTTGGATGAAGAAGCCGGGGGCGTCAAGGAACCTCCCCCGCACAATGCCGAGCCTTTTACCCGCATGCTGCTGCGCCTTTACGACGGCATCAACGAACTGCCAAGGGACCAGATCCAGAAATTCCTGCGGGGGACCGGGTCAGCGCCTTCGGACTACGTGCAAAGGGGGTGGATCTACGAGGAGAAGAAGGTCTTCTATTTGACCCCGCCTCTGGAGATTGCCCGATCGTGGGTTGGCAAACAGCGAAAGGGCATGACCACCGACTATGATCAGGCCATGTTCCTGATCGGGGCCTGCTTTCAGGGAAGCGGGATCACAGCGAGCGACACGCTCAACAACGAGAATTTCAAGCCGCAACCAGCCCTTGGGGCCATCTTGAGCTGGTTCAAAAACCATGGCGCAGATTCGCCCGTTCGCAATTCGGCCATTGTGGCTTCTCAGCTTTATCACAACTGGGAAGCCAGGAACCAGGCAAAGGTCACCCAGCTTAAACTCTTCGAGAACCTTGGTGAGGAGGAATCCTGATGGTTCAAAAACGCTTTAACCGTGGCTGGTGTCGCCGAGGGTTTGGCCTTTTGTGGGATGTAACAGCACTGGCCCAGGTGACAAGGCCAGAGGCAGTTTTGTCCTTGCGGCAGTTTTTCGCGAATGTTGAACGCTGGCCCGAAGACCTCCCTGCTGCTGAGGGGGATGCCATGGTGGTTGCCGGTTTGGAGGGATGTCTGGATATTCTCACCGCACAGGATGCCGAGGTTTGGATCGAAACAGATGTCAGGGAATCCATCCTCTCTTTCCAGGAGCACTACCAAGGACAGGCTGGACTGATTTTTTGGCTGCCCAGCGGGAGGAACCGAATCTCCATGAAGGGATCGACCGAGCAGTATTACTGGAAGCACCGGGGCTCAGGGCCGGACGGTCTTCCTATTGGCCGTCTTCTGTTTTCGGGGGCCGAGAGCGAGGTTGAGCGGATTATGAATACCGACGACTTCAATGCAGATTACGATGGAAAGCATTGGGTCGGGCTTCATCACCCAAGGATTAGTTGATGCCGGAAGCGGTTTACCAGCCTGGCCAGCGGGTTTTCCACCATGAGTTCGGCGAGGGGATCGTTGTTGGCGCGACTGCCGATGGATATGTCCGCGTCTTTTTTCCGAGCGGTGAGCGCCAGATATTCCAGGATGCCATCCGCCCCGCCCAAACCCGCGCCGAACAGATGCTGGCCAACGTGGTCGCCGGAGAGGGTCGGCTCCGGAATGCATGGCTCCATATCGAGGCCCATGCACTCCCCCTGATGGAAAATGCCGCGGCCCTGACTGCGGCCAGGATCGACCTCCTCCCTCATCAGGTGGTCCTGACGCATCATGTGGCCACCGCATCTCCCAGACGGTTCTTGATCGCGGACGAGGTGGGCTTGGGGAAGACCATCGAGACGGCGCTGATCCTGCGCGAGCTGACCAGTCGCGGAGAGCTGGCTCGGGCCTTGATGGTGGTCCCGGCCGGTCTGGTAAATAACTGGCACAGCGAACTGAACGATGTCTTCAACCTGGACTTTGAGGTGTTCGGTTCACAAGGGGATGTTACCGACCGCCGGAGCAATGCCTTTGCCAGACACGACCGGCTGATCGCCAGCGTGGACACCCTCAAGCGCCGTACGCGCATCAAACGCCTCATGGAGGCCCCGCCGTGGGACCTGGTGGTCTTTGACGAGGCTCACCACCTCTCCGCCTACAGGTCGGGCAGCAAGATACGCAAGACGGAAAACTACAGACTCGCCGAGGCCCTGCGCGACCATGCCCGCGACCTCCTGCTCCTTTCTGCTACGCCCCATCAGGGAGATCATTTCCGCTTCTGGATGTTGATCCAGCTCTTGAATCCAACCTTGTTCAACGGACCCGACGAAATGGTCGATCATCGGCATCGGTTGAATGTTGTGGTCCACCGCCGGACCAAAGCGGATGCCTGCACGCCGGACGGCTCCCAGCTTTTTTGCCGAAGATGGGTGCACACGGAATCCTTTACCATGTCGGACGGGGAGAGGGCCTTCTATGCCAGGCTGCGCGAATATCTGGTCGACGGATTCAACCTGGCCAGACAGCAGGGCAACAAGGGGCGGGCCTTGGGATTCGTCATGACGATTTTCCAAAAGATCGCGGCCTCCAGCTTTGCCGCGGTTCGCAGGACCCTGCTTCGACGGCAGCTCAATCTGACCATCCATGAGGCCATCCTCAAAGATCAGGCCCTCGACATTGACGGGCACATGGCCCTGATGGACGAAACCCGCAGAATCATCCATAGCGAAAACCAGTTGCCGGATGATCCCATCGGACGCTCTGAAGTGGATCGAATTCTGGCGGATCTGAAACTTCACCTGCTGAGGAAAATGGACGAAGAGGATCTGGCCCTGGCCGCCTCTTCGTCCTCCTCTGAAATTGTCACGGCAGAGGGCGAAACGCTGGCGGCAACCGCGGTTTCTCTGTGCCTGCCCGAAGAGCGACTGCGGATCGCCGAGCTCCTGGCGGCCTTCCCCGAAGAACGCGAAACCAAGATCGTTAAACTCCTGCGCGGCCTGGGGGCCTTGTGGAACCAGAACCCACAGGAAAAAATCGTCATCTTTGCCACCTATCTGGCCACGGTCGATCTCCTTTCCCGCGAAATCGAGGCGGCTTATCCAGGGCAGGGCGTGGTGGTGTTGCGGGGAGGCGACCATGGCACGAAACTGGCGGCTGAAAAGCGCTTCCGCAGAAAGGATGGACCACGGATCCTGGTCTGCACAGCCGCAGGCCGGGAGGGGATCAACCTCCAGTTCAGCCGGGTCCTCTTCAATTTTGACCTTCCTTGGAATCCCATGGACGTGGAGCAGCGCATCGGTCGTATCCATCGTTATGGACAGAAAGATACGGCCCAGGTCTATAATCTTGTGCTGTCCGACACTATAGAGGGACGGATATTCCTGCTACTCACGGACAAGCTGAATGAAATCGCTCGAACCCTGGGCAAGGTCGATGAGAGGGGCAATGTAACGGAGGACCTGCGAGGCCAGATCCTGGGGCAGTTGACCGACCGATTGAGCTACGACCAGTTATATCGAGAGGCCCTGTCCGACCCTGAACTGAAACGGACCCGGCAGGAACTGGAAACCGCCATGTCCAATGCCAATGAGGCGCGCAAGGTGGTCTTTGAGCTGTTCCAGGACCTGGATCGGTTCAGCCTCGATGACTACAGACCCCTTTCCGATATCGATGCAGGCAAGTCGCGTATCATGGCCTTTTTGGATCAGGCGTTGCCTGAAGAGGGGGGGAGCCTGAGCCGAATCGACGAAAAGCGTTTTGTTGTGAGTATGAACGGTATTGGCGCCCCGATAACCTGTACGCTCGATCGCGACCTCGCACGGGAAGACGACAGGTTTGTCCTGATGGGCATTGACCATCCGATCATGGATACACTGATCAACCGGTGGAAGGCAGTCCCCCCGGACCTCCTTGGCGCGACCGCCAGAATGAATCTCGATGACCCGGCCATACTCACCGTCTGGCTGGTACAATCATTCGGTCGCGGATTAGAGGCAGGCAGTCGCATTATTCCGATTGCCGTCCATACCGACGGCAAACGGGTTCCGCCCCTTGAAAAACAATACCAGGCCTGTTTCACCGCACAACCCGGCCAATGGACCCTTGAGCCTGAGCAACGATTCCGCCTGCTGCAGGAAATTGTGGAACCGACCCTTCAAACCGAACTCCGCCATCGCGGCATCGCCAGTCCGGAGAAAGGCTATTCCACCGAGCTGTTGGCTTGGGTGGAGATTCAGTAAGTCGAGTTCCAAGATTCATGACAGTCAACGAAAGGAAACATTCGAGATCGAGGATAATTGAATAGAGAGGGTACAGGGACACATTACAACTTTGGGGGTGTTTACTCAGACAATGAGGATGGACTTTTAGGTCGGATGCCTATGGCTTGTTTGGCTTTTTCCAAGTCATTCACCGCCAAACGAATATCAACTGCCCGTAGCTTTTTGATCGACAAAAGAATGCCCGATGGAATTTTTGGGATGAAGGAATATGGGGTCTCCGCGCCAACCATGTATTATTTCCATCAGGCACACGCCTTCAATTACCAGGTCTTGGCCTGAATGGGACCCTGTTCTCCCTTTTTTCCCTACCACAATATCACTTGGACTTAGTGGCTCTGAACAAAGCCCCCATAAATGCTTTCCCGTAATTGCATCGCCCTTATCAAGGAGCGCATACGGTCTGAATTTAGTCCTTTTTGGAGAAGATTCCTCCAATATTTCGCTTTCGCCTCTCCGTTCAACCGACAGGGGATAGACTGGATCGGGCAGTTGTTTGACAGGAAACGGTCGTGAAAATGTGATCTTCAGCCCCTTGACCGATAATTTCGAGCCTTCGATTGCTGCCGGCGCTTCGTCTTTAGCTGTCATTCGGCATCAATCCTCGTTCTCCAGTTCGTGCTCCAATAAAGGATGCGTCTCGAAAGTCATCGGATCAACATCTAGAAACAAAGAGAGTTGCGAAGACGTCAAAGGCTGTCCTAAGGTGGACAGCACTGTCTCGGCAGCAAATTTCAGTTGCCAATCATCAAGGCTCTTAAAAGGCCTGGCGAATTCCTTTGCCTTTTCTTTGAATTCTTCTTTAGGTGTGAGGCCCAGAAGAAATGAGATATATTCCTGGCTGTATTGGTACTCCTTCCAGATATTCCTCAATGCCCACCTCAGGCTTTGGTCTTCCATCCAAGCCCATCCCATTTTGTAAAAAAAATCAACTGTATTATCGAAGTATTCAATGTCATACAGACCTTCGCCTTCAGCCTTGTTCCCTGAAGAACTGACTCGAAAAAGGAAGTCTTCTTTCTTGGATGTTTGTTTGTATACAGTACCCAATTCAGTCGTCATGAGTAGCCTCCCTTGGTCTTTACGAGTCCAGCTTATCGTGGGGGCTGTAGAGTTTATCGGCGTTTTGAATTAGCCAATTTCCTATTGACTTAGCAATATCAGGGCGCAAGAGGATACCGACCTGCAATTCACGAACGAAGTTTTGGGGAGCATGTTTTCGTTCAACCTCTTGGGTCTTTCCTCTCGCATCGATTTCCAGCGTTATGGACTCGGGGCTATCGCGATACTCGACATAGAAATTGCAGAGGATTTCCCCCTGAGGGGTGGGACCTCCATAAGCGCCCGTCGCTGGAAAGATCTTGTATTCCGGGCCTTGTTTAAAGGCAATATTAAGCTTTTCTTTTGGTATTTCCATTTCTTAAACTCCAACTCTGATGAGAAGGTGGACCGCCCCGAGTTTCTTCTGTTGCTGAATTCGGCTTGCAGATTACTATGGTGTGCCTGCATCGTCAAGTTCTTTATTGATTGAGCTAATCTCGGCTAATCACTCCGAGAATGCAATGCTGTACTAAAAAATCATACATAAGTAAATGTACATGTCCCAGCCTCAATAACACATTGATATCGAACGCTTTATACTCAGTCTGAATGTCAGGACATTGTCATCTTCACCGCGCGGCGAATACCCGGCGCCCAGGATCTTGCCGTCGCGTTGTATTGCGACGCAGGAGGCATCGTCATAAGGGCATGTTCCTGCTTATCACCGGCAGATCTCCAGCCCCTGTTGTGCGCAATGATAAAAGAGGCGCTCCTTGTACCACTTGACCGCCAGATAATAGTCGTACCATTTGGATTCGGAGAAGGTGTCTCTCAACACGGCCTTCGTCACCATTCTCTGACCGAATCTCTTTCGGTCAAAGTTCTCAAAGGCATCCCTGAGCCACCGGTCTGCATCATACTCCAGCGCATCCCGGTCGCTCTCGTCAAAAAGCCCCTGGGCCACCAGGACCTTTTGCCAGTTCTTGATCCTTACGCCGTCCCTCTTTCTGATCAAAAGCGCCTTAAACAGGGTGTGCAAACAATCCAGATCCGCCTCTTTCTCCTGATGTGACGGGTGTGCCATGAGATACAGCGTCAGATGCCTCAGAATCCCTTTGAATGCACGCTTATACCGCTCCCCGTTGTCAATGATTCCGGAAGACTTGAGGGTATCGGAAAATTCGTCGCTGTAATCGTACAGATACGACCAGGTCACATAGGGGAGATCCGGAAATGCCAAGGCCTGCCCGTGACCGTAGGCAGGAATCACCCAGTCGCCCCATTCGCAGAACGCTTCCTTGAACCCCTTCACTCCTTTTCTGTAGTTGTCTACCAGGATGCCCGATCCCTTCGGATCTCGACCTGATCGATATCGTTCACCTTGCTGAGGAGTCCAGAAAAGCCCTGATGAGAGAAGGTATCTGCGTAGGCGTGAAGCACGACACCCAATTTAACGAGATCGTCCTGATCGAGGGTTTCCCCCATTACGCCCGTGATCACCGGCCCTCCCTCCTTGCAGCGCATTTTTTTCACGAAATTCTTCCCATTGCACCCCGGCACAAAGTGAAAAGCGGAGGTGTTGTGGATCATGGCATCATAGTTGAAGGTCTTGATCCGGGTATAGGAATGGCAGGTCGCCATATTGAAAAACGAGGGCCTCCCGTCCATGATGTCGTAGTCAACCCCTTCGGGTATCGGCCCATCAATGACCATATGGTTGATCTTGGCCTCATCCACGAACTGCGAGGCATAGGCGATGGTGCAGGCGCTCTCCTTGTCGAACCCGCAGACTCGGCAGAAGCCCAGAACCGCATAATAATGG
>Ga0172371_10009128_pt1 | contig 13689 bp, 9 predicted proteins | sample Lak12m_FD_114543 | JGI IMG/M metagenome (GOLD analysis project Ga0172371, IMG submission 114543) | Freshwater microbial communities from Kabuno Bay, South-Kivu, Congo - kab_022012_12m | ecosystem: Environmental > Aquatic > Freshwater > Lake | place: Democratic Republic of the Congo: South-Kivu... | reverse complement strand
GTTCGCAACCTTGGCGATACTGGCCCTCTCCCTTACAGATCTTGCCTTGAGCTCCTTCACGATCTCGTCTTCCAGGGCCAACGTAGTTCTTTGCATACTTGCACCCCCTATGTTGCATAGAGATGCTATATCTCATGCATCATGATGTCAACCCTTCCGTCACTTCCCGATCGCCTTGAGGATCTCCTTGAGCATCACGTCCTCGGGGACCGCGCCGGCAAGGTGGTAGACGTCGTTGATGACCGTGTGCGGGACACCCTGCACGCCGTAGCGGATGGCAAGGAACGGGTACTCCGAGATCTCAACCATGTCGGAACGGATGTTCTCGTTCAGCATCGCCAGCCTGTGCGCCGAGCGGACCGCTCGGGGACAGTACGGTCAGGACGGCGAAACAAGCACCTGCACGTGCACCGGCCGGTCAACCTTCCTGGCTTCCTCAGCCACTTGGGGAGACACCGAAGGCGCACCCCGGGACACGTCAAGCACCGCATCCAGGAACGCTCCGAATTCGTATCCCGACGGAAGCCCCTTGAACCTGATCCCGTAGTCGCGGGGACCCACCAGCGCTATCGCCGGGACCTTGTCCACTCCGTACCGCTCCCCCGTTGCCTTGTCCGACACCAGGTCGTGCAGCTCCAGCTTCAGCTTGGGCGTCAGCTCCACCAACTCGTCCAGAAGTTCGTGCGTCGTCCTGCACGAACCGCACTCGAACCGCTGCGTGAAGAAGACGATCTTCACGTCCTCCTTCATCTCCATCAGGACCCTGCGAATCTCAGCCCGATCCCGTTCCGTCAATAGCCCCATCTCTGCCCTCCGGACACGAACCCCTTCTGAATCAAGTAGTCGTACGCGGCCAGCGCCGCCTTGGACCCCTCGCCTGCGGATACTATGATCTGCTTGTACGGCACGTCCGAAACGTCACCCGCCGCAAACAGCCCGTCAACGCTCGTCCTGCAAGAGCTGTCCACCTCCACCTCGCCCCACCGGTTCAGCCGCGCCAGCTTCGCTACCGCCCGGCTGTTCGGCAACAACCCGATCTCCACGAATACCCCGTCCGCAGGAAGCTGCCTCACCTCGCCGCTCTCCTCGTCCCTGCACACCACGCCGCTGACCCTGTCCTTGCCCTCGATCGAGAGGATTCTCTGCCCCCCCATCAGCGTCACCCTGTCGCTGGACCTCGCAGTCTCCAGCATCACCGGGTCCGCCTGGAAGTTGTTCGTGATGTTCAGCACCGTCACGTGCGTCGCGATCTTCATCAAGTCTATCGCCGCGGTTATCCCTGAGTTGCCGCCGCCGGCCACCACCACCGTGCGATCCTTGAAGAAGGGCGCATCGCACACGGAGCAGTAGACCACCCCCTTGCCGATGAGCCGGGCCTCGCCCGGAACGTCAAGCGGCCTGTGCCTCTTCCCGGTCGCGAGTATCACCGCACGGGCAAGAAACGCCGCTCCGGCCCCAGTGGTCACCACGAACGCATCCCCATCCTTCACGATCTCGGTCACCTGGTCCGATACCCGGAGCGGCACGTGGAACGAAGCCACCTGATCCCTGAACTTCGCTGTAAGCTGCGCACCAGTCACGATCTGGAACCCCGGGTAGTTCTCGATCGCTGAAGTCCACGCCACCTGCCCGCCGAAGTCCCCCGCGAGCACCCCGATCTCCACCATCTTCCTCGCACAGTAGACCGTCGCGGTCATGCCCGCGGGACCCCCGCCCACAACAAGCACCTGGTACATGCGCCCAGGCTCCAATTCGCTGTTTCGTCCAAGCCCGGCCAAATCAAACGACAGAGGTACGCTCATGTTCCCTCCCTGGCGAACACCCGGAAGTTAGGAACTGAGTTGACTTCGGGAAAGCCAGGTGGTTGTATTCCGGGGTCAGCTCCGGTCCTGGCCGGAACCAAACCGGAGGAGGAAAGCCCCGCATGGCCGACGACACGCCTGATAACTTCAAGCTGTTGGGAGACGGAGAAATCGGCAGCAAGGCCCAGGGCCTCAAGCTCATGGGCCGCGTCCTGACCGACCGCTTCCCCCACGACCGCTTCCACGAGTTTCGTATCGAGGTCCCGAAGCTCACCGTGATCACGACCGAGTGGTTCGACCGCTTCTTGGCCGAGAACAACCTGGACCCCTCGGCCCTTCGCAACGACGACGACGACCGCATCGCTCGCACGTTCCAGAAGGCAACACTGCCCGCGAACCTGGTGGGTGACCTCCGCCTGCTCGCTCTGTCGGCAAGGACCCCCTTCGCAGTCCGCTCTTCAAGCCTGCTGGAAGACCGCAAGGCCCACCCGTTCGCAGGCGTGTACGAAACCAAGATGCTTCCGAACAACCAGCCGGAAGAACAGATCAGGTTCCAGAAGCTCGCCGAGGCAGTCAAGTTCGTCTACGCCTCCACTTTTCTCTCCGCTGCCCGCGACTACCGCCGGGCCGCGGGCCTCGAACACGAGGCCGAGAAGATGTCCGTCATCGTCCAGGAAGTCGTCGGCGGGCGCTTCGGCAACAGGTTCTATCCCGTGATCTCAGGGGTCGGGAGATCATACAACTACTATCCGTTCGGGCACGCACAGCCGCGTGACGGCGTCGTCAGTCTCGCTCTGGGCCTGGGCAAGACGGTCGTGGACGGCGGCGTCGCCTGGACATACGCACCCACGTTCCCGAACGCTATGCCCCCGCACGCCGACGTCGACGAGCTGATGAACCAGACCCAGACCCGCTTCTGGGCAATAAACATGGGCGCTCCGCCAGCCTACGACCCGATCAGGGAAACCGAGTACCTCGTCGAGGCGGACCTGAGAGACGCGGAGGCCGACGAAAGCCTGGCGCTGGTCGCTTCCACCTACGACGCGGAGTCGGACAGGCTCAGCTCCGGATGCTGGGGCGTCGGGCCCAGGGTGCTCACGTTCGCCCCGGTATTGCAGGATCACGTGGTCCCGCTCAACGACCTCGTGTCCGAGCTGCTCCGGGTCTGCGAAGAGACCGTGGGAAGCGAGGTCGAAATCGAGTTTGCAGTCTCGTTTCCACAAGGAGAGAAGCCGGTCTTCGGCTTCCTCCAGGTCCGGCCCATGGTCGTCTCCGGCGAACGCGTCGACCTGTCCGACGAAGAGATGCACGGCCCCGGCGCGCTGGTTCGCAGCGAGCGCGTCCTGGGCAATGGAGTCGCATCAGACCTGCGCCACGTGATCTATGTGAAGCCCGAGACCTTCGACGCAAAGGACACGCCACGGATTGCAGAGGAGCTTGCCCGCGTCAACGCGTGGATGCTGGACCAGGGCAACCGGTGTGCGCTCATCGGCTTCGGCCGCTGGGGGTCCTCGGACCCGTGGCTTGGAATCCCGGTCAAGTGGGGACAGATAAGCAGCGCAAGGGTCATTGTGGAAGCCACGCTGGGCAATATGAACGTCGACTTGAGCCAGGGCTCGCACTTCTTCCAGGACATCTGCGCGTTCCGGGTCGGCTACTTCAGCGTCAAACACTACGAGTCCGCGATCGACTGGGAATGGCTTGCAAAGCAGCCCGCAGTCATGGAGACCGAGCACGTCAGGGTCGTCCTCCTTGCTACTCCCCTGACCGTGAAGATGGACGGACGAACCGGCAAAGGAGCAATTCTCAAGTGACGCCGAACACCAACAAGCCCCTCGACCTGCTTACCTCGCTCAAAGAACGCGCAAAAGAGCTGTCGTGCCTCTACCAGGTAGAGGAGATCGTCCGCAACGCGGAGCTTCCCCTGGGCGACCTGTTCCACAAGGTCGTCGCTGCCATCGTCCACGGCTGGTACTACCCCGAGAAGTGCCAGGCGAGGATCGTTTACCTGAACGAGGTCTATCAGACCGAAGGTTACCTGGACACGCCATGGACCCTCTCCGCTCGCATCAAGGCGCACAGCGAAGAGGTCGGCCGCATCGACGTGTCCTACGTCGAAGCGCTTCCCGCGCTCGAAGACGGCCCCTTCCTCGAAGCGGAGAAGAAGCTGATCTTCACCATCGCAGACCGCCTCGGCCAGACAGTTCTGCACCGCAAGCTCATCCCCCTCTTCCACCAGGTCCGGGACGGAAAACCCAACGGAGCGGAAAAGGGAAAACAAGACTGGCGAGCAGCCCTGGACATGCTCAGGGTCACGGACCAGGGGCTTTTCGTACGCGTCACCCACCGAATGCTCAACCACCTGTGCTACAAGGGCGTCGAAGAAGCCAAGAAGCTGCTGGAACGCGTCACCGGGGCGCCGCAGGAGCCCACCCTACCCGCACAGCACGAAGGCAGGAACAGGCCGAGCCGCAAGGCCGGCATGACGATCTCAGGCCCCATCGCAGACCAGATCCTCGACATCGCGGCCAGGTACCTCAGCGACGACCAGATCTACGCGCTCTTCCACCAGTGGGTGGCGGAGAAGCGGGTCGGCTTCCTCGTGGACGTGCTGGAGGACCGCTCCTCAACTCTGGCGGAAATCAGCGATGCTCTCGCCCGCTGCAAGGCATCGGACCTGAACCTCGCGGACCTCGCACCTTCCACCGTCCGTGCCGTCAAGGTGTCCCTGGTCCGCCGCTTCTTCAGCCGCAGGCTGGACGTCATCAACCTCGCAAAGGACGTCGTCTCCATGGACGACCTGCACGAGGTCACCCGGCGCCTCATCCTCCCGCCCCGCAGCCACGGACAGCTCGGCGGCAAGAGCGCCGGGCTCTTCCTTGCCATGCAGGTCATCCGCTGCCTGGAGCCCCAGGACAAGCTGCTCTCCTGCATCCGCGTCCCGAAGACGTGGTACATCGCCTCGGACGGCATCCTCGACTTCATCCATCACAACCGCCTCGAAGACCTGCACGAGCACAAGTATCGCGACATAGAGCAGATTCGCACCTCGTATCCGGACCTGGTTGCACTCTTCAAGAGCTGCACCTTCTCCCCCGAAGTAAACCAGGGCATGTCCATGGCACTCGACGATCTCGGCGACAGGCCGCTGATCGTCCGCAGCTCCAGCCTCCTGGAAGACAGCACCGGCGCCGCGTTCTCGGGCAAGCACAAGAGCCTCTTCCTCGCCAACCAGGGGACCAAGCGGGAACGGCTCGCAGCGCTTGGCGACGCAGTCGCGGAGGTCTATGCCTCGATGTTCGGCCCGGACCCGGTCCAGTACCGCACCGAGCGCGGCCTCCTCGACTTCCAGGAAGAGATGGGGATCATGATCCAGGAGGTCGTCGGCAACCGCGTCGGCCCCTATGTCCTCCCGGCCTTCGCTGGCGTTGCATTCAGCAACAACGAGTTCCGCTGGTCCCCCCGCATCCGCAGGGAAGACGGCCTGGTCCGGCTGGTGCCAGGTCTCGGCACCCGGGCCGTGGACAGGCTCGGCAACGACTACACGGTCCTGGTCGCCCCGGGCGCGCCCGGCCTTCGGGCAAACGCTGCCGTGGACGAGATCATCCGCCACTCGCCCAGGTCCCTCGACGTCATCAACATGGACAGCCGATCCATCGAGACCATCCCGGTCGAAGAGCTGCTGCGCAAGCACGGGGCCCAGTATCCCAGGTTCGCTTCCGTTTTCTCTGTCGTGGACCAGGGGATGCTGCACGCGGCATCGCCCCTATCCGACTTCGAGAAGTCCTACTTCGTGCCCGCGTTCGAGGGCCTCATCTCCGGCACTCAGTTCATCCCGCAGATCGCCAGGCTTATGGGGGTACTCCAACGCCATTACGACCACCCGGTGGACCTCGAGTTCGCCGTGGACGACCGAGACTTCTACCTGCTCCAGTGCCGCACGCAGTCCTCGGCCCTCGGCCGTGTCGCCGTTCGTCCGCCTTCCGACGTGCCCCGGGAGCGGGTCGTGTTCACCGCGTCGAAGTACGTCTCCGACGGCTACCTGCCGGAGGTAACACACGTCGTCTACGTGGTACCGGACGCGTACGATCGGCTGGAGAAGGAATCGGAGCTTCGCGACGTGGGCCGCGTGATCGGTGCGCTCAACCGCCTCCTCCCCAAGCGCGGCTTCATCCTCATGGGGCCGGGCAGATGGGGAAGCAGAGGCGACATCAAGCTCGGCGTAAGCGTCACCTACTCGGACATCAACAACACCGCAGCGCTCATCGAAGTCGCGTTCCGAAAGGGCAACTACGTTCCCGACCTGAGCTTCGGCACCCACTTCTTCCAGGACCTCGTCGAGGCTTCCATCCACTACCTGCCGCTGTACCCGGACGACACGGACGCGGTGTTCAACCACGAATTCTTCCTGTCGTCCAGGAATCTGCTCCCGACCCTGATTCCCGAAGCGTCGCACCTCCAGGAAGTTATCCGCGTAATCGACGTCCCGGCAAGCCACGAAGGGCTCGTGATGCGATTGGTGATGAGCGGAGACCAGGGAAAGGCCATGGCGTTCCTCGCCCCGTCCAGCCGACCGCCGGAGAAGATCGAGTCGCCCGCGGAACAGGAATGCAGGACCAGCGCAAACGAAGAGCACTGGCGCTGGAGAATGCGGGCCGCAGAAAAGATCTCACGGTCCGCGGACCCCGTGCGCTTCGGCATCAAGGGGATGTACGTGTTCGGAAGCACCAAGAACGCAAACGCCGGGCCGTGCAGCGACCTCGACCTGCTCGTGCACTTCGACGGAAACGAGGACCAGCGCAGGCAGCTCGACGCATGGCTGGAGGGCTGGGGGCTCGCACTCGCAGATGAAAACTACCTGCGGACCGGACACAGGGTCACAAACCTCCTGGACGTGCACGTGGTCACCGACCAGGACGTGGCGGAACGCTCCGCGTTCGCAGTCAAAATGGGCGCCATTACCGACGCGGCCCGGCCCCTGCCCTTGGGAAATGCCAAGTAACTACCAGATATTCTCAGACAAGATCGCAGGTCGCGGTCTCGAGATGCGACGGATCGAACCGCACAAGGCAAAGCTCCGGACCGTCGTGCGCGGCGGACAGCATGTGCGTCCTACCGATCTTCTCCCGCCAACGGCCGGTAAGCCGGGCAGACTCGTGCACGTGACCATGCAGCGTGAGCAGCGGCGCCCGCTGCTCTATGAACCGCCGGATCGCTATGCTTCCCACGTGCACGTCCAGAGGCACGTGGTCCACCATCTTCCCGTCCAGCGCTGCCCGATCAAGCGCCGTCTTGTGCGGCGGAGCATGGAACAGGAGAATCGCGTTTTCGAGGTCCACCCCCTGCGTCAGGTCGTGCAGGTCGCCGGAGATGGTCGAGTACCGCGCCTCCTCTTCCGACACGTGGACCTGCCGGATCCCCTCTTCGGGCGAAATGGCCCCGGGGTCCACGAACCTGGACACGTCGTACCGCTCCCAATCCTTTAGAAGGAAGGGCGTGGGCGGCACGTAGGAGTATCCCAGGACCGGGAATTCCCCCAATCGCTCCCATCTTCCGTGGATGTAGTGCAGCAGCCCATCTTCCTCCATCTCCCGGATGGCTTTTTCGTCCCCGCGGCCGTCGTCGTTCCCCAAGATAGCGAACGTCCTGGTACCCATCCAGGCGGGCCTCTGCCCCGTACCGGAAACCTGCCCGGGTCGTCTCACCGGCAACGAGCGGATTCCCCGGAGCTTGTCTGCGAGGTAGCCGGTCAGGAAGTCCCGACCGTGCAACTCGGGCGGGGGCGCCATCGGACTGGGGAGGAGGTCGCCGCCGATGAAGACCGCAACCGGCTTCTCCGCGGCTACCGCGGCAAAGAGCTTCTCGTAGCGATCGACGCGGCCATGGAGATCAGAGACGAAGAAACAGGTCGGCACCGCACTCCTCTTGCGGTTTCGTCACCAAGCGCAACCGCTTCCCGGGGCCTTGCCGGGCACACCCGACTCCGGGGGCGCCTCGGAGCGCTCGGGGCTACACCCAGCCGCGGGACTTGCACGCCTGGGCGACGCGGTTGATTGCAATAACGTACGCGGCGTCGCGCATGTACAGCTTGTTCTTGCGCGACAGGTCCGCGACCGCGTGAAAGGCCGTGGTCATCTTGTTGTCCAGCTTGGCGAGCACCTCGTCGCGCTCCCAGTAGTAGTTCATGTTGCCCTGGACCTGCTCGAAGTAGCTGCACGTGACGCCGCCGGCGTTCGCGAGGAAGTCGGGGATGACGAAGATCCCGCGCTTCTCGATCACCTTGTCGGCCTCCGGCGTAGTCGGCCCGTTTGCGCCTTCAGCGATGAACTTCACGCGGCCCGCGATTCCCTCGACGTTGTCCCCGCGGATCTGATTTTCCAGCGCGCACGGCATCAGGATGTCCACGTTCTGCTTGAGCCACGCATCGCCCGGAAGCATCTCGTAGCCGGCCTCCGTCGCCTTCTCCTTGTCGATGCCGCCGAACCGGTCGGTGAAGGTCAGAAGCTGGTCCAGGTCGATGCCCGTCTTCCTGTAGTACGAATACGACTTGGCGTCCTGCTGGTCCCAGCACGAGACGCACACGACCTTGCCGCCGATCTGCGAATAGAGCCGAATCGCGTACTGCGCCACGTTGCCGAAGCCCTGGACCGATGCGCACGTGTCCTTCGGGTCTACCTTGTGCAACTTCAACGCTTCCCTGAGAGCGTAGACCAAGCCGAACCCCGTCGCCTCGGTGCGGCCCAGCGATCCGCCCATTCCCACCGGTTTGCCCGTGATGAGCCCCGGGAAGCGCGCGCCGTGGATCGTCTCGAACTCGTCCAGCATCCACAACATGTGCTGCGGGTTCGTCATCACGTCCGGCGCGGGTACGTCGCGAAGCGGCCCCACGTCGTTGGCTACCTGCCGGATCCAACCGCGGCAGATGGCTTCCTGCTCGCGCTGGCTCAGGTGGTGCGGGTCGCAGATGACCCCGCCCTTGCCGCCGCCCAGCGGGATGTCCACCACAGCGCACTTCCACGTCATCCACATGGCAAGCGCTCGGACCGTGTCCGCAGTCTCGTGCGGGTGGAAACGGATGCCTCCCTTGTTCGGCCCGCGGGCATCGTTGTGCTGCACCCTGAACCCGCTGAACACCTTCACCTTCCCGTCGTCCATTCTGACCGGGATCGAGAAATGGTACTCGCGGATCGGGTTGCGAAGCAGATCGCGGGTGGCCTCATCCAGACCGAGGTAATCCGCTACCTTGTCGAATTGCGCCTGCGCCGTGTGGAACGGATTGTACGATTTGTCAGCCATGTCAGAGCCTCCTCAACGGGTGAACGCAGAGCCGAGCTGCGAAGTCCAGCGCCCCGCGGCCGACTCCGGCGCCCTTCTACTCCGGCAAAGCCGGCTTTGCAAGTCGCCTGCAACCTCCGGCGAATTCGGCCTGCAATCGGCTTGTCTCTTTTTGCTTTACAAAGTCCGCGGGCCTTGCCATGTGGGCCGCGGCTCGACGCGGTGCCGGGCCGCACGTCTTGAAAATCCCAGGAGGATTCATATGGCTAAGGGTTACGTAGATTTCGTCGAGATGATCAAAGCGAAGAACCCCGGTCAGCCCGAGTTCCACCAGGCGGTCCAGGAAGTAGCCGAGTCGCTGTGGCCGTACATCGAGAAGAACCCCCGCTATGCCAAGGCCAAGATCCTTGAGCGCATCTGCGAGCCCGAGCGGGTCATGATGTTCAGGGTCCCGTGGGTCGATGACCGTGGCGAGATCCAGGTCAACCGCGGTTACCGCATCCAGATGAACAGCGCGATCGGACCTTACAAGGGCGGCCTCAGGTTCCACCCGTCCGTCAACCTCGGCATCCTCAAGTTCCTCGCGTTCGAGCAGGTGTTCAAGAACTCGCTTACCACCCTCCCCATGGGCGGCGGCAAGGGCGGCACCGACTTCGACCCCAAGGGCAAGTCGGACAACGAAGTCATGCGCTTCTGCCAGACCTTCATGACCGAGCTGTTCCGCTATATCGGAGCGGACACCGACGTGCCCGCAGGCGACATCGGCGTGGGCGGCCGTGAAATCGGTTTCCTCTTCGGAATGTACAAGAAGCTCCGCAGCGAGTTCACCGGCGTCCTCACTGGCAAGGGCCTCAATTGGGGAGGCAGCCTCATTCGTCCCGAGGCGACCGGCTACGGGTGCGTCTATTTCGCGGCAGAGATGCTCAAGACCCGCAACGACAGCTTCCAGGGCAAGACCGCTCTCGTGTCCGGAAGCGGCAACGTGGCACAGTACACGGTCGAGAAGCTGATCGACCTCGGCGCCAAGCCCGTCACCATGTCTGACTCCAATGGCTACGTGTACGACGAAGAAGGGATCACACGCGAAAAGCTCGCATTCGCAATGGAGCTGAAGAACGTACGCCGCGGCCGCATCTCCGAATACGCGGACAAGTTCAAGAGCGCCAAGTACATCCCCGTGGACCCCAAGCTGGACTACAACCCGCTGTGGAACCACAAGGCTCAGTGCGCTTTCCCCTCCGCGACGCAGAACGAGATCAACGCCAAGGACGCCGCCAACCTGCTCAAGAACGGCGTGTTCGTCGTGGCCGAAGGCGCCAACATGCCCTCCACACTCGACGCGGTCAACCAGTTCATCGAGCACAAGATCCTCTACGCTCCCGGCAAGGCGTCCAACGCCGGCGGCGTCGCGACCTCCGGCCTCGAGATGAGCCAGAACTCGATGCGCCTCGGCTGGTCCCGCGAAGAGGTAGACCAGCGCCTCCACGGCATCATGAAGGCCATCCACGCCCAGTGCGTGAAGTACGGCACCCAGGGCAATTCCGTGAACTACGTCAGCGGCGCCAACGTCGCAGGCTTCGTCAAGGTCGCAGACGCCATGCTCGACCAGGGCGTCGTCTGATCCCTTCTCTTGGATTTGACTTCTTGTTGAACTCCTGATTAACTGCCGGATCCTGTGGCGTGCACGCGAGGTAGAAAGTGCGCACATCGAGATCCCAGAGGTATCTGCCGGCAGTGATGACCTTGGTCTGCTTCCTGGCGGGGGCCGTACCCGCCAGGGCTCAGCTCCCCGGCGTGGGCGGAGCGGCGGACACTCCGGCCATAAGCATTGGCGCAGCCAAGACGACGGCAGAGAAAGTGGCCGACGTCCTGCTCAGCCTCGAAGCTCGTGAGAAGAACCTCCTGGCAGAGCAGTCCGAGGTGCTCCGCTGGCGCGACGACCTGGCCGCGGTGGAAGCACGCATCGAGGAAGTGCGGGCTCTGCGCGCCAAGCTCGCTGGCCAACAGGCCCCTGCCGCGGGTGCTGCCGGGGACCAGGTGGCGCCAGGCGCTGCTGCGGAGCAGAAGGCACCTGGTGCCGCAGCAGACCAGAAGGCGCCGGGGGCACCGACGGACCGGGGGGGCGCCGGGGCAAGCGCCGCGACGGACACCGACCCTGCGCTCCTTCCGCACGTGGATCTGCGGCTGGAAATGCTCGGCAACACCCGCGACATGATCGCCGCGTTGCAGGAAACGTACCGGCAAGAACAGCGCGACGTGGCTCAGGCGCTGAAGCTCGCAAGGAAGCTTGCGGCCCGCTTCAAGGAAAGCGCTGCAGCGACGGCCGAGAAGGGGGAAATGGCCGAAGTCGGAGAACGGGAGGCAAAGGCCGTAGTGCTGGAAGAGATCCTCCGCTACATGGAGGAGGTCAGCAGGGGGCGCATCGCCGTGTCGCTGCTGAAAGCCAGGAGAGCCGGCCTCAACGAGGAGCTCGAACAGAAACTCAAGGAGAAGCGTCCCCCGTTTGCGCTCCCGCCGCTTCCGGAAGCTGCAAACACGAAGCAAAGGAAGCTCACGATGGAGCTTCGCGATGAGCTGACAGAGGCGTCTTCACGGTTCTCCAGGTACCGCAAGCTGTACAACCGCCACGTCGCGGGCGCCATCGAGGCGCAGCTTGAGGGGATCCGCCTGGAGATCTACGAGAAGGAAGAAGACCTGATCAGGCTGGAGGAAGGCCGCGAGCGTGTCTTCCTTGCTCTGTCCGTTCCGGACGCGGACGTCGAGTCATCCAAGGAACGGCTGGATGCTGCGCAGAAAAAGATCGAGGCCGATTCCCGTGACGTGCAGAAGCAGCTCAAGGACTTGAGGACCGCAGGCGCTCCGGAGAAGACCCCGGGCACGTTCACCCCGTGGCAGGAATACCAGATCCGCATCACCGCGCTGCAGCATCGCCTTTACCTGCTGGACATCGAGCGCCAGGTCGAGACCTTCCGTGCGGCCACCGTCGCAGCGCTGCATCCGCTGGTTCGCCTGCGGCCGGCGCCAGGAGAATTCTGGGCGGAATACGAGTGGTACCTGGACGAATCCCGACAGGAGAAGGCCCGCGAGGAGATCGACACCCGCCGCGAGGCGTGGCGCCAGGAGTACTCGCGCCTCTCGCTGGACGAGCCGGAGCCGCAGGAAGCCGACATAGCGGCCAGCATCCTGCTGGGATACAGGGAGGTGCTGTCGCTATACGATACCATCGATGCGCGCAAATGGGAGATTGCGTGGTGTGCGGAGCTGGTCCGTTTCTACAACGACCGCTACGAGGAGTCGCTGCGCGACGGCTTCTGGTACGGGTGGAGGATCGCGGTAAGCGTGCTGATGTTGGCGGTAGCGATCTTCCTTTCCATCTTGCTGAACCGTGCGTCGCTCAGGCCGTTTCGGAAGAACCCGAACATGGCCGAGTGGAAGCGCTACACGCTCTTCCTGTCCTATCTGGCAGTGCTCGTTCTGCTGTGGGGAGCGCTGGTCGTGCTCACGTTGACCAACGTGTGGGGCGAGGTCTTCCAGTTCGAGCGCGTGAGCGAGATTGCGACGCTCTCGTTGTTCATGATCGGGGAGAAGGAGATCTCGCTTCTCACGGTCGGGACGTTTATCGGAGTGCTGGCGCTGACCGTCGTGGTCAACAGGCTGATCGGCCGCTTCCTCAAGCAGCACATCTTCACCTACTTCACGTGGGACGAGGGCGTGCGGCACGCGGTCCTGGCCGTGGTCAAGTACCTGATCCTCTTCTCCGGCATTGCACTGGGCCTGGAGCTCATCGGGGTGGGCCTCTCCGCGCTTGCGCTGTTTGCAGGAGTCATCGGTATAGGCATCGGCTTCGGCCTCCAGAACGTGGCGAGCAACTTCATCGCGGGTTTGATCATCCTCTTCGAACGTCCGATCAAGAAGGGAGATTTCGTCGATGCCGCCGGCCTGGAAGGCCAGGTCGAGGAGATCAAGGCGCGCTCGACGACGCTGGTTACCCGCGACCGGGTCTCGGTCATCGTGCCTAACAGCGAGTTCATCGGGAAGAGCGTCGTGAACCTGAGCCACGGCAGCCCGGAGGTGAGGCTGCACGTGCCGGTGGGGGTGGCCTACGGCACGGACGTGCAGAACGTCGTGGCGGTGCTCAAGGGCGTTGCGGCCGCGCACCCCGACGTGCTGCCCGAGCCGGAGCCGGACGTGCTGCTGAACTCGTTCGGCGACAGTGCGCTGAACTTCGAGTTGCTGGCCTGGACAGAGAGCGTGGGCAAGAAAGGCAAGATCATCTCCGACCTGAACTTCGCGATAAGCGCTGCCTTCAAGCAGCACGGCATCGAGATCCCGTTCCCGCAGCAGGAAGTGCACGTCCGGGACCTCCCGCCAAGGTAACCGCCGCAAGCAGCGACCTGGGCGCGTCGGCTTCAGATCAGGGGACGCGACTTGGGCCAGATGTGCTCGATACTACTTAGGGTCCGTCTCAAAATAACCCGATGAATTCGGACGCCGAGGCGAAGATTCGAGAGCGTTATGAGAAACTGAACGGCACAATGAACGAGAGGACTCGTCGGTTGTTTGTTGCGAGCGAAGCCATGGCCTGCGGCTACGGTGGAATCGCTATCGCGAG
>Ga0172371_10009126_pt1 | contig 13693 bp, 9 predicted proteins | sample Lak12m_FD_114543 | JGI IMG/M metagenome (GOLD analysis project Ga0172371, IMG submission 114543) | Freshwater microbial communities from Kabuno Bay, South-Kivu, Congo - kab_022012_12m | ecosystem: Environmental > Aquatic > Freshwater > Lake | place: Democratic Republic of the Congo: South-Kivu... | reverse complement strand
TCGTTGAAAGCATTGGCCATGGACTTGTCCTGCCAGTAAAAATACATTCCTTCGAACGTGACCGGCCAGGCCGGCCCGGACGCAGCCGCCTTGGATCTGTCCGGCTGCAGGGCGGATGAACCCTGAGCCGCGTCCACCGCGGATGCCACCCATAAATCCGGGTAGAAATCCGCAAACCGGTTGGAGGTCACCCTGGTCCAGAGCTCTATTTTCCTGAAGTCGGAAGAAAATTTCCCTATGTATATTTCCACTTCCGGGCCCCCGCCGCGGATGCGGTTGGCGCCTTCTCCGATTTTATATGGGCCGGTCATGACCATGAAGCGCGCGTGATTGCTCCAGCGGGGATGATACACCTCGTAGCCGTCGATCCCGGGGGCGCCGTTGATGTTCACCGTCCAGCGCTCTTCGTTGCCGGCGCGGAACATGGCCAGGTTCCGGTGGGCCCCGTCAAAAATCCAAAAGAGGAGGTTGTTGTCCGGGGAAAGCGAGGGCCAGCAGCCGTCGCCGTATTTTTTCCATTCGCGGTCCGGCAAGGCGGCGATGCCGCAGGCCGGCCAGGGGAAAAGCCCGCTCGCATGGCGGCCGTCGGCCGAAAGCTGGATGTTGTCCGTGTGGAGCGGCGTCCTGCCCCAGACCGGCTCGCCGATCTCCGGCTTGTCCAGGCGGAAGCGGCGCAGGTTGACCATGAAGGGATCGGCCGCGTTGGTCATGGCGCCCGCGTAAATCCAGTCGGTGCCGGTGGGGGCGTCGTGCCGCACGGCCACCGCAAAACCGTCCGCCAGGAATTTTAATCCGGAGCCGTCGAAATTGACGGAATAAACCTTCTGCCCGGGCCATTTTGAAAAAATAATCCTTTGGCCATCCGGCATGAGCATCGGCCTGGCGTAACTGCCGGTTTCGGGCAGGATGGGCCTTTCCCCCAGGCCGTCATCCGTGTCGAGGCCCATGAGGCGCTGCGCGCTGCCCTGCCCCGCCGCGCCGGCTCCCGCGCCGGCATCCTGGCACCAGACAACCCGCGCGCGAGCGCCGCACGCGGATTTAATATCGTCGGATGAATTCGCAAAGCCGATTGACATAAAAAATGACAAAACGAAAAACAGGGTGAAATATTTTTTCATTTATTATGCTTTTTTCAGTCATTCCCGCGGAAGCGGGAATCCAGGATCAGAAACAATCGCCCTGGATTCGCGATCTTGTCGGGAATAACAATCTAGCAGGTTTTCGTTTGTCGCGACGGCAGAAAACATGAACAAAGAAATAACAAAATAGATAATCATTTATTAATAATTATTACTGCAACCTCATCCGCCTAACCTGACTATAACGGACAGACACCGATCATTGGGATAATTTCTTTATCCGCCCCGTCTCTCCTGGAGATCGGGGCGGAAGCAATCGCGTTCCGCCTTGGGATTGGTAAGTCCGCGAACCATGCGGAACAGAATGCGTCAGATTGGTTCACCACGCTGAAAGCGTGGCAAGCCATGCTGTCGGCGGGGGCATCGCAGGTGGCGCTATACTCGCGTATGCGCCATCGGCGAAAACACCGCCGATGAGCCAAGATCACGCGTTGTGTCTCCGCACCCAAGGCGGAACGCATTAACGCTTGTTTGCACACTATCATTTGGGAGCGGTTATACCACGCCGGTCGCGGATTTGTTTTGCCGGCATGCCGACCGCGACAGCGTAGTCGGGCACATCCTTCGTCACCACCGCCCCGGCCCCGACGATGGCGTTCGCGCCCACCTTGGTGCCGTCCAGCACGATGGCGCCGGCCCCGAACCAGCCGTTGGGGCCCACCGCGATCCCGCGCGAGCGCGAGCCCTGCTCGGTCAGCGCGGCCTCGGCGTCGTCCGCGGCATGGTCGCCGCCCACAAAATAGCAGTAGGCAGCCACGAGAGTATCGCTACCTATCTCCACCCGGCTTCCCGAAAAGACCTCCGAATTGAAGCCGATGTTGACCCGGTCATGCAGGACAATGTCGCCATTCTTGCAGCTCAGGATGGAATTGCGGCCGATAAACACGCCCGCGCCGATTGAAATTCCGGCGTTGTCCCGGCCCTTGGCGTCGAGGAGGCAGTTGTCATCAATGATAACGTTGTCGCCGATCCTGATTTTGTGCGGGTGGCGCAAAACGACGTTCGCGCCGAAATTCACATTCTTCCCGCAGGCGCCGAGAAGGGACGGGTAAAAGAGGCCGCGCAGGAAGAGCCCGAGCGCGCCGGGAACGGCCGAGCAGAAGAGCATCACCAGCTCATATTTCAGCATCGGCCAGAAGCCGCGCCGGCCGATGATCAGCTCCTGGTAGCTTGCCAGTTTCGACCGGCCGGCCTTGCCCATTTCCTGCTGGATGCGCACGCTTTCCGTTTTCATTGTCCAAGGATGATAGCATTCATCCGGCCGCGGCTTCAAGCGCAAACGGGAGCAAAGAAAAAGTTTGTTATTGCCATTTGCTTGCTGGTATATTGCTTTCAAAAAAAGGGAGGGTTTCTTATGCGCTCTTGCCCCGTTATGCATAAAATCCACCAGGCTATCCTGCCGGCAGCCGCGGTTGCGGGCATGGCTGTTATTGCGCTGGCCTGCGCCGGGTGCAAGGCGCCGCCGGCAAAGCAGACCACCCCCTTCATCAGCGACACGGCCGGCATGATGCCGGTTCCAGAAATCAAGGCCTACCACAAGACCTGGGCCAGGAAAGACGCGGACTGGGCAAAGTTCAAAAAAATATACGTGGCCCCCGTGAGCACGAAATATCTCCAGGAACGCGCCGGGTGGCAAAAGAGCAGCTTCGCTGAGTATGACCCCAAAGGCGTGGAGGAACTGGCCGGATTTACCCGCCAGGCCTTCATCGCGGCCCACCGCGCCAACACAAGCACGAACCGGCTGGAAGTGGTAGACAAGCCCGATGCCAATACCGTCATCCTGGAAATGGCCATAACCGAGCTCGTGCCGACCAAGGCCTGGCTGAACACGGTCACCACCGCCGCCATCGGCTGGGCACCGGACAAGGGGCTCATCGCCCTCGAGGCGCGCTTGCGGGACGGTGCCGGCGGCCGGGTCATCGCGGTCTTCGCCGACCGCGAGCAGGGAAAGGATTCCATATTCAACGTAAAAAGCTTCACCTGGTATTCCCACGCCAGGGCCATCATCGAGGAGTGGGCAAAGCAGTCGGTTGAAGTAACAAACGCCGCGGAGGGTGCCGTCGTCAGCGACTCCCCGGCCTTTGAGCTTAAAGCCTGGTAGGATTGATCCCATGAAACTGCGCAACTTCGGAAAGAGGAGCGGGCACAAGGTGGCGCCGGTGAGCATCGGCGCCATGCGCCTGCCCAAGGACCTCGACTCCGCCGTGGCGCTCCTGCGCGCGGCCATTGACCGGGGCATGCGCTACATAGACACCTCGCGCGGCTACCCCGACTCGGAGTGGGTCGTCGGCCGCGCGCTCAAAAACGGCTACCGCAAAAAAGTGTTCCTCTCAACCAAGTGGTGCCCCTGGGGCATGAAATTCATCCCGGCGGATGACAGTTCTGCCGACTGCGTCCGGCGCCATATCGAAGAACAGATGAAACGCCTGGACGTGGATTACCTGGATTACTACCAGGTCTGGAGCGTGAACTCCCGGGAAAACTATGACGAGGCCGTCGCAAAAAATGGCATGGTCGAGGGTATCCTCAAGGCGAAAAAAGAGGGCCTGGTCCGCCACACCGGCTTCACCACGCACGACACACCGGAAAGCCTGCTCAAGTACATCAAGAAAGCGGACTGGTGCGACATCCTGCTTACATCCTACAACCTTCTCAATACTAAATACGCCCTGGTCATCGAGGCGGCCCGCTCGGTCGGCATCGGCACGGTCGTCATGAACCCGATCGGCGGGGGCGCGCTTGCAAGGCCAAGCCCGATCCTGGCGGCCCTGGCGAGGGAAATGGGTGCCGTTTCCACGGCCGACCTGGCCGTGCGCTACGTGCTGTCAAATCCCAACATAGACACAATGCTGTGCGGCATAACCAAAATATCCGACGTAAATGATTCCATCGCGTCGGTCGAGCGCGGCGCTTTCCCGGCCGCGCAACTGAAAAGAATAAACAGTTACCTTGAGGAAATCAGGAAACGGGCCTCGTCCTTCTGCACCGGGTGCAGGTACTGCATGCCCTGCCCGCAGGGCATTGACATACCGTTTGTAATGAACTGCATCCTCGATGCGCGCTACTGGGGATTCGAGGAAAGCGCCCGAGAACGCTACCGCAATTTCAAGGGCCCCAAAGCCGACGCCTGCGTCAAGTGCGGCAAGTGCGAAAAGAAATGCACCCAGAAATTGCCAATCGTCAAGGAAATGGCAAACGCCGTCAAGATGTTCGGCAAATCCGATGCCTCGTCTTAGTGTATCGCCCCTTGCCGGCAAGGTTGTTTTCCGCCTATGGAGGAAATACCAGCCTGAGTTATGCCCGCAATGTATAAATTACAGAACACCCACGGAGGCACCGAGACACGGAGGTAAACAAGAGGAGCTTTTGTCAAATTTGTCCTATCCTTCGGCCATTCCCATATTTGACAAAACCGTTTATGGGAGAATGTCCGGAGATTAAATATGTTTTTTCTATTCCCGGCTCATTTCATTCTCACAAAAACAAGCCGTTGCGTGAAATAGGTTTTTGGATCGGCAAAATTCTATTTCACGCAATCTCATTTTTTCCGTGACTATCTCGATGTAGTTTGAAACTCCGTGCCTCCGTGGTGAATCTCATATGCAAAAACAAAAAAAAGCTTTTTCCCCGCATAGCCGTAAGACACCATCGGCAAGAGCGCGTGGTCATGTCCATGTCAACCTCGCGGCGATACTTGCCGTCGACCACACCTGCACCGGCTGTAAAGCGCCAAAGCACTGCTGCTGCGCCCGGTACGAGGTATGCGCCGACGCCAAAGAGTTGAAGCGGATCATTCTCCTTCTCCCGGAGGCGGCCAAACTATGCCCCCGACTGAAAACTCAAGCGGGGTATGACAATATTTTCGATGAAATCGAACCCGGGCTCTTTGCGTTAGACACGGACGAGAAAGGGCTGTGCCTTTTGGCCTACAAGTCCGGTGGAAAGATCCGCTGCTCGCTCCATTCGGCAGCCTTGAAGCTCGGACTCTCCCCCGCAAAAGTCAAACCGCAGGCCTGCCTGCTCTGGCCGCTGAGCGCCTCGGAAGACAACAGGTTCCTTTCCCTGGGAGACGACACGCTTTCTTTCCGGTGCGTTTCCCGCAGGCGCAAACTGGCGCGCACGATAGCCCCCGCCCTTCTTGAGACGATCAAGCTTGTCTACGGAGCGGATTTCAGCGCCCGGCTGGCAAGGGCAGCCGCCAGGGGATGTAAAAACGTTATCATTCGCGCATATCCCGCTCCCTAGCTTCATAAAGATGAACGATAAACCTCCATATCGTAAGTGGGTTGGTGTCCTGTTGGGTTTCCTCCTGCATGGATCTGCACACTTTTTGGCAGGGCAACGTTCGGCTGGCGTCCGATGGTATTTCGCGATCTCGCTCACAGCCATGGCCGGGGTGCTGATATTGGCGGTGCCGGGGGTATTGAGCATTGCCCTTTCCATTGTCCTGTTTCTCTCGTCTATCGTGCTTTTACTTGTCATGCTGAAGCAGTCCTATCGGCCTGTCCGGCGAATCGGAATATGGGGGTGGCTAGCCGTACTTGCCCTAAACTTCGTGCTGAACTCAGGCTGGGAGATGGCGATAAAGCAGGTCGTACACTCATTTAAGGTGCCGACTGGGGCAATGATCCCGGCCATCATGCCAGGTGATCATCTCATTGCAGCACGCGTTTCTTACTGGTTCGGAAAACCACAGCGCGGTGACATTGTTGTGTTTACCACCAAGGGGATGAACCACCCCCAAGTCTATCCCGACACGTACTACATTCAACGGATCGCCGGGCTACCAGGCGAAACGGTACAGATCGATCCCCCGAATCTCATGGTCAACGGAAAAATTGTGAATGAACCTGCAATCTTTGCGGAGATATCATCGCAATCAAATGGATTAATCCTTGCACACGGATCTATGGCAATCCTCTCGAATCTCGATAACAAGATTGTCTTGGGTGAAAAACAATACCTAACTCTCGGAGACAACACGTCGCGCAGTCTTGATGGAAGACACTACGGACCAATTTCGGAGGAGCAAATATTCGGACGAGTTAGCCAAATATACTGGCCCATATCTCGAATCGGAAAATGAAGGAAGAGCTAAGAATCAGGCACGCGTCTCCGGAAATGGCGTCAAAACGGGGTCTACACATTTCACATTAAGGTTTACAAACAGCGTCTAGGTTTACTAGCCCAGCGAGATTTTCTGAAGAAAATGAAGATTTTCGAGAAGCCGGATTAAAGTAGCCATATTACGACCGAAATGTAGAATCCCGGGTAGGCTAACAAAACACTCTGTAGATGCGCCGCAGGCGAACGAAGGAGGGCAAAAGCTGGCTCACAACCAACGAGGGAGCCTTCCCGGACTTTTTCTGTCCAGCCGGCCGGATTGAAGCAGGGCATCAAGCTCGGCGAGCAGGCGCTCCTTGTCCCGCGGAAAACGCGCTTCGAGCGGAATGATGTTGGAAGAATGGTCGGCGCGGAAAACGGTCTGCCTGAGATCAAGCCCGGCAATCATTTCCCTCGTTTCCGCCACGGCCTCGTGCTCGGTAAGCATTTGAAACCCGTTTACCGCAAGGGGCGTGTTGGGAGTTACAATCAGGCGCAGGGCGGAAAGGAGTCGCGGCTGCATCCGGTTGAGCGCCTCCGCGGTGGCGCGGGCGTGCTGAAGCGAATGCTCCTTCCCGGCCAGGCCGACCAGGACCATGACCGACATTCTCAGGCCCGCAGCCTGGGCACGGACGCCGGCTTCGACCATTTCCTCCGCCGTTTCCCGCTTGTGAACCCCGGAGAGCGTCGGGTCATGGCCGCTTTCCAGCCCCATGTAAAGCGTGTGCAGCTTAAGCTCCTTGAGCCGGCACAGCTGCTCGTCGCTTTTGGCCTGGATGGAAGCGCCGTTGGCGTACAGGCTGACGCGCGCCAGGCCCGGAAAGTTCCGGTTCAGCATCAGCAGGATCTTTTCAAGCTCCGGAAAATCAAGGTGAATTACGTCGCCGTCTGCGAGAAATACGCGTCCGGCCCGGCTGCCGCATTCCCGGGCTTCCTTTTTTATTTCCTGCTCCGCCCTCGCAAGTCCATGAAAGCGGTATTTAACGCCCTTGTACATCCCGCAGAAATCGCACCGGTTCCAGGGGCAGCCCGCCGCCACGCGGATGATTACGCTGCCGGCTTCGCCGGGAGGGCGGAATAGCATGTCCCCATCGCCCATGCCGTTCAGAACATATTCAATCAATTTTTGTTTCAGCCCCTTCATGAAAACACATATAACACATGCCGCACGGCATTTCGACCATATTGTATTTCTTCCGCAATAATCCTCAGATAAACATGATGCGGATTAACCACGGAGTCGGGCACGAGGCACGGAGCAGAGATTGCTTGAAATCATCCCGAGACGCTTTCGCGCTCGGGACCGATTTCAAGCAATGCCCTTTATTGGAGGATAAGATGAGATTCTATGAATCACCCTGTTATATCTCCTGTCTGTCTCAAAGATAAAACTGGTTTTGCATACCTCCGTGGTAATGCATGCGGTACATTGGGATTGTATATTTTAAATATATATGCGAATAATTGGGGTGATATCGATAACCCATACGCATGAAAACAGGCAGTCATAAGGTCGCCGATGAAAGGTATATCCACATGCTGACAAAATATATTATATGCGGCTTGACGATCGGCTTTGCCCTGTCTTCTTCTGCTGACTTTACGGCTGATTTCAAGGCGGCAAAGGATCAATACAACCAGAAGGAATACCAGAGGGCCAATGAATCCTTCCTGAAGCTCGCGGACACCGCCCCCACCCCGAAATCAAAGGCCCAGTGCCAGGCCTGTGCCGCGCTCTCCCTCGCCCGCCAGGGCCAGTATGACCAGGCCATCGAGCTGGCAAAAAAAATCGAATTAAAGCCCGTTTCAGCACAGTGCCGGATGGAAATCATGCTGGAAAACAAGAAATTCAAGGAACTGGTCGAGGCCTTCAAGGAAGAGGACATCAGCGCCTGGCCGGATTACCTGGTCCACCACGGGTTTTACAAGCGCGGCTCGGCCTACCGCTTCTCCGGCGACAACCAGTCGGCGGCAAAAGACCTGGAAAAGGCCGTCGAAACCGGCCTGACCAGCGACCGCTTTCTTGCCATCGCCTGGAATGACCTGGGCGGCATTTACCTGGCGCTCAAAGAAGATGACAAGGCCCTCAACGCCTTCCGCCAGATTGAAACCGTCACCACCGACCGGACCTCCTACATCTTCCCCAGCGCCATCCTGAACATCACCGGGATACTGGTCCGCCAGGGCAAGCATGATGAAGCCTTGACGGAGTTGAAGAAGCTGGATCTAGCCAAGTCGTCCGGGGCATGGAAGTTTCAGATCCTGAAAGCATACGGAGATATTTACCTCGGACAGGGCAAGAAGGATGACGCCGTTGCCAGGTACAAGGAAGCGCTCGGCGTGACCAACGCCCCGAAGAGTTACCTGGATGACCTGGCCAAGAAACTCACCGAGATTGCCGGTAAGTGAAAAAGCATCTTTACCACGGAGTCACGGAAACACGGAGCGTTACCATCTCAATCCATCTCCACACAGAGTGTTGCGCGCATTTGCACAGGGCGTTACGCCCTGTGCAAAATGCGCGCAACGATTGATTGTGAGAACACGTGCGAGAATAATTCCAGTCTCCGTGTCTCCAGCGAAGCGGGTGGTGAATCTCTTGGGTTATGGGCGCAAGCCCGCATTGCTTAAGACGTTGCGGCGGGCCTCTGTCACCCTACATTTCAGAATCGGCCTGGTAGGGAAAAGGCCTCCCTGGCCGACGCTCGGGCAGGCTGGCCCTTCCGCATCTAAGAAATTGTTTTTTCGAATAAGAATTTAATCATTATGATTCTATGTGACAAAATATTACAGGAAATGGAAACTATGAAATATTTTCAGATATTGCTTTTCACCTTTCTGGCGTTGACCGGTCCAGCCTATGCCGATATCGAACTGGCCAGGAAAGGCACGCCTTACGCCGACATTGTCGTCAGCTCCAATATGCTTACCATTATCAAATGGGCGGCGCTGGATTTGCAGGAGCATATTGAAAAAATGTCCGGCGCCAGGCTGGATATCGTCACCTCACCCGGTGAAAACGTAAAAAACCATATATACCTCGGCGAAAGCGAGCACACGCAGAAGCTCGGATTCAAGCTGGGCGAATTCAAGAACAGCGGCTTTAAGATTGTTGCGAAGGATAATCACGTGATCCTGGCCGGGGTGGACATCCAGCGGCCGCAAACCAGGTTTGCCAGCCGCGGCCAGGGCCTGACCAACTGGCAGGAATTCTGTGGCGAAAAATTTTCCTACGGCTACGGCGGCGAGGGCAAGGGCTCCTTCAACGAGCCCCTCCAATTCTTCACCAATGACGACCCCGGCACCTGGTACTCAGTTTCCGAACTCCTGGAGCAGCTCGGGGTGCGCTTTTACGCGCCCTACGATAACGGCACGGTCATCCCCGAAAAGAAAACCATCGCGGTCGCCGAACAGGACCTACGCAAGGAGGCGGCCTACGCCCGCCGTGAATTCTGTTTTTACAACGTGATGCGCGAGGACGGCGAAGGAATAAAATGGTTCAAGCGCATCAAGCTCGGCAACAACAACATCATCGTCTACAACCACACCACCTACGACATCTACAGCTCGCCGGAACAGCAGAAGCTCCACCCGGAATACCTGGCCTGCGACGCGAAAGGCAAGCCCTACTCCGGCTATCCTGCCGGCAAAGGCATGCCGCGCTACACCAATCCCGGATTCCGCCAGGCTGCCGCAACCTACATGAACAAGATGTTCGAGGCCATCCCCGGGCTTTCGGCCATCTCGATCGGCTCCCCGGACGGCGGCGTGCGGATGGACGCGCGCGATGAAAACCTGTACGGCAACCCGACCAACTCGCTCACCCAGAAAGCGTCCCAGTACGTCTGGGATTTCCACATGTTTCTCTGCAAGGAACTGAAAAAATCCCATCCTGACAAATACCTTCTCTACTTCACCGGTTACGGTGCCAATGAAATCCCGGAAAATATCGTTGAATTCCCGGACAACCTTCTCCTGACCTACGGCAACTCCGGCGCAAGCATGGTCCTCGAAGAAGTTTCCCGGGAAAGGCTGGATTTCCGCAAGCGCTGGCAAGCCAAGATGAAGACCATTAAAAAAGGGCCGATGTGGGATTATTTCCTCCAGTACCGCACTTCCGATAACCCGCGCTACCCGGTCTTTTACACCGCGGAATTGCAGAAAGAGATGCAGGAAATGCTGCCATACTGCGACGGCAAGTTCATTGAAATCCAGCCCGTAGAACACCGGGTGGAAGGGGAAAAAAATCCTTATTATATAAAATATCCCCGCTGGCGGCTGGGCAACCACGGACTGATCCACCTGATGGTCTACTGGCAAAGCAAGCTCTTCTGGGATCCTTATGCCGACCGCAAGGCAATGCTCGAAGAATATTACAAGCTCTTTTTCGGCCCCGCCGCGAAGGAAATGAAGGAGTTCCACGAGTTTGCCGAGGAGGTCTGGATGCGCCAGGAATCCCGCAGCGTGACCGCCACGAGCGGGTTCCTGAAGGAAGAGGATGTCAACCGCTACTTTGATATCCTCAAGCGCGCCCATGGAAAAGCCGGCCGTGACACGGTTTACGACCGACGCATCGCGCAAATGGAAATCGAAATGGAATCGCTTAAAAAACTTTTTCCCAACCTGAAACGTTCCGGGCCGGAATTGCGCGCCCACACCACCGAGCAGCCTGTTATCATCGACGGCGACCTGCAGAAGCCCTTGTGGTCAAAATTACCCTCCTGGAGCACGATGGGTGACCTGGTCACCGGCGAAATACCGGACAAGAACCGGACGCTTGTCTCGTTCCGCTGGCCCTACAGCAGGACCGAGCTGGTGCTCGCAGTCATCTGCAAGGAATCCCGTATGGACAAGATAGTCGCCAGGGCCAAAAACAACGACGACCCGGAAATACTCAAGGACGATGCCATTGAAATTTACATCGCTACCCCGGAAAGATCTTATTTCAGGATTGTGGTCAATCCCGATGGCAAGATCTGGGATGAAAGCCAGGACGTGACCATCGTCGCGCGCGACACTTTGCCCAACCTCTGGAACCCGGGGATCAAGGCCGTGGCCAGGAAGGAAAAGGACTGCTGGACAGTAGAGCTGTCCATCCCGACCAAGGATCTCGGGTCGCTCGGGCCGGCCAAGCCTTACGCGTGGGGCGTAAACGTCTGCCGCCGCCGCCTGTCCGGGGGCGAGCCCGAGGAATACGCTCTCTCGCCGACCGGCACCAATAATTTCCTCGAACTCCCCAAACTGGGCAATCTCTGGGTGAGATATTGATTGCCCCCGCGCGGAAATGGCGGCGGAAGAAGCCCGCTTCTTCAGAAGCAGGTCATGGTCGCGCCGGCAACGCATCCGAGCGTGGCAAGCGCCTGAAGCCAGGTCCATTTCTCCCGCAGGATAAACATGCTGTAAAGATTGAACCCGATGATGCAGGCGCTGATCATCAGCGGGAAGGCGATTGCACCCGTTCCCGCTTTTGCCAGCGCGTTCATGGCCGGATACATCAGAAAATAGGCCGAAACCACGCCGAATCCTTGAAGCGTGAGAATATTGATAATGAACCGCCGGTTACGGACGTGTTCCAGAATTTCCCCCAGGATATTCCCGGCGCCGGCCGTATAAAGATTGCGTAACGAAGAGGCGAGAAACCCTCCCGACGCCGAAGCGAGGGCTCGCTGCACGCTCGTTACCGTATCCGCCTGCCTGAAATATGACGGCATATTGGTGAGGGTTATGGTCAAACCCGCCAGGAGGAAGGCAATGAAGGCAAGCAGACGCCATTGCCCTTTCACCTGTACATCGTTTTTCCTTTGCGTTCCCAGGATGATGATCGAAAGGACAATCAAAAATACTCCGGTCGCCCGGACCCAGTTAAGCCCGCTGCCGAAAATAATCACGCCCACAAGAAACGGGATAACCAGCGCAGACTGGACCAGGCTCCAGATGAGGCCATTCGGCCCCCTTTGCATTGCCGCCGACATGAATTCCAGCATGGTGAAGTTGACCGCACCCGCGGCGATTAACGTTCCCATGGCCGGATAAAATACCTGCGGAACTGTGCCCGGCCGGGGCATGAAGCAGAGAACGCCAAGACTGATGAGAACGGAGGTGAATGACCCGCAAAACTGGATGAAACTCGTTTTCAGTCCATGTTTCGGCGCAGAGCCAACAACAATCCCCACAAGAGTCCATGTGAGCCCAACAAAAATAAGCGCCGTGATTCCAAACAGCATTATTACCAGTCAATTACTTTCTTCAAAACTTGGGGCGGATAATATTTAAGAACATCAGCTTGCCAAGCGAATTCGCGCTTGTCATGGACGGCGAAACGCGCCAGAAAATATATTGACTATGCCCGAACCACGTTTCACCCCTTTTTTATGCGCAGGAAACGCAGTATCACGCCTCCCGAATCAAATTGCTTGCTTTTTCAGTAAAATCCTCATATGCCGCCGATGGCCCGGCTTGACTGGTCGCCTCAGCTTTCGGCCATAAACATGCCGGGCGGAAACGATCACGACGGGGATGGTCGGGGCGGGGAATATTCAGCGTTGCTGCCTGCTTGAATATTTGTCAGGTGAATACCACAACCTACTTCGTCATCAGTCTGACTTTGGTCACAACGTTCCCGCACAGGCTGCCGGCGTAAGCTTCGCTCAGGCCATTCGCCGATTCCCTGTTTCCTTTCAGGTAGTAGTCGCAGGATGCCGCCATCAGGGCCATCGCTATGCGCTGCGCATCCGGCCGGGCCGCACTGGGAATGATGGCGGCCCCGGGGCCGTCCGAAAATGCCATATGATCGGCGCCTTCAAGCCAGAAGAAATACTTGTCCCCGGCAGGCAGGAGATCGAACACCTCGAGCCTTCTCCCGCCTTCCATGACTCCGCCATCCGCGGTCTTCCACTTATCCCCGGGGCCCGTGAGGCACACCAGCGGTTTGTTTATCGTTTTGTAGCTGTCGCGCCCGAAAAACGTGCCGCCGGTCGGCTGCGGGGACATGGCAAATCCGAATGTAACACGCGGGTCGCCGAGGTTTTCCACAAGCCCCGCCGGCGGATCCTGGACAGGAATCATGTGGTCGCGGATGGGCCGGGCCCCACAGACCACCAGCGCCGTATAAGCGCCGTATGAATGCCCCATCACGCCGATCTTTTCCGTGTTAATCCTTCCTTTCAGCTTCGGATCCGACTCGTTCCAGGCAATGGCTTGATCGATGGCAAAGCTGACATCCCCGGGTCTCTGCAGCATTGCATCGGCATCCGTCGTTATTCTGTGCAGAGCTTCCAGGAAACTCATCCGACCGCCAGCCCTGCTCATATAGAAGGCCACGCGCTTGTTGTTGCTGCAGACGTGCTCCAGGCAAAACACCACGTACCCGTGGCTCGCAAGGTGCTCCGACTGATACAGGTTCGCGTCCCACGTCCCTGCGCCCCCGTGTGACATGATGACCAGGGGAAAGG
>Ga0172371_10009124_pt1 | contig 13694 bp, 19 predicted proteins | sample Lak12m_FD_114543 | JGI IMG/M metagenome (GOLD analysis project Ga0172371, IMG submission 114543) | Freshwater microbial communities from Kabuno Bay, South-Kivu, Congo - kab_022012_12m | ecosystem: Environmental > Aquatic > Freshwater > Lake | place: Democratic Republic of the Congo: South-Kivu... | reverse complement strand
CTGCCCCCGAACGCTCTGCAAGCGAAAAGACTTTGACGGAACCGTGAGATTGTGCCAGATATGACTTGCAGAATAGTCGCACTCGTGATAGGCAGCCTCGTCGATTGGACTACAAGAGGTGAAGCCGTGATACCAGGAATCGTTGTCGGACTGGGGATTGGGCTTGCAGCATACGGATCCATAAAATTCCTGTTCGGCCGCCTGTCCCGCGAGAAGCTTCGGGCGCCAAGCGACGCCGAAGAGCCTACCCACGCAGCGCCGGTACTTGAGGATAGCCCCGTGTTGTTTCCACCAGAGGAGGAAGCGGGCTGGCTATCCTCCGAAAGTTCCGCATCAGCCGAAGCCCAGGAACAAACCGTGGGCGCGGACCGACTGGAAGACGTGCATGAGCCGGAGAAAGCACCCCCGAGTCCTGCAAAGGCCCCGAAGAAACTCGCCCAAGCTAAGACTTGGTACTTGATTCGCACTTCGAAGGGAACCCTGAGGGCCTGTCGATGCTCCAAGTCAGAGCATACCGTGGCTGGGCCCTTTGAATCCAAGCTGGAAGCGCGCAAAGCTAAAGAGCAGTTCAGTACTCTCACCGTGCAAACTCCGGATGCTTGATAACTAGGCTACTGGAGCCGCTTCCCGGAGATTCGTCCTTATGGCCGGCGATACGAACACCGAAAAGTTGACGTAACCGGGAAGCAGTCTCAATTCATCTTGACCGACCTGAAAATCGCGGCGTTCCCAGGAAGTGACCTTACAAGAAGGCTTGGGTCCATCGAGCCTTGCTAGGTCTACTTCTGAACTGTAGCCCATTTGCACTCAAATAATCCCTATTATCGCAATAATGCAATCGGCTGCTCGTGACTCTCAAGTTAGAAATTCGTTAGACCGATTCACCTGCCTCGCGTGTGTCCCGATTTGCGGGAAACTGATGCACGCGTGGACGAATCGCCTGCGATTTCCGCGTTTGAAGCAATTATCGTTCCTACATGATAATGCGAACATTCCCTGTTGAGAAGAACTCCTCTCAGCCGCGAAGGATCTTCCGGAAGCATTCAGATAGGAACGGCATAGAGGCTGCCCAAAAGGACGACGTAAACGTTCACCGGGACAAGTGTAAGGCTCCGGAATTACGATGGGTGGGCATTAAAGGGGAGATGCGTCTCCCCTTCCATCCTCACCTGGCGCACCACGCCGAGGCGTGGAAGCCCGGTGAACTATTACCATAACTCCCTGTAAAGTCGTCCACCAACGGAACGAGCATCACCAAGAACAAGCGGGCCAAACCAACATTCCAGCCATCACATCTCTGTCATCCCGGTGAAAAGGGCTGGCCTACGACCGGCAGCGAATCACATCTGTAGAGATCGGCTTTCATTTTGGTCGCCTCCAGAAGGGACCCGTTTTGCCAAGTTCGTTGAGCGTGGCAAGCATGTCCATGACGTACTCTCGACTATGGGACACCCAATCCGGGTCCAGGCGCTTGCGAAAATACCTGCCGGAAAAGAGCTTTACTAAATCGTCCAGAGTCAACACTCCCTCTTCGGTCCCTTCTCTGAACTGCGCCCAGTTACGAATGTGCTCTTCCGACCGGAAGAGATTCATTGTGCTTCAGGCATACGGGATGTCGTCAAACCACTTCCAGAAAGGGACCGCTACGTAGGCGACCATGCCGTCGGGTTCCACGCGAAGCAGAGCCCCATCACGTATTTCTATGCTGATGGGGAGTCCGCAATCGAGACACGGACAATCTATTTGAACCGTCTTCCCCGGAAAAAGCCAGCAAACTGCCAGCGACTCAAATCCTCACTGTCCGAACCATTTCTGTTCACCATCCACGCTAATACGGTACTGGGTGGGGAGATTGTTGAACGGAGCGAATGACGTTATCAGGCTTGTGTTGGGGAACAGCCACCCTGGAACACCCGCCGAAAACAGCTTGTGAACAGCCTGCCTCCCATCTTCCATAGGCAGCCCCAATTCCGTGGCGATTTCCGTATAATGTGGTGCCTGCCCCGTCTCCACCATCCGCTTCATGATGATCTCGAAGGTTTTGTCAAGCATGCCAGCATCGCTCATCGTACTTGCCCCCCACAATCTTGATGTTGTCGTGTCTGATTTCAGACAGCCCCTCTTTTGGAATTCCATTATACTACGTCCAGCATCCATCTGAGAGTAGTCCTACTCTGCATTTGATCGGGCAGTCCGGCCGTGATGGGAGTGATTGCCATGATAGAGCTTCTGCCAGCTTTATTTGCAGACCCGGCTATGGTCGGTTCGGCCGCGGAAGCTTCTGTGGGTGCGCTGTCCAAGGCAACGTGCCTAAGATTGTTGTGGCCCAAAGAACAGAAACTTTCCGTGAGCTTGCTCCTTTGAGGTTTCTTGCCGTCCGCCAAAGGAATCGGGCCACGGGATCGCACACGGTATGTTTTCCAGTTCAATCAGAATTTCTTCGAGCTTCACACCTACTGCGTCGATCCATTAATCCTCCACGAGGTGGAATCTCGGTCCAATCTCGGTCAGGTCCCACCAACGACCGCATATCAATGCGCTCATCCTTTGCCGATCACTTCAGGATGATCGTCACTTTGTGGACCTTGCCTGAGAACTTGCTGGTCTGCTCTGTGTAGTCCGGAGACACGGGTGTTTCCCGGTCCATCCCGACATTCGCCGTTTCATCGGCCGACCAGATTGCGAAATGGGTCTTGTCGATGCGGCCGGAGCCAACCTTGGTGTCGTTAATGAAGAGCGTCGCAGTTCCTCCGCCACCAAGCTTCGGTTTTCCGTCGTAAGCGAAGTCCAGCTTTATAGTCGATTTGCCCTTCGGAAGCGCGGTATGACTCTTAACGGCAAAATTCTCCAAGCCCAGGAAATTGTACATATAGACCGGTTTACCGTCTTTTACGTAGAAGCTCCATCCGCCGAAACGCCCACCCTGGCTAAGGATCACCCCTTGAGTCTCGCCGTCCTTGGTTTCCACTTCGGCCACGATTTCGAACGAAGTGTTCTTCGTGTTGATGAAATCATTTTCCGGAAGGAACTCCAACCCCTCGTACATGGTGATCGACGTGCGTCCGCCCATAAGGTCCGGGCGACCGGCGAGCTTCGGATTGAATCTTTCTTCACGGCGGTCGTCAATGGGCAGCACCTTGTACTTGAGCGCTTCGCCCAGGAATACCGACTGCAGCTCCCTGAGCTTTTCGGGGTACGTTGCTGCCAAATCATCTGCCATGCTAAAATCCTTGGCAACATGGTAAAGCTCCCATACATCGTCCTGCAACGGGTGGCGAGGTGCGCTGTCCCAAGGTCCCACATGGACGGTGCCGGCAAACCAGCCATCATAGTACACGCCGCGGTTACCGATTATCTCGAAGTACTGCACCAGGTGACGGTCTGCAGCCTCCGGATCGTCAAATGAGTAAACCATGCTCACGCCCTCGATGGGACGCTGCCCGATGCCGTTGACAATCCGCGGTTGTGGCAGGCCGATCGCCTCAAGAATGGTCGGGGCGATATCGATCACGTGATGCCACTGCTTGCGCAACTCGCCCTTGGCCTTGATACGCGCAGGCCAGTGAACGACCAGCCCCTGCCGCGTCCCGCCGTAGTTTGAAGCAATCTGCTTGGTCCAGGTGAAGGGAGAATCGAAACAGACAGCCCAACCAGCGGCCATGTGAGGGTAAGTGCTGGGGCCTCCCCACTCGTTGACGTGCTTTAGCAGGTCCTCGATCTTCTCCTCTACACCATTGAAGTAGGTCATCTCGTTGAACCGCCCGTTCATACCGCCCTCAGGACTGGTACCGTTGTCTCCGGTAATGTAGATGATGAGCGTGTTGTCGAGTTCACCAAGGCTCTGGATCGTGTCAATGAGTCGTCCGATCTCGGCATCGGCCATGTCCAGGTAGGCGGCGAAAACGGCCGCCTGGTGCGCAAAGAGCTTCCGCTCTTCGGCCGAGAGGTCGTCCCAGTCCTTGATGCCTTTCGGTTTGTCTGCCAGCTTGGCATCCGGAGGAATCACGCCCAGTTGTTTTTGTTTCTCAAAAATTTGCTTACGAATGGCGTCCCAGCCGGCATCAAACCTGCCTCTGTGCTTGTCGATATAGGATTCGGGCACGTGATGCGGCGCGTGCACGGCTCCCGGAACGAAATAGACAAAGAATGGTTTGTCGGGCGTCAGTGACTGCTGAGCCCGGATCCATTTTATGGCTTGGTCCGTCATGTCCTTCATGAAGTGGTAGTGCGGATCACCCTTCCTTGGATTGTCGACCGGAGTCACTCCATCGTAGATCGCTGGCGACCATTGGTTGGTTTCGCCTCCGAGGAAACCGTAGAACTTATCGAAGCCGCTCAGCGTCGGCCAGCGAGTGAGGGGACCGGAGGGACTGATCTCCCAGACGGCCACCTCGTGGGACTTGCCGAAGTGGGCTGTGCTGTAGCCGTTGAGCCTCAGGATTTCCGGCAGTTTGGCGCAGTCCGCCGGCAGCACGCCCGTGTTTCCGGGAAACGACGTGGCAGTCTCGGCGACTAAGCCCATATTGACAGAGTGGTGATTACGCCCGGTCAAGAGTGCCTGGCGGGTTGGCGAGCACAGCGCACATGAGTGAAATTGGTTGTATAACAATCCATTCTTCCCCAGCCGGTCGATGGTTGGCGTCTGGATTACGCCGCCGAACGTGCTGACTCCCCCGAAGCCGAGATCGTCGAGCATGATGATGACAACGTTGGGGGCTGCCTTCGGAGCCTGCACCTGAAAAATGGGAGGCGCTTTGGCATTTCGGGCATCAAGCGTGGTGATCGGTTTCTCATACGGCGCCTGCAATGGCAACACCGTGCGGTCAATCGGCGCCTTTTCAAGATCCACAAAGGTCTGCGCGTGAATTGTTGGAGGCAGGCTACTCAAGCCCGAACCCACAACAAGCAGCAGTGCCATGGCCGCCACTTTGATTTGTATCTTCATTCTGCTTTCTCTCGCTCTGGTTGCCCGACTTAAATCAACCCCGGCAAAGCCGGTGGCTTACCACTTCTCGGTTACACTGCATGCGTCAGCCTCAATCCTCACCGGACTTTGATTTGGGTTAGTGACGTAGACCGACGATCCTTGCATGAGTGGCGATCTCAAGTCACTTCACCATCTCGATGTCGCCCGGCTTCCAGCCCTCAGCTTCAGCCCAATCTATGGCAATATCAAGCTCGTTTCTATTCATTGGACGTATCGAGATTATTTCTGCACTCATGTGAAAGCTCCTTGGTCTGACCGCAGCAGATCGGTGAGGGCCGAGTTTAGCACGTCGATCTGTCCAGTAAAACGAGATTTTCGTAGTCCTGATGTTCGTTCTCAGAAGCCACCCGGAAATTCGTTGAAGCCGTTGCCTAATCGGTGTATGACAGCATGAGAAGAGGCAAAGGGAATGGCATAAGAATACCATTCCGACTGGTTCGTTGTTCTCAGCGGAATTTCAGCAGACGGCACGGCGCCTCAGAAACAAGAAACCGGAATTCGACGCACCGTCGATATCGGTCGCCCCGATCAGGCCTACTCACCCGAAAGGAACCCTGCAGGTGAAAAAACGTCAACGCAGTCGTGAGGAGATTGAGGACGAGTCGAGGACGCAACGAGTTGTCGCGTGGCAGGCCTACCAGACGAACCTGCGCGCGGGAATGGATAAGGCGACGTCGCTCGCAGATGCTCTCCGGAAAGCCTTGCCTCGGGGAGTGCAGGGATCAACGAATCGGAACCGGGAATTGGATTTGTGGAAGCATCACCAACTCTGGCCACCTCCGGAAGCGGAACCACTCTACCATCGTCAGACGCCGCTTGACGGCGAACCCGCTGCCGACCGCCTGGAAGAGACGATGTCCCTGACTATGGGTGAATTGGCACAAACCATGTGGCAGGCCGGCAAGTCATCCGATGTCATACGCCGTGAGACACCGCAAGAGCCTGCGCTATCAGATGCCGAAATCCTCCACAGAGCAAAAGAAATTCTCATGAAGGACGTCTTTGTTGCAGAAAGGCCGACCACGGCCAAGGGAAGAGAATCCACACTCCCCACCGCGATGGTCGCTGCCCGTTTCCCAGATGATCTTGTGGCCGAACTGAAGTCTCTGGGGGGCAGGATGTCCCACCACCTGGAAAAGGCCCTCAGGCTGTACCTGAAGTTCATCAAAACAGAGTAGAAACAACGGGAGCGCACCACCGCCCTGTGCTCTGCATCACTTTCCCTTGAGGGCTTTTCTCGTGATATCCATGAAAGCGCTCAAGATCGGCGAGACCCATCTCCCTTTTGACCAGATCATGAGGATGGAGACCTCCAGATTGTCCTTCTCCCAGCGCAGGCGAGCGAGCTTGCGCTTCTCTATCTCTTCAGAGATCGCCACCTCAGGAAGAATGGTGATCCCCGCGCCCGCGATGACGCATCGTTTGAGAAATCCGACGCTGTGAAAAAATCGGGTAGCCTCTAAGGGAATACCTTCCTCTTCCAACATCTTCTCAAACAGTCGCCGATAGCTGCAATCAACCTTGGAAAGGAGCAGCGTTTCTCCGGCCAGATCACGTGTGCGGACAAGCCGCTTTCTTGCCAGACGATTGCTCGCGCTGGCCACCAGAGCAAGTGACTCGGCACCCAGAGCCTCTACCTCCACGTCTGAAGCATGAAAGGATTCTGTGAGGAGAAACGCCAAATCGATCGCTCCATTACGAAGCTCTTTTTGAAGAGTCTCATGGGCGCAATTTATCAGCTGGAGACGAATGCCGGGGAAACGGGCGCTAAACTCGTAAATGACCGACGGCAAGCGGTGGATTCCCAAAGACTCGGGAATGCGAATGGTAAGCGATCCCGCCGGTTCCGCACCGCCCCCGATTTCTGTTCGGGTTTCATCCGCCAAATCGATAATCTTTTCCGCATATGGCACGAGGCGCTCCCCCGCCTCCGTAAGCAGAATCCGCCTTCCCAAGCGATCGAAAAGTTGTACGCCAAGCTCTTCTTCAAGGGCCTGAATCTGTGCCGAGATGGTGGACTGGGCATAATGGAGGCGTTCCGCGGCCTTGTTAAAGCTTAAGAGCTTACCCACCGTCAAAAACGTCCTAAGATGCCTGATTTCCATTACATCTCTCTTGATCAGTATTTTCGATTGAACCTATCGGAACAAATCGCTTGAACAGATAATTGAACATCAGTAATCTGATTATCAGATAATTAAGCTGAAGTCAACAAATGGAGGTGATGTCATGAACAAAGTCGAGAGAACCGCGGACCTTTTCGCCTCAGGGTTAAGCTGCTCTCAGGCGATGCTCACCGTGTTTGGGGAGCCATACGGATTGGATGCCGAGACGGCGGCAAAGTTAGGGCGGCCACTCGGAGGAGGAATAGGACATCTGGCCAAGTCCTGCGGCGCGTTAACCGCTGCCGTACTAGTCTTGGGAATGGCCGAAGACCGTCAGGAAGAAGGGGAAGCAAGGAAAGCCTCGTATGCCTGCGTTCAAGACCTCTTCAGGCGTTTCGCAGCCCTCCACGGAACAACGGAATGCAAAGAATTACTCGGGATTGACATGAGCACAGAAGAGGGATGGAAAAAGATCCAGGAGGAAAAATTGGTCAGGAAAGTGTGTCCCCCGTATGTGAGGGATGCGGCGAGCATACTCGAAAAACTATTGACGAGCTGATCCGCGAAGGCGTTTGCAGAGAACTAGCATGACCGTGTTCGTCCAGCCGGAGAACATCAAGATATCGTAATAGTTCACCGGGCTTGAGACGGCTCTGCGCCCGGTGAGAGTCCGTGTTCACCTCGCATGGTAATCGCTCCGCAGTTTCTGAACGAACGGGAGATCCGCGGGCACAAAGTCGTATCCCTGCAAGTCATCAAAAGAGACCCATCGACAGTCTTGGTGCTCGGTTGGGGACATTTCTCGCCCCGTCCAATCAACGAGATAGGCAATGAGCCTGATAGTACCGTGTTCGTAGTGATAGACGCTTTCGCCGAAGTACTCTCGAGTAACCACCTCGATGTCGAATTCCTCCCGCATTTCGCGAATCAAACACTCCTGAAGGGTTTCACCGTCTTCAAGCTTGCCACCAGGAAATTCCCACAGGTATTCCATCCGCTTTCCGGCTTTTCGTTGTCCGATGAAGACCTTGCCTTCTCGAATAAGAATGGCCGCGGTCACGGTCTGCATGCCAATTACCTCAGATTTCGTTCACCTAACAGAGACGATGGGAATTCTCCGGACAGAATTCAATATGTGTCTGGGTTGCCGTCCCCGTTGCGATGAAGTGAGTGTCTCCCCGATCTTATCAACCTCTACGATGCGTGACCCGCAATGGCGTCTATCACTTGCGGCCACAGGGCTTCGGGTAATGCGTGGCCCATGCCTTCGATGATGTGCAACTTGGCGCCTGGGATGGAATTCGCCGTATCGATGCCGCATTCCACCGGCACAAGGGGGTCGGCATCCCCGTGGAGAACAAGGGTTGGCACTGTGAGGTCCTTTAGCGCCTCCTTTCTGCTCCCGGAAGCCATGACTGCCGCCATTTGGCGCAAGAATCCGTGAGGATTAAGGCCTCGATCGTGGGACAATTCTGCCCACTTTCTCGCAAGAGACTCTTCAACCTGAAACTTCGGGCCGCTTAGAACCCGCCAGACATGAAGCCAACTTTCAATGTACGCCGTGCGCTCGGCAGGAATAGGAATGACCAGTACAGAAAGGGCCTCCGGTTTGGGTGGGGGTAGGTTCGGGTCTCCAGTGGTGGACATGACTGACGTGAGGGACCTTATCCGCTCCGGAAAGCGAAGAGCCATGATTTGTCCAATCATGCCGCCCATGGAAAGCCCGACCACGTGAGCAGAGTCGATGCCGAGGGCGTCGAGTAAGCCCATTGCGTCGTTGGCCATATCGGTCAGGGTATAGGGTACGTTCAAAGCTTCTCCACGCGATTGAGCTTCCAACAATGCTGAAATATTTGGCACGCCTGCCGGAGCGAAGTTCGTGGAGAGACCGATATCCCGGTTGTCGAATCGGATGATCCAGTAGCCCCTGGCCGCCAGTTTCTCACAGAACTTCTCGTCCCACACGATCATCTGCACGCCGAGGCCCGTGATGAGCAAGAGCGGTGGGTCAGTTCGATACCCGAATGTGTCGTACGCCAGCTCAATGCCATTTGTATCGGCAAAGGCCAAGTCCGAGTGAGGCACTGCCTCCGTCATAAAAACCCTCCTATTTGCGAAAGGGATCTTCAAAGTTCAGGCCCGAAAATGTCTTCAAACCTGACGGTCAGAACGCCGAGTCTGAGATTAACCCAGGACCTTTCCATTGAAAACGTGGTGTTTCGTTCCCGTGAAACGATGATTTCCAAAGGCTAGCACAAATCCGTATTGCTTGCGCGAGAGACCGACTTGATCGGAAAAGCTCGCGTCTGGACGGGTATGTTACCCTCGTCGGTTGCGGAGCTTACTTCGCCGAAGTCCCCCCGTCAATGAGAATCCCGCGGATGGGCAACGCGAGCGTGTGGCCGAATGGCGCCGCCATTACTTTGCGAGTTCGTGAAATGGGCATTGCAAGTTCGACCGGTTGGCGGGTATTTTCGTGGTCACGCGCGACTGGATTTGAACCAGCGACCGCCTGAACCCCATTCAGAAACGGATGGAAAAAATCAAAACAATAACCAGCACTTCTCTGTTGCCACCCATTGCCATGTTCCACGACAAACCAGGACGTTACAGCACTCAATGGTGCAAATTTGGTGCAAGAGGGTTTTGAAAGGATTCGCCAATATGTAATGGTTCACCGGGCTTGAGGCGGCTCTGCGCCCGCTGAGGATGGAAGGGGAGACGCATCTCCCCCTCCATGCCACCCCCATCGCAATTCCGAGGCATTGCGCTTTTCCCGGTGAACGATTACGCCAATGTCAATGTTCCGAGGGTCTGCTGCTTCGAAGAACGGCGGCATGACCGTGGTAATTTCCCACGGATTGGTCAAGGAAGACAAAGTTCCAGTAGTGGAAATTGACAAGGCCGTTGAAAGAAAAAGGAAATTTGAGGATAATCCGGCACCGCATATCTGTGTGTGGGAGAGAAAATGATGGATGAGAAAAAATACAGCTCAGACGCACTCAAATGGATGTACGATGAATTCATCGGAAATGACCCTGAGCGAATAGCTTCCTACCTGCAGGAGCGGATCAAAGCCGAAATCGCCCGACAGGTTTATGATCTTCGCGAGCAGGCTGCTCTCACACAGAAACAGCTCGCCGATCTTGTGGGAACCACCGAAGCTGTCATAGACGACCTCGAAGAGGCTGATTACGAAGGTGACGCTCTCTCGATGCTGGTCCGGATAGCGACGGCTCTGAGAAAGAAAATTGATGTCCGGTTCGTGACATCGAATGTAAGTGACCCTCTTGAGGCATCGGTACAGACTCGAAGGGGGTATTGCCCACAACTCTCCTCATGGCGCAAACAGTGACCTGCAGCCCGAAGACGGATTAGGCCGCGCAGGGTTTGTCCGTCGGTCTCCCGTTGCAAAAATCCACGACAATCCATAACCGTGCATACCCGCAATCCCGCAAAAGTCCCGCACTTCGCTCAACCTGCAAACCTATCAAGAGGGATACTTGTTCTTCATTACACGCGAGTTCAGCAACAAGCCTGCAAAGATGGTAAATAGAGTCACTGAGCCAAGAATTATTACGGCTATACTCCAGGATCTGGCAAACATCATCCGCTCCTGCACGAGGACAAGGGTTGTGTACAACCAAACTGCCGCGGCAGCATAGGCTGATAGTTGCACTACGAGCAGACTCCACCGTTTTTTGATCAACAAGAGCAGGGGTACCAGAAGAGTCACCACCACGAGCCCGATGCTTCCTCCCCGGAGAAAATGAGCAGACAATAGGAAAGAAGCAATGAGTAAGGGAACTATTCTGAGAACCATCGGGGCCGATCTCCTTTAGGAACGCCGAAAATGCCACATCTCGACAATATCGGTCACATCTGCGGGGGTAAGGACACAATCTATCATCAGAAGAAAAACCGCCCAAGCTCCGCAAGAGCAGGTAGGCGGTTTATCATTCTGTTCCGTGGTTAGACGCTACTGGATTTGAACCAGCGACCATCTGAACCCCATTCACATGATGGGTAAACACAACTAATCATATCCAGACCTTATCAAGATCCCCGGTTGCAAGAATCCACCACAATCCACGACAGTCCATAACGGATGGACACAAAATGGACACAAAGATCCTTGAGCCCCGATTATACAGAGCCGATCAGGCCGTATCGGTAAGTTGACCCCGGCCTGACGAAAGAATGGGGCCATTGGCATCTTTCAGTCAGGATTGGTCCTACCAAATCACGTTTACCGCGTAATTCGCCATGACAGGATCGTTGGTCACGAGGCTCGCTCTCTCTACGCTTGCCTGGGCAATCAGCAAACGATCAAAAGGATCTTTGTGGACGGGAGGTAACTGATCCAATGCCAGAACGTGTTCGAGCCCAATATGCAATATCTCAAGATTGTTGATTCGCTGCTGATTTTCGATCAACTCTGCCAACGGCAATCCGAGTTTCAATTTGACGAGTTGAAGTTTGATCTGCATTTCCCAAGCGCTTGCAACGCTTAGCAACAGCGTGTTTCCGGAATCCTGGCACAAAGCTAAGGCGCGGGAAGAGAGTTTGGCCGGTTCGCTGTCCCACCAGATGAAAGTATGCGTATCCAGGAGTAGCTTCATTGGTTTCCCGTCCAGAACTCCTCTGGCAGGGGCTCATCGAAATCCTCACTCGTCCAGATTGCTCCCGCATGCAGTCCGGCAACTCTCTTCCCAATGGGGACCAACCGGGCCACGGGAGTATCGCCGTCAGTGAGAAGTACCTCCATTCCTTCGGCAATGAGCGACAGCAAGTTGTCCAAATCGGTTCGGTCGTTGCGGATATCAATCGTCTTTGCCGGCATTGCACGTTCCTCCTACAGATCCGGGCCCAAGGCTTCCATTAATCATTGTGCATAGCCTCACCCTTAGTGTCAATGATTCTCTAGATATTTCGCAGACTCCCGACGCGACTAGGAAGCGGAGTCACGTTCACGGCTCATAGGAATTCGGGGAATTCCGGGGACACCACACTTATTCTCCCTAAGTTCGTCGTCTAGCTCTCGGAAGCGCGGAGATTGACAGGACGGGCTTCCATGTGGGGAAGAGGAAAGAAAAAAACCGCCGAGTGGCCTTGCCGACTCGACGGTCTCTCAATTCTCCTCGTGGTCGGGGCGACTGGATTTGAACCAGCGACCACCTGAACCCCATTCAGGTACGCTACCAGACTGCGCTACGCCCCGACACTCGATTCAACTTAGCCCAAAGGCCCTTTTCTGTCAACGGCAAAGGGGTTGGGTCTGTTTATCCTTGCCAAATCAGTATAATATGTGGTATTCTTCAACCATTACCGAGAACTCTGAGGGCCGACCTTGTCCGGCAATAGGAAAACGACCATGAAGAACCTCACCGTTCCTGCAATCCTTGCAATAATACTCTGTGTATACTGCGCAACGGCTCTCGCGGCTCCGGCCAATACCGTGAAAGTCACGCCATATGGTGTGGACTATCCGCTTATCCTTCCCGTTCCCTATCCGTCCTCAAAAGGCGACCCGTACGAGCGACGCTTCGGGGTCCGCCGATGGCTCTTCCCTTTGACACCCAATGATAACATCGACTGCGTACGAGTCGTGGATGAATCCTATCACTGGTTTCAGCTCTACGGAGGCTATGGCGTGATAGGCCACGGCGAAGACGTCTTCACCGGCAAGGCCGCTCAATTCAGGAGGACGCATCGAGGCCGGTGAACCGCTATCTGATGAGGCTCCGGAGAAACTCTTGCACGGTTTCCTTTTGAGGCAGGTCGGCCACACCCTTCAGGAACTTCTTTGACTGGCGGTATTCGATGATACCCATTTCCGAGAATCGAACCATGGCATTGCCTACCGTGATCGAAGGCCAAGAGGGAATGGATGATTCCGGGCGGTCTTGATGAAATTCCTGTGCTGTCTGTGACATTCTCTTTATGAATTCCTTTTGCGAGCAACCTCCCGCGTCGATCTTCCCGGCGGTTACAAGAGCCACGTAGTACAATTCAACCAGGTCGCTCATGATTGCCCGGAAATACTCGAGAACCTCCAGTTCCACGGGCTGATCGTCCTGTACCCAACCGTGCTGGCCGAAGAAGGCACGCGCCCGCTGCAAGAGTTGCTCTTCCCTGATAAGCGGGTCTGTGATCAGTTCCTTGCAGAAGAGCTGCTTCAGACGCTGGAAATCCTCCCGTACTTCATCGAAGGACCCGGTCGAGCCACTGCCTCGTCTCAGCAGAATCATCGCCAGGAAAGACATGGGCCAGAAGTAGTTGATCAGCCCATTCCGGTAGAATTCCAAGTGCGCGCGCCTGGACGGGGTAATGACGTAAGTCTTCTCACGGTCGGACACAGAGGCAGCATCGAGATCGACAAAGCCTCTCACTCTGAAGAGACCGAGCGCTGTCTCTATCGCATTTTCATTATCTTGCATCGTTGCGGCAAAGTCGTACCCTTCGTAACGGAGCGCGGTGGAAAAGCACGAGACAGCCTTGTCCAAAACTCCGTGCGAAATCGTCCGATTGCGGGTAGCAAGCAAGCCCGCGGCCACCAGTTCGATAGGAGTGACTACGCCGACTTTCACGATGTCGTGCAT
>Ga0172371_10009123_pt1 | contig 13695 bp, 6 predicted proteins | sample Lak12m_FD_114543 | JGI IMG/M metagenome (GOLD analysis project Ga0172371, IMG submission 114543) | Freshwater microbial communities from Kabuno Bay, South-Kivu, Congo - kab_022012_12m | ecosystem: Environmental > Aquatic > Freshwater > Lake | place: Democratic Republic of the Congo: South-Kivu... | reverse complement strand
GGAATCTGCGGCAACCGTGGTCACAGGCGATCCTGAATTCAAAGAGGTCGATAAGCTTGTTTCGGTTCTTTGGTTGCCGCGTTAGATCAGGATGTGTCACCAGGATGGACTTTCCCTGCAGATCCTGGCGAAGGTTTCAATGTCGTTGTAATTGTTCTCCCAGGTTGTATACATGACTCCGGTGACGCCATTGACCTTTGCGGCTGATGCCAGCCATTCCCGGATTTTTTCCGGCGCGCTGTCGTAATAGCCGGCAATGATCTGTTTGTGTCCGCGATCAGCGAAGAACTTCAGGGATTTATCACGCTTGTCGAAGTTCCAGTTGAGAATTGTCACCGATTTGTCCAGTCCCGTCCATGATTCCGAGAGATTGCCCCGAACGAGATAATAGCCGGCATGGGCGTTGTGATCAGGATCAAACATATCACTCCAGACATAGGCGTCGGAATCGCCGAGAAGCTTCCGGCACATTGTCACGTTTTCGGCCAGGATTCTGCCGGCATCCAGGTGCCGGTTAGTGCACGCATGATCCCAGTTCATGGTTCTTATCTCGTCGTGCGCCATGGCATAACCCTTCGCGCCCCAGGCCGCTTTCATGCGTTTTGCCTCGTCCCGCAGGAGCTCGTCCGTTTCAGGTTCTGAAAGACAGCACATTACCGCGCCATCATAAATAATAGCCGGATGAAACCATGAAACGCGAAGTTTGGTTCCGGCCGGCAGTCTTGTCCGGATGATGGGAGCTTCGTGCCATGAGGTGTATTCACCGTTCCATGGCTCATTGCCGAGTTTTGAATCCTGGATCTTATCGAAATCCCTGCCCTCGGAAAGAACCCTGCCATCTGCATTCCTTACAACCAGCGGCGTGCCTTTCCGGCGCAGCACATTCACAAGTCCAGCTTCCTCTGTCTTCCAGTCTTTCCACTGGAGCTTTCCCCGTCCACCGCCCCAGACTCCGAAGTAAATATTAACCTTGTCGCAATCCAGCGTGTTAAAGACCGTGTCGTGCCGCGTCCACTCCTGTGTCTGCTTTACGCCGAGGTTCTGAAACTGAAGAGAACGTTCTCCTGCAAGGACCTTGACCTCCGGTGTGCCGCGGAAGTTGTCCGTCTTTATCCACACGGAAATATGGTAACAGCGGAATTCAGGGAGGTTCAGTTTATAAACAAAGCGGGCGTTGCTCCCTGCATTTTCTACGGTAGCAATGTTGCCGTTGATTGCCACGCTGTCATCTTTCCAGTCGGGTTTGCCGAAGTTGACAGGCGGGTCGGGTACAAGTTCTGCCTGCCCGTTCTTGACGACAAAAAGAGAATCCCTGACAGGGAGACCTTCCGCCAGGTTTGGATTGTGCCAGAGCATATTGTTGGAATAGCCGATTGAGAAAAGGGCTGGAACTATCTGCAGTTTCAGTTCAGCTGCAATTCTCTTTACCCTCTGTATGTTGGCAAAATACTTCTTTTCCATGCTGCCGAGTTCACCCAGCCGCGCGAACTTGGAATCCGTCAGCATGACATGCGTGTAGCCTGCTGATGCGGCTTTCCGCCAGACAGCCTCGAGCTTGTTGACATTCTCGTCGACCTGCAGGTTGGTGGAATAATACAGCCACAGTTCATGCTTTTGCGCCGCCAGCGATGCGTCGGCAGGCTGCATTAACATAAACACCGCAGTCCATAGTAAGAATCTTTTCATTCTTTTGCTGTTGGCATTGGTTCGTCGGCAAGCTTGATCCAGTCCTTTTCGCCGTAAACTCCGGCCTTGTTGAAATCGAAGGACTTGAACCCGATCTTGCGGGCAGGGGAGCCGCGTTTCAGGTTGAAATCGTACTTACCCGGATCAACAAACAGCGGGTTGGCGATTAACGAATGAACGTCATTTGTCTTCGCCTGCCACGCCTTGAAGTCATTTCCTGCGGGCTTGATCTCCGCCCCGGAAGCCTCACAGTAGAGATTGCTGTCCATGTTGTAGTTGGACCGGTCTCCGGCCCAATTACCGGTAAGAAGAGGTCCGCCATTCCAGTAAACCAGGTTCTTACAGAAGGTGAATGACAGGTGCGGTTCTGTTCGGGACCGCTGGATCTGTCCATTCTGGCTGAAAGCGAAGATGTTGTTGCGGATAATATTTTCTCTGCCGTAGTGCTGGTGGAAACAGCCGGTCTTTACGTTGTAGACAAGGTTGTTTTCCATGATTATTCCTGTGCTGCCTTCGTCAGTATAAAGTCCCCAGCCGCCATAATCAAATGCGTAGACATCGTGGATTACATTATCACTGACCACCGTTCCCTCGGATGGGCCGAGAGTGTAGACGCCGCCCATGTCGCTGAGGACGCGCTGGCCGATGTGGTGGAGGCGGTTGAAACGGATGATATTGCGCTTTGCTACGCTTGGCGCATAACCCCAGCGCCAGCCGACTGACACCGCGGTGTAGAAGAGGTCGCCGATGTCATTGTGGGTAATTGTATTGTCACTGCTGTGCCCGATCCATGAGCCTATGGCGCCCCGGAAGATGCGGCCTCCTTTGTGGATGATGCAGTTATTGACGGTTATGTTGCGTGTGATCTGCTGTTCATTTGGATCATTCAGTTCCCAGCCGTGGCCTATTTTGATTCCGCCTGCGCCCATCTCGCGGATGCTGGTCTTTTCCACGCGACTGTCGCGGCAGGCGCTGTGGAACCAGATTCCATAGTTGCCTATGCATCCGATGGAGCTGTTGATTATGTTGATCTTTCGGGCGTTGTCCGCCTCAATTGTGGCGCCGACGGTTACTGCGGCCTGGTGGTCGGCGTGTCCTTTCGGAGGCAGGATGTTGCCTGTGTACATGAAGCCGAGACTGTCAAACGTGATATTCTCAACTGGCCTTTTCCCTCCGGCATCGCCTGCCAAACGAACGAGGCAGGGAACTGCGGGTGCGATGACTTCCGAGGTTGCGGGGTCCTGGCCGGGCATTGGCTTGTAGTAGAGCGTGCCATCGCGGTCGAGGAACCATTCGCCGGGTTCGTCCAAGGCGTCCTTGAAGTTCTCCAGGTGGTAGCGTTGATTCTTTCCCCATTTCTGTATTGGCCAGGGAGTTTCTCCGGCAATCGTTACTTCGCTGCTGGATTGATTAAGCGACTCAATGTGATGGATTGAACATTCCCATGCGTGATAAAGGTAAACATCCACATCCGAGAGCTGTTCTGGTGAAAGGTTTCTTAGAGGTGCGATATCGGCAGGATTTGCGATGAAAACTGTTTTCGGCAGTTTTTCGTTCATTCCTTGAATGCGGTAGTACGAATTGTCTGGAGTGCGGGCTCTTGTCGCAAACCGGCCATTTACATAGAGCTGCTCGAATTTCCATTTGCCTGCGCCTGCATCAGGAATAGTTGCCGACCATATCCCATTACTGTCTGTTTTGAATCCAGTGATCTTTCTGCCTCCGGAAATTACCGGGCTGGCGCGTTTTGCGGCCTTGAAAAAGACCGGTGCCTTTTCCGTGCCGCTGTCTTCCGGTGTAAGAATCAGGGGCTCTTTCAGCTGGTAAGTTCCGCCGGCAAAGACGATTTCAACTTTACCTTTGATTGTACCTGCGGTTCTCATCCGCCGGACTGCATCGCGTGCGCCTGCCGGTGAGGCGAGGGGACCGTCTGTTCCTGCACGGTTTTGTTTTTCGAGCCGGCCTGACCAGGCGTCGTTTCCGTCAGGCGTGACATAGATGGTCAATCCTTCCGCCTGGATTGCGAGAAGCGGGAACAAGATAGATGCCGTCAAGCCGTACAAGTATTGTTTCATATCATATGCTCCACGGAAATTAATTGTTACTTCAGTGTACATGAATTGATCTCGAGAATGGAAGATTTCTTCCTTTTCTGGTCTATGACTCGAATTGCCGGGCAAATAACGTGTTTTCTGCTATAATACATTTAGTAAGAAAAGGGGAAAATTGTTTGACTCACAGATATTGGTATTATATCATAATACCAAGTTATGAGGAAACTTAAGATATTTCAGAAAGGGTGGAATCTTCGGCAGGACGGGCCCGGTAACAGGCTGGTCTACCATCTTCAGGGTTGCAACCTTGCTTGCCCGTGGTGTGCGAATCCGGAGGGAATTTCGGCGGGAGGGCAACTCGTTGTCAGGAGGGAGAAGCTGCTGGCGGAAGTTTGTCCTCATGGGGCAATTAGCGGAAAGGTTTTGGACAGAGGAATTTGTGGAACCTGCGGGACAAGGGAATGCGTCATGCTGAATCCGAATGAGGGAATCAGGCTGAGTTGTAAGGAGTATTCCATGAATGAGCTGATGGATGAGGTGCGTGCTTCCAGGCATCTTTTCCATGGTGGAGGAGGGGTTACTCTTTCAGGCGGTGAGCCGACGATGCAGTTTGAATCGACCAGGACTTTTCTGGAGGCGCTCAAGGCTGAAGGTGTTGATTCGGCAATCGAAACTAATGGCACGCATCCACGCCTCCCCGACCTTTTTCCGTTGATAGACACCCTGATTATCGATCTTAAACACTATGACAGTGCGAAGGCAAAGGAGACAGTGGGGCGGGGAAATAAGACGGTTCTGGACAACATATCCAGGGCGGCCGAGCTGCATGGCTGTGTGTGGTTGCGCATAACCCTGGTTCCTGGCTTCAATAGTTCACCGGCTGATATTGAGCAGTTTGTTGCGCTTGTCGGCAAACTTCCACAGGACCATCTATCAGTTGAACTTCTCTTCTATCACGAGTATGGCAGGGTGAAGTGGGAACAGTGCGGAATGAAATACAATATGAACTGCGCTGCAATGACAAAACAGAGCGCAGAGGAGTATGAATCCATGTTCCGTAAGGCAGGTGTGACCATTGCCAAAACATGAGAATTCTCTCGCGAAATGGCACAAAAAGTACTATTATTACGAATCAGAAACAGAAGTTACATTTCTCAAATAGAAAAACGTCATGAGAAGACCTCAATTAATTGGCGGTTTGGTTGTTTTGCTGGCATTTTCCGTGCTGATTCAAGCCGCACATGCAGCGACGTTGACATGGGACGGCACCGGCAGCGGAGGTACGGGCGACGGGGCTGGTACTTGGGATACCGACAGCAAGTGGTGGAATAGTTCAGTCGACACGACCTGGACCTCCGGCTCCGACGCGATATTCGGTCACGGCGGTGCCGGTGGTAATGTCACGCTTAACGGTCCGATCACGGTCAACTCGATCACGTTCAATAGCTTCACCTCCAGCAGCACCTACACACTGGGCACGGCGGGCCAGACGATGACGATCAGCAACGGTATCACGATAAACTCCGGGACCTACAACGTGAGCCTCGTCAGCCCCATATCGCTGGCCGGGGCTCAGACCTGGTCGAATAGCATCAGCGTGAACTACGGGCTGAATGTGGGTGGCGGTGTTGCCAATAACGGCTACATGCTGACGTTTGACGGGCCCGGCCAGATCAAATACTTGGCAAGCACCGTCAGCGGCTCAGGCGGCGTGACCAAGAACGGCACCGGAGCGTTCGAGACCAGAGCAGCCCATACGTACACTGGGCCCACGATCATCAACCAAGGCACGTACACTTTGTCGGGTAATGTGTCATTCCTCTCTACCGGCGGTTCGGGCGCTCTCGGGCAATCTTCCCCGGTCGCATCCAACCTGGTGCTGGGCAGCGGGGCGACACTCGCGGACGGGCAGGGTGGTAACCCTGACAACTGTGACCGGCTTTTCACGATCAATGGCACCACGAACGGCGCCTACGCTACGATCCAGGCTCCCAGTGGAAATTTCTGCTTTACGAACAGGGGGTCGCTTGCCTACGGGGTTGCGAACCAGACGCGAACCCTGATTCTTGATGGCACCGCAGCCTCGTGTATCTTCGCGCCAGCCATCGGCGATAACGGTACGGGCTCCGTTTCAGTTGCCAAAACCGGCAGTGGAACGTGGCAGCTCACCGGAACGAACTCGTACAGCGGCGTGACCACGCTCAGCGCTGGCGAGTTGATCGTGAACACTTCGAACAACCTGGGCGCGCCAGCCGCTAAGCTGGTGTTTAACGGAGGTACGCTCCAGATCACCAATACAACCCTCACAAATTTAACCATGCTGAACCATCCGATTGTCTGCAATCCCGGCAAGGCATTCAGCATAAATATAAACAACGCGTCCACGACCTTCGCTGTGGACCATGTTATTTCCGGTACAACCATAAGTCTTGCGAAATCCGGCGCTGGTACGCTGGTTCTCACTGTTACCACCAATTTCACCGGTCAGATCACTATCGGCGGTGGAATGCTCAGGTATGACGATGGCCAGGCAATTCCGGCAACTCCGCTTCTTAACAACGGTGCTCTGATCGTCAACCGCAGCGGGACTCTCACCCAGGGTGTGAATTTCCACTCAACCATGGGCGGCGCTGGTTCGCTTACTAATTCTGGTGCCGGGACGCTGGTGCTGAACAATATCAACATACACTCAGGTATCACCAGGGCCACGGCCGGCACAATCACGCTGAGCCACCCGCTGGCCCTCATGAACAGCGCGATTGACACTTCAGGTGCTGGAACAATCACTCTTAGCGGTGTAGCGTGTCCGACTTTTGGGGGTATTAGCGGCAGCGGTAATATCGGCTCTATCACAGGCTATGGCAGTGTAACCAATCTCACGCTCAATCCCGGCGCGGGTCTTACATTCACCAATAGCGGTGTAGTTGCGAACGGTTCAGGCGCCACACCGCTCACGATGGCTGGAGCAGGTACGCAGGTTCTGCAGGGTATGAACACATACTCCGGTGCAACTTGTCTGAATGCAGGGACACTTGAACTCAGCGGGTCAGGTTCGATCATCAACACGGCAATCACATTCAGCGGCGGCGGACTTAAGCTGAGCAATACTGCGGTGGAGACAGGTTCAGGCCGCATCTCCGACAGCGCCGCCGTCACAGCCAGGGGCGGCACGCTTACATACAACAACACCTCTGGCGCCGATAACTACGCCGAGACGATCGGCTCGGTTACGCTGAATAGCGGACAATTGGACATCGTCGAGTCGGTCAACCAGGTCAGTAGCGGCAGCCAGACTATCACGCTCTCAGGCCTGTCGCAGTCCGGATCGGGTTCGGTGACGTTCTCTGCGGCAACAACAGGACCGCAGGACTCAGGCAACAAGAACATGATCGTGGTGACCGGCGGCGGTACAACCACGGCCGGCCAGATCATCGGCCCGTGGGCAACCGTTGGGACCGCGGCGAATGCCCAGACCGATTACGCAGTGTATGGCAGTGATTATGTCACCAACGCCAACATCGCAGCCTCGGCTGAGAACTTGTGGAGCACGGCGGCTAACGCCTACACCTTGAGCGGCGCGACTACCCTCACCGGCACCCGCACAATCACGGCCCTGCGCTATTCGGGAGGTGCACAAACCCTGGCCCTGAGCAGCTACAACCTCCAGACCTACGGCATCCTCAATGGCGGTTCGGGTACGCTCACCGTGAGCGGCACCGGCGCCGTGACGACGCCCACCGGCGGCGGAAACCTCTATCTCACTGCGGGTAACAAAAGCATCACCATCAGCGCTCCGATCAACGACAATACCGGCGCGTTGACGCTGGTCAAATCCGGCTCCGGTGTGCTGACGCTCAGTTCCACGACCAGCACCTACAGCGGCGGCACGGTCATCAACGCTGGCACCCTGTCTATCGCCAACGACACTAACTTCGGTGCGGCAAGCGGCGGAATCACCGTAAATGGCAGCTGCAATTGGTACGTTCCCACTCCCAATTCCTACAATAACGACCCTAACAACGTCAAACTCACCACGGGCAGCGGTCGTGCCCTTACATTGAACAACGGTGCGATTGTTACAGTGTCCTACACCGGTCTTGGTGATTACGGGATAAACGTTGCCGGTCCGGTTGCAGGTACAGGTGGTTTCACTGAGAATGGTAACCAGTGGAACGAGATTTTCCTGACCAGCACCAACAACACCTTCACCGGTCCGGTCACGTTATATGCGGGCAGTCAAATCGCTATTTTCTACGCGGCCAGCATCGGTGATGGCTCTTACATCAAGTTCCGCTACGGCAACAACGCTGGTGCCGATGCCACCTACGGCAAAGGCGGCTTCTACTTCAACGGCGGAAACGGGCCGATGGTGCTGAATAACCGCTACATCTTGATGGCCAATTCCGCCGCAAACGGAGCTGATGTCATCTACAACAACAACGCCAACAGTGCGTATACGCTCACCATCAACACAGACGTGCAGGTCAACACGCCCAATGCAGCACAGACGCTGCAATTGGACGGTACTAATACAGGGAACAACGTGTTTGCCGGCAAGATCACCGACGGCCCAGGCACGGTGGTCAGCCTGGCAAAAGGTGGAGGCGCCGTTGCCAGTACCGGCAAGTGGATTATCTCAGGCAGGAACACCTACAGCGGTGCCACGACGGTCAGCGCTGGTACGCTGGAGATCGGTGGTGCGGGCGTGCTGGGAGCAGGAGGTGCCTATCCGGGAAATATCTCTATCAGCGGAACGTTCCTGTGCAGCAGTTCGGCCACCCAGACATGGAGCGGGGTGATCAGCGGTACCCAGCCGTTTGAAGTAGGAGGCTCCGGCACGCTGAAACTGGCTGGCAACAATACCTACAGCGGCGCCACGACTGTCACCAATGGCGTGCTGCTCGGTGTGACTGGCGGTTCGTGTTCCAACAGTGCGATCACTGTGACAAATACGCCAGGCAATATTGCCGCCTTTGGTGTCGTAGTGTCCGACAATACGAAACAGTTCACATGTGCCAACCTGACATTTAAGACCAACGGCGTCGGTGCGCAGTTGAGGTTCAATTTCGACGTTGTACCAAGTACCAATCTTGCGCCTCTCTACATCACTGGTAACCTGACATGTACAGGCACTCCGGTGGCTGTTGCGAGTTCCGTTCGTATCGTGCCCGGCACCTATCCTCTGGTGACGGTTGCCGGCACTGTGCCGACAGAAGTGCCGGTCCTGAATTTCCAGGGGCCCGGCAACCTGGCCTGGGGCTGGACGGGAAACAAGACCCTGTTGCTTACCGTCAATGCGACTGGTACGATGATTATTATCAGGTAGCCCCGGTTGATTCTTAACATGCAAAAATAAGTAAAAAGAATTTGACGCGCAATGAAATGGTATCATACTATAATACCAATGAAGGAACGGAAATTTTTATGAACTACCTTGAAATATACAATACCAGGAAGATGGATGAAATGGCTGATGCGCTTTTCGGGAAAGAGCGGTCGCTGAAACGGCTTGACGGCTGGTTCCTTGTGCAGGAAATCCGAATGAAATGCGCTGGTCTTTACGGTGATCTGCATCCCGAGGTTGCGGCTGCAAAGACGCTTATACGCGTGGCGGAAGAACTGCCGCTTTCCATCGACAATTCCGCCGTCTTTGCCGGTACCCAGCGCGACGCTTTTGCACGCACATATGCGCTTATCAATCCGACGTTCAAGGTGGAGTCTTTTGAGGGGTATTGTGATCCTCTTGCTGTCTATAACGACATTGAACCTGCCGGGGAGTTCACAAAAGAACGTATAGAAAAAGCCCGGTCTTTCTTTGCAAAAACGCCTTTCATAAATGAGCTGAAGAAAGTTTACAAAGATGCCGAAAACGATACGTGTGAAATTGCCTATTTCGTGGAGCAGGTCACCGGCCATACGATTGCCGACTTCAGACCGGTGCTCAGGGGAGGCGTTGAGGCTGAAATAAACCGCGTTGAGGAAAAGCTGAAAAGCGAAAAGGATGAGGATAAGAGGCAGGTTTATACCGCGATGAAGATCAGCCTGGAGGCCGCGGTAAGGCTTGCAGAACGGTACAGTGCGCTGGCCCGCAGCCTGTCAAAGAAAGCCACGGACCAGCGTTCAATGGAACTCAATCTTATCGCTGAAACCCTGGACCGGGTGCCGAAGCACGGCGCGCGGAACCTTTATGAGGCGATCCAGTCGTTCATCATCCTCTGGCAGGTAATGTGCCTTGAGCAGTCGCCGAACCCTTACGCGTTTTCGGCTGGAAACGTCGACCGTATTTTCGAGCCATACCGGGCAATGGATAAATGCGACAGGAAGACTGCGGCGGCTCTTTTCAGGCATCTTTTGACTTTCTTCAACATTGGCGACAGGAGCTGGGCGATATCTCAGAACCTGATGGTCGGCGGAAAATCTGCTGAAGGACAAGACCTGACAAATGAAATGACTTACGTCGTTTTGGATGCATATTACAGGAGCAATTATCCACAGCCAATCCTGTCGGTGAAGCTTCATGCCAACACTCCGAAAGCGTTGCACATGGAGCTTGGGAAGTTCCTGTTTACTCCTGGCTCGCTGACTCCATCATTCTTCAATGACGATTCCATGTTCAGCGTCCTGGGAAAGGCCGGGGTCGACAGGAAGGATCTTGAGGATTATTCGATAGCCGGCTGCCAGGAGCCGCTGATAATGGGCAGGGACAATGCGAACACAACGAACAGCTGGCTGAATCTGGCGAAGATACTGGAGCTGACACTTGCCAGCGGCAGGTCGACAATATCCGGCAAACAGATCGGATTGACTTACCCAGAGCTTGGCCTGGACCAGGCTGATCCTGAGAAAAGTCTCCGGAACATTGAGCCGGCTTTTTACAGGCACCTTGAACATTTTGTTAAGAATATGGTGTCGGCAGCAAACGGATGTTCGCGTGCTCTCTCCAATTTGAAAGTGCCGTTTCTCTCAGTGCTGATGGGCGGAATCGAGACTGGCGTTGATATGCGTGATACGCGCAGGCAGGGAACCAGATACAATGGAAGCGGATGCCTCATCCACGGGCTTTCGGTTGTTGCCGATTCCTTTGCGGCTATAAAGACCCTGCTCGCATCCAGGCCTGGCGACGCAGGTATGCTTCTGGACGCCCTCAAGAACAACTTTGAAGGTAATGAGAAACTGCGCCAATTCATGGCGTGTGCCCCGAAGTACGGGAACAACATACCGATGGTTGATGATATGGCCGGCGAGATTGCCGAGAAGGTTTCTGCTCTGGTCGCACAGCAGAAAAACTATCTCGGGAATCCGTTCAGGCCGGATTTCAGTTCGCCTTCGACGCATCTGCTTTACGGGTACTGGGTTGGTGCAACGCCAGATGGGCGGCGCGCCCGCGAAATGCTGGGCTACGGACTTGACCCGCTCTATGGCGAGGCAACGTCGGGGCTGGGGTTCCGAACGCTGTCCATACAGAAACTGCCGTTTATGGAAATGTGCGGCGGGTATGCATCGCATTTCGGGGTAAATCCCGGGCAGTTTCCGCAGAAGACTTTCGAGGAGAAAGGTGTGGCGTTCAACGAATGTATTGTGAAGCCGCTGTTCTTCCCGGCTGGCAGGGATGCGAGTCCTTTTTACCTGTATGTTAATGTAAATACGCCGGAGATGCTCAGGAAAGTGCTGGCAAACCCCGCGAAGTATGCGCCGAATGGAATCTACATAATGCGCATTCACGGCACATTTGTGAACTTCCTCGATCTTTCGCCGGTGATACAGGATGACATAATCAAGCGGCTTGACCTGGAGTCTACACGAATATGAAAAGGAAGATAAACGGCAGGAGCAATGACATCCTTCTCCATCAGAAGCTGCGAAGTATCCTCTCAAGGAAGATATATGAAGGCGAATATGAGAACGGGGCCCTGTTGCCGACGGAAAGGGAGCTTGCGCAGAGGCACGGGGTGAGCCGTGTGACTGTTCGCGGAACTCTGGCCCGGATGCATGAAGAGGGCCTTATTATCCGCAGGCAGGGACACGGAACGCGCGTGAAACTCAGGAAATCAGGTTTTCCGGGGGTAATGGATATCATTGCGGTTATTGCCCCTGCAGGTAATCCGTTTTTCGCATCGTTCATAAGCCGCTTTGAGGCCGCGGCAGAGGATAATGGCGCAATAGTTGTTTTCAAGGCGGCTGGCCGTCAGCCGATTGAAGACCTTCTCTTCCGGTTTTACGAGAGAGGCATCCGCAATATCGTGGTCTGGCCTTATGATGAAGTAATTAACATTGAAAGTTTCGTCCGGCTGCGCGGTCTTGGAATGAATATTGTCGTGTTTGACAGGGTTGTTCATTCCGACATGGCCGATTGCGTGAGCGTTGACAACACGGATGGGATTACCGTGCTCTACAGGCACCTGATGGCGAAATGCGGCGGTAAAATAGTTTATATTGGATGGGAAAACGATGTCCTGACAAGTAATACAGACCGCGAAAAGGCATTTGCGGCGGTTGGAAACGAAGATTCCATCTACCGGCTGCCATGGAGGAAAGAACAGGACGTTGAAAAAGATGTTTCTTCCATTCTTAAAAGGCTTCCGCGCGATACGCGCGGAATTCTGTGTGGCAACGGCGTCATAGGCATAGCGGTCAGGAAGAACTGTCTTGAAAGGAAAAGAAATATCAGCGTTGCCTGCGTTGATGATCTGCCTGGCGCAACATCCCTGGAGCTTACGGCTTATTCACAACCAATGGAAGAGCTTGCCAGTGTTGTGCATCAGAGACTTGTTCTTCAGAGTTCCGATGCGGGTTCGTGGAAGGCGAAGACCCTGTACGTGAAAGGCAAATTGTTTGTGCGAAGTTGAAAGGGCCGGAATCCTGTATGAAATTCATAGGCATTGATATCGGGACAACATCAATCTGCGGCGTAGTTGTGAATACACAGACTGGCGCAATCAATTCTGTTATGAGGGATAACAGGGCTGGAATACGTTCAAGGCAGTCGTGGGAACGCATCCAGGATCCCGGTAAGATTGTTGCGACAGCCGGCCGTGTTCTTTCGGAATTGCTTGCCGGCCATAAGAATATTGCCGGGATAGGTGTTACCGGCCAGATGCACGGAATAGTTTATGTGCGCAGTAACGGCACCGCGGCCAGTCCTCTTTATACCTGGCAGGATATGCGCGGCAGCCTTCCGTTCCGGCGCGGCTCGGTTTCATATGCCGCGCAAATGGCAGAAGAAACCGGTTATGGACTTGCGCCAGGTTTTGGGCTGGTAACCCACTGGTACAACCTGCGGAACGGCCTTGTGCCGGCGGGTGCCGTCAAGTTCTGCACAATACATGATTATCTGGTTATGCAGCTGACGGGCGGTAAATTCCCGCTGACGGATCCAACTGACGCCGCCAGCCTTGGGATTTTTGATCTCAAAAAGAACTCTTTCGATATGAAAGCTCTTTTGGATGCCGGAATAAAAGCTGCACCGGTACCTGAAGTTGCGCCGTCAGGAACTTTGGCTGGACGATTCCGTGGAATACCGGTTTACGCCGCGCTTGGTGACAACCAGTCTAGTTTCCTCGGATCAGTCAGGAATGTCGACAGCACGCTGCTTGTGAATATCGGGACGGGCGGACAAATTTCAGCTTATTCGAAGAAATGTCTGCCTGTTGATGGCCTGGATATACGCCCGTTTCCTGGTGGCGGATACATCCTGGTAGGTCCGTTGCTTTGCGGCGGGAGAGCATATGCGATACTCGCGAACTTCTTCCGCACGACGGCGGATTTCTTTTCGCTGCCGGTCCGTAACGTTGATTTTTATTCGCGGATGAATTCGATCGATTATCAATCGCTTCAGGAAAAACTCTGCATTGACACCAGGTTTGCCGGGACAAGGCAGGATTCTTCAATGCGCGGCAGGATCAACGGTATTTCCCTGAATAATTTCACGCCTAGACATCTTGTTGCCGGATTCCTT
>Ga0172371_10009122_pt1 | contig 13695 bp, 11 predicted proteins | sample Lak12m_FD_114543 | JGI IMG/M metagenome (GOLD analysis project Ga0172371, IMG submission 114543) | Freshwater microbial communities from Kabuno Bay, South-Kivu, Congo - kab_022012_12m | ecosystem: Environmental > Aquatic > Freshwater > Lake | place: Democratic Republic of the Congo: South-Kivu... | reverse complement strand
TTGTTTTGCTACAGCAAGAATAACTTCAGTTCCCGTTACCTCTGTGGAGTAAATATCTTCTTTTGTATACAAAGGAAGTGCTGCGGCACAGTGTACAACAACATCTACTCCTCGCATGACCCGTATGACATCTTTCTTTTTTCGAATATCACCAATAGAGGCAGTAACACGGGATTTTTCCGGATAGGTAAACGGAGCAATATCGAGTGACCGAACACGACATCCACGAGCAAGAAGATACCGAATAAGATTAATGCCTAAAAACCCTGACCCACCTGTTACTAAAAATACTCGATTATCTTTCATATTTTTCCTGCACAAACAATGAAACAAAGTATACCACGAAAAAAAATGCATGCCCACACCAAAAAAACACGCACTAGGTTTATACTTTGTATATACCATGAAAAAAATTGGCACCCTATTTACGTTTGTATTGTTTGGAGGAAGTGTGTTTCTGGTGGCAACGCACCAATACCCATCGATTGCAACAGCTATGTGGTGTGTATCGATTATTCTGCTTGTAATTCTTTGGTATGACAAACAAGAAACACCAAAACAAACAGGTGCTCTTTTTCCTCTTCTTTGTATTTTAGTTGTTGCGTTTGTTCTCCGCACATACCATCTCACAATACTCCCCTCGTTTGTGCACGGAGATGAAGCGTGGATAGGAATCGAGGCGAACAAAATTTTGTCATCTTCTGTTCAAGGAAATATGTTTGAACTGGGATGGTATGGATACCCACAATTAACGTTTCTTCTTGCTGCAATCCCTATGAAATTGTTTGGCGCATCATTATTTTCTCTCCGTTTATCTTCTGTACTCTTGGGTCTTCTTTCTATTGCTTTCTGTTATTTCATGGTACAAGCATTCCGAAACACAAAAGAAGCAATCATTGCAAGTATATTTCTGACGTGTTCACACCTGCATATCCATTTCTCACGAATCGGCACGCATTATATGCAGGGTCTTGTATTTATTGAGATAGCCCTTTTGTTTTTTCTTCTGTCAATGAAGTACAAAAGAACGTTTTTTCTGCTTATTGCAGGGATTGGTACAGGACTTGGATTCCAGGTGTATTTAAGCGCAAGAATCACAGGAATAGTGATAGGAGGTACGATGCTTGCATTCTTTTTGTTTCGTCATAAAAAACTCATATCTTGGCAACACCTTGGTGTATTAGGTATAGGAATACTCTTTGGCATTGGTCCCTATTGCCTCTCTCTCATATCTACCAATGGGAGAACATCCGAAGTATTTCTACTCAACAATCTTCATCACTTAATCTCTGTGTACCAAACTAGCGATTGGCAGACGATTATAGTCAATCAAATACTTCGAACAGGTTCTTTTCTTATAGGTGGAACAGATAGAAGTGTGCAATATGGAATCCAAAGCGCAGGAATAGACATTGAAACATTCATAGCCAGTAGTATTGGGTTGTTCTTATGGATACGATCGATATTTATACCCAATCACAAAGAAAAAAGAGATGATTTTTCACTTCTCTTTTTTACCTGTATGGTTGTGTGGATCTTCAGCATATTGTGTATTGGTGGTATCGCAACCATTGACGCACCATTCTACCCACGACTTCTTCCTTGTATAGTTCCCATTTGTATACTGAGTGCCTACGCAATACACCAAGTCACAACAAGAGTGTCCAAGCCGTTTCAATATATACTTCTTTTCGTGAGTGTCGGGTATATCTGTATCACCAATGTATATTCCTATTTCTCTGTGTATCCACGTCTTGCAATATACAGAAATACAGCGCTCTATACAGTTATTGGCAATATAGCATCCATCTATCGTGGTAGTCCTATCATCCTTGTTGCAGATAGTTCCCTCTCCTTTGACTATGCAACTATTCATTTTCTTGCTCCATCAGTCAATGGAATAACTGTTACAACCGTTTCTGAAGCATTTGAAAAAGCGACTCCTTCTACTGTTGTTATTGTTACAAACGTTACTGATTATGAAGACTTAACACACCTACAAATAGCCTATCCTCCGTACAGATGGCAAACAATGTATGCCAACACCAAGGAACCACTGTTATATTACACACAACTTCCAAAATAATTACAGTTTGGGAAACAGTTTTTTGAGGACTTCGTCAACAGAAGCAAACTTATATGCATATTCCTGGTTTTTGTCAAAAATATTATAAATCCAGTACACCTTTGTGGTCGTACGAGGATGTATATATGACACGATATCAAAATTGTCTTCAATAAAGTAATCGAGTTTCAGTTTTTTGATCATGCGTTCTTTAAAAAGATGTGGTTGCTCGTTCTTTTGGTTGGCATACACAGCACTGAAGGTGTGTGCAAGTCCCCTTCTCTTAAGCCATTGAGGAATTTGTCCGTCAAGATATGCATATCTCCCACTCACAATACATGCCTCGACTTTCCCTTCACAAACTAATTGCTTGAGTTTGTTCATCCCACGCCCAGGAAAAAAACTCCATTGATGTGGCAACCAAAATATGAATTTCATGAGCCAAGAGGTAGGAATATAAAACTCTGTTTTTTTCTTCTTCAATACCCTCCGCTTAATATACGTAATCGGCCCACGAACAATACGCAAGGGGTTATAGGCAACCACGCCATCAAAATCAAGTCCGATACGAATGGGGGGAAGTGATGGTGATTGTTTTGGTAGGACCATATCATCACATTTTATCGTAATCCGTAGATAATGACGAGGACGGATATTCCCCATCCAAAAACTGCAATCAATAGCGGAACATCAGTAACAATAAGTCGCTGGAATGTTTTTTGATTGTTTTCATACAGTTGTTGTAAAAACCGAAGGACGCCATAGAGTACAAAAGGCGTTGTTGCCATGAGCCATTTTCTTCCTGTACCTCCACTACTAAGTGCATATGTTGAAAGAAATGCAAAATATGTATATGACAAAAATGATGACGTTGCAAATACAGCAATATACGTATCAAGCAGTCTGTCAGAATACCGTTCTTTCATCACCCTTGACTGTGTCATCCCCCATTCATGCCGACGTTTGGAAACAGCAAATAATAGCGCAAGGGAAAATGCAAAAAGTGCAAGCCAAACCGAAATGTGAATGCCACTTGCTGCTTCGCCAGCAAGAATACGAAGTGCATATCCAGTTGCCAGTGCCATAATATCAAGAATTGGCATATGCCGAAAAATAAAAAGAAGTACGTAATGGACAAGTGAATATGTTATTGCCACAAAGAAAAAAGATATTCCAAGTTGCCAAGCAAACAGTAAGCCAACAAAAACACATACTCCCCACGCTCCCCATGCAAGTGCAATAGAAATTGCAGAAGAAGCAATAGGACGATGTTTGCGACGCGCGTCAAGCTTGTCTTTTGGAGCATCAACAATATCGTTAATAATGTAATGAGAGGAAGACAAAAAACAAAGAGAAACAAATGCAAGACTTGTTTGCCAAAACGCGCTCGAGCTAAAAAGTAATCCACCAAACACAATAGGGATATACACTGCAAGATTTTTTACCCAATGCCACGGACGAAGAAGAAAAAGGAGTTGGTAGAGAAGTGTTTTTTTAAAAAGGCGAAACATACAAATTTCATTTTGTAGTATATCGTGAATACTCCTTTCTAGCAAGAAAAAATATCACTACACCCGACGGTGTGTGCTACAATCTCATGTAACTATGCGTGTTGCAATCATCGGAGGTGGAATAACAGGACTTACTGCTGCGTATGAGCTTACTAAACGCGGCACAAACGTCACCGTGTTTGAAAAGGATAAATGCCTCGGAGGACTAGCAAATGGTTTTTCCAGCGGCTCATGGAGCTGGAAACTAGAAAAAACGTATCACCATTTTTTTACTAACGATCAGGCAATTATTGCTCTTGCACATGAACTAGGATTACGCCAAGATATGATGATTCTTTCCCCAACAACCGCCCTCTATCTTGATGGCAAACAATATCCATTTGATACACCTCTTACTATTTTAAAATTTCCAAAACTTCCATTTATTGATCGGGTGCGTACTGGCGCCGTTGCTGCAGTAATGAAACTCAATCCCTTTTGGCAACCACTAGAAATGGTCACCGCAAAAAAAGTATTTCAAAGCATGAACGGCAAACTCGCGTGGCAACGAATATGGGAACCACTCCTTGATGCAAAATTTGGAATCTATGGAGAGAGTATTGCTGCTTCCTGGCTCTGGGCAAGACTACATAAACGGACAGCGCGTCTTGGATATTTTGCTGGTGGGTTTTCCCACGTTGTTGAGGTGCTAGCACTGAAAATTGAACAACAAGGAGGAAAAATATACACAAACACCCAAGTTAACAAAGTGAAACGTACAAAAAAAGGATATCAAGTAAACAACGCTTTCTTTGATGCAATTCTTATAACTGTCCCCTCCCCAATTGCCGCATCCCTTGTGCCCTTTCCTACGGCTTACACAAAAAAACTTCTTGCAATTCCTCATTTGTCCGCACAAACACTAATCCTTGAAACAAAAAAACCATTACTTAAAAAAACATATTGGCTTAATATTAATGACCGATCATTTCCGTTTTTAGCAGTTGTTGATCATACAAACATGATTCATCCATCACACTATGGAGGCAGTCACATTTGTTACATCGGCAACTATCTTCCTGAAAGTCATCCGTTCTTGTCAAAATCAAAAGAAGAACTGCTAGCACTCTTTTTCCCATACCTCAAAAAAATTGCTCCCACATTCAAAAAGACAGATATCATCAATACTTTTTCTTTTGCTATTCCGCATGCGCAACCAGTCCACACCTGTGGATATTCCAAACAAGCGCCAAAAATAATCACACCATGTGACCATCTCTACCTTGCAAATCTGGATTCCATCTATCCGTGGGATCGTGGAACAAACTATGCTGTTGAGTTAGGAAAACGTGCAGCAACTACTATTATCCAAGAAGAATCGTTATAGGGTATCTCCTAATTGACAACTTCCCATTGTCGCGTTACAATCGGCAAACTATAAGATTTTTTAACAAAATTCTTTTTTCGAAAAACAGTCGAGGTGTTTTGTACGGGGAATAGTTTGTTGGGCAGGCAAACTATTTCCCATACAGGGTATCTCGACTTTTTTATAGCGTGAAATTCATCATGAAATTTTGCCATTCCAACAATCCGCGTAAAATAATTTAGCTTCAAAAAAATATTTGACAACATTTATCCATTTTCGTTATTCTGCGGTATAAGATATTGCGTTTACTCGCAATACCTAAAAAGAAAAGCATTACTATTCGTAGCACAATCATTCGCAAGAATGACCCAAACCCAAATCTGCTAGCGGTAGTGATGCTTTTTTAATGGCTTCTTTTCTCTAGTTTCCCCTTTCTATCTGAAAAAACACTGAAAAACAAAAAGACATCCTTTATCAGGATGTCTTTTCCCCCAAATCTGCTAGTACGAATAAGTTATAACGTAAATACAGGAATGCTAATTCCCTTTTTCTTCAGTTCGACAAATTGACGTCGAACTTCAGATTCAAATGTCTGGCGCTCACGAACCATAGGAGACACACGCGCCTTTGTTTTATCTCCTATACCTCCCAAACCCATCTGCTTGAGCAGTAGTTTTACTGACATATAGTAAGTAAAAACCTTTTTTTACGTCTTGTCAAGTCCCATAGGAAAATATCTTGTCAAAAACCATAGTCTTATAGTTATTTTAACACTAAATATATTGTTAGTACGCTCTGTATATATTTTCTGAACTTTTTGTGGATAACTTTATGATAACTTCTCTCCTCCCCTAGCGTTTCTTATATATAAAGGAAGAATCAAAACAACAAAAAAGCAGAGGAAGAATAAATGTTATTTTAACCGGGCAAAGAAAAGCTGTCCTGCTGGGGTTTGGTGAACTTTGATAATTATAGCTACTACTTCCTGCCCTACGCGGTCTTTAGTATCCTCAACAACCACCATAGTGCCATCTACCAAATATCCTACTCCTTGATTTCTTTCCTTCCCTACGTGGGAGATTAATACACGAAGTTCTTCTCCAGAGATAAGCGAGACTTTTAACGCTTGAGCCAAATCGTTAATATTCATAACTTTGACTCCTTGGGCACGCGCAACCTGTGCAAGATTAAAATCAACGGTTAATAGCCGAGTCTTCCACAGCTTTGCCAGATAGACAAGCTTCAAATCCACTTCTTTGACATCTTGCGGGTCATCTGTAATGATTTTCACCTTCACACCTGGATTCACTTTTTGATTTTTGATGGCATTGACAACATCAAGTCCCCGTCTCCCTTTCGTGCGCCGTAGCATATCTGCACTATCAGCAATATGCTGTACTTCCTGCAAAACAAACTGTGGAATAATGAGTGTTGCAGCCATAAATCCACTATTAACAATCGGAAGAATCCTTCCATCGATAAGTACGCTCGTATCCACAAGTACTGGATATTCACATACCGGCGCAGTGGGTTTTTTCTTTGACTGTGGGTGTTTTTGGAACGGCCGGACCGTTAGCTTCCCAAATGCAGTTAAATTCCGAACTATTTCTCGCGCTAATTCTTGAGTAAACGCAGAAGGTGAGGTATGACGTTTTTGTATAGTCATCTCTTTTTTTGTCTGCATATTTACTTTAGTGTTTATTGAAGAAGAAACATCATCTTTTTTCATGCATAAAATATTGTACCATAGAGATATTGAAAAGATAGAGTTATAATAATGTGCAAAAAATTACTATTTGAAAGCGCTACTAAAATTAAAAAGAACAACAATAGTATTCACTTTTTGCTTTATTAATGAAGTGTGCTATACTATCAATCAGCATGTCTAGGCAAGAAATTACATCTTCTGCCGAAACACCCATTTATTGGGTTAGCCAACGCGTTCCCTATGTCGAAGATCTTCTAACATTTTCTCCGAAAGGAATTACAAAAAACGACTATCAACAACTGATAGCACGAGCGCAAAAGCATGTTCCTTCATTTTTGTTTACACAAACAACTCGACGAATAGATAGGTCTGGTTTGATTGTAAATCTAGCTGACGTCGCAAAAACACCATCAGAAGCATCTGTTTATCTTACAATAATAATGACAAAATCACTTCGTCGTGTCCATGCTTTAGACAAAGACACTCGCACACAAGTATTCAACTTATTAGCTGAAAATAAACCAACACCAGACGCCCTTTGCTTTCTTGATCAAGAAATGAACACAATCACGGAATCTTTAAAGAAATATAGAGGAATACAATATGCCAAACTCAGACAGAGTATTGTAGGAAAAATACAAAACCCTGATATAAAATACATAAGTAATTTTAACGGACCTGCTACGTACGATCTTGAGCTAACTGATGATGTTAACACTAAACAACTTACATACATTCAAGAACAATATAGTATTGATCCATTGCCGCAAGTAATAAACCAACAAATTAAATCGATTACCCCAGATTTTCTTCTTCGAGAGAACACAGACTCCTATTCTATTGATACAATTCCAGGGTTTGCTAGAGAAATTGGAAAAGTTGGCAATCCAGCAGTAAGAGAACTAGCGCTATTAATTCGTTCGTGGGAAAAAATTAATCAATATGACACAATCATGCAACAAAAACTTGATCCGCTTGCAGATCACATTCGAGACAGAGCATAATCCTCTTACATCCCCTTTTGGTTCTTTTGTAAAATTGTTTGCAGCGAACACAAATGTTTTGTTGTGGTACTTGTAAGAATTGTTGAGAAGCCCAACCGTTTTGCCTCTTTTCCTCGACGCTCCTCTTGAGAAACATGCCGCACTTCCCCAAGAAGCCCTACCTCACCAAAAAATATCGCTTTTGTATCCACTGGCTGATTTTTTGCAGAACTAATAATAGCGGCGGCAACGGCAAGATCTGCGGCTCGCTCTGTTAATTTTAATCCCCCACTGACATTCACAAATACATCCGACGAGCCAAGTGGGAGTCCCAGTCGCTTTTGTAAAATCGCAATTAAAAGTTGGAGCCTGTTATAGTCAAACCCATTGGCGACCCTTCGAGGTATCGGAATCTGACTTGGTACGACAAGTGCCTGGATTTCAACCAACAGTGGCCGTGTTCCTTCCATGATGACGGTCACCACTGACCCAGGTACATTCTTTACTCGATCTTGTAAGAATATCTCGGAGGGATTTGCTATTTCCTTTAGTCCATTTTCCTTCATTTCAAAAATTCCCACCTCTTCGACTGCACCGAACCGGTTTTTGAGGGTACGCAAAATTCTTGCGTCCTGATACCGTTCACCTTCAAGATATAGGACGGTGTCGACCATGTGTTCAAGAACTTTCGGTCCGGCAATCTCTCCTTCTTTCGTCACATGACCGATGATGATGATTGGTATCCCTTTGGATTTGGCAAACGTAACCAGTGTTTCGGCAGAGTATCGAATTTGCCCGACAGAACCAGCCATTCCATCAAGTTCATTCGAGGCAATTGTTTGAATGGAGTCGATAACAACAAGTGGAAAATCAGTGTTTTTCGAAAGAGCCTCTGTAATGCCCTCTAAGACGGTTTCTGCAAGTACGGTGATATTCTCTCCATCAATTCCCATGCGTTTTGCTCTGAGTTTTATCTGTTCACTGGATTCTTCACCTGATACATACAACCCACCAATGGGAGACAAAACGTGCATGAGGAGGGTTGATTTGCCAATGCCAGGGTCGCCAGCAAGGAGCGTCACGGATCCAGGGACAATACCGCCACCCATGACGCGATCAAACTCAACGATGCCACTTTTGAGTCGATTTTTTTCGATGTGTTTAACGCTAGAAAGTTTTTGTGGGACGGAGGCACTAACAAACGCGCGTTTCATTCCCCCACTTGCTTGTTCTTTCACGGTTTCGACGAGCGAATTCCAACTGTCACAGTTTGGGCATTTCCCATACCACTGTGGAAACTCTGCACTGCATTGCTGACAAACATAGGAGGAATGTTGCTTCATTACAGCTCATTCTACACTATTTTTCAAAAAAGTATATGAATTATGATGTTTTACCAGCACGTACATCTGCCAATACTGAAGAAACAGCAGAAGCTGGAATATGACGAGATTGATAATAATTCAACATGCCATCTTTTCCAGAAAGAAGCACTGCTGAACCGTCTTTTTTTATAATGCATTGATATAATGTTGCCCCTTCAGGAACCGCAACAAGATGATCCAGATGTGTATTTGAAGAAAATTTTGGATGAATAAATGATTCTCCAACGCCAAAATGAATCATCCCGCCGTCAGGATCTTCAGCGTGTGAATCCTTATGACCAATTTTTTCTGCTTCAAGTGTCATGATGATTTCATCACCATGTTGCTCGGGAGAACGAGCGTTGTAATTTAATCCTGCCCCAGGCTCAGTTATATACAAGTTTGCATCTTCTAAAAAGTCATCTGCGCTCTTTCTTTGTAAATACTCTCGCAAAATATCAGCTCGCTTACCACCATCAATTTGAACAATTTTTCCATGCTCCAATGTCAGTTTTATCGGATCAGTACGATCTGAAACAAATGTTTGAAACTCTTGTTTTGTTATTTCTCCCCGTGCGTATGCCTCAAAATACGGATCTGCATCTGGCCAATAGACATTCCATGTTCCATGGGTCATACGATCGCCAGACAAATTACAAATGGTATACACTTCCCCACCCCAGTTATCAACCGGCATCTGACGATTACCAAGGTTTGAAAGATCTGGATCTCTCCGTGAGCTGAAGTCCAACTCAGATTCAATCCACCATGGGGTATTCTTATCAATGTAATACGTAAAATCTGTTCCATCCTTAGGACATAGAATAGTCACATGATCAGCATCCTTCATGAGTGTTTGATAGTGTTTTCCGAGCACATTCATTTTTTCTCTGTCTGTTTGAAACATTGGCGATGTCAAGCTTTCAATTGTCACTCCAGGCATCATAATCATTGGTGTTTGTTGATATGCCATACGTGCAATCTTTTTTATCCGTATATCATAGGATGCATTCATTAATCCTATTCCGTAATCATAGTATCCATTCCAATACGCATCTAATGCGCGAGTGTATGATGTTTTTGATTGGAGCATGTCATATGGTCGAACATGAATGTTTGTCCCATTTTCAAACTGCCGTAAAAATGCGGTAACAGAAACGAGATCATCTTCTGCCTTATCACGAAGTACAAATATATCAAGTGATGCTCCTAACGCGTCTGCTTCATGCATTAATGCAGCAACGGCAGCTGGATCTGTTGCGCTATCAGCAACAATCACCCCTCGCTCACCAGGCTTTATTTTTAAAATATTCGTATAGATTGCCTGAGTCGTCTCTTCTGCTAACACTCCGTATTTCGTATATGCTTCCGTCGCGTGTGTAATCCGATCTGTATTCCATTTTATTGTTTCTGCTGTTTCAATGTATGGCTTGCACACATATTGCTCCGGCGGCGTATTATCAATTCCCTGTGGCTGTAATGTCTCCAAGGGAATCCTAAGTGGTGATTCGTGTACCGTCTTTACCGTAAGGTGAGGTGGCACAACGTTTTTTTCTGTATTCGGTACAAGAATAGATTCATATACGTGCTGAAAATCATGCCAACTTTCTCCCGTCATAACAAAACTATCGCGTGGAAAGGGGTAATCTTCTGAATATTTTTGAACAAGACCGTAATCTTGAAAACCAAACGTTTCCAATACTTGTTTAGACCGTTCATTATCTCTGTTGGTATATCCGATCAAGACAATGTCTTTTGGGTCATAACCAACAGCCTTCGCTTTCTCAACAACGTCAACAATTGCAGTATAAATGCCACTTTCAAATGCAGTAAGCGCCTGTTTCCCGTCGGTGCTCGTTAATTTTTGTAAGTGAGGAAATTGCTGATACAGTTTATCGATATGATAATAACTCAGTTCAAGAAACAACTTCTTTGGCGGATTATCAGGACCCGCTGGGCGTGTTGGATCACGAAGTGCATCAGGATCAAATCCAAGTTGTCGTACTCTGTCCGATTCATCTCGGAACACAATAACATTGCCAACAGGCACACCTTCCCATGGTTTATGACTCTCAGGAGTGACTATTGCCTGTCGTACATTCCCCTTCGTGTCCACCATAGTTGATCGACGCTTGTATTCCTCAGTTGGATATACCGGTTGCCCTGTAATATCAACAACAGTGTAACGCATGCTATCACTTGCAGAATCTAGACGCATTCCAGAGGCATACTTCTTCAATTCTTCATATGTATCCGGTTTATCAGGAGTAATATTTTCAATTCCCTTTGCCACAAACGGAGTTTCCAGCTGATTAAATCCAATTCTATCAAACTGACTGTCAGGTTGAAGCGGACGGATGCCGACGATTGCACCTGGAAGGTGTTTTACTTCCAATGGATAGTTCTTCCGTAAAGAAAGTTCAGACAACACAACACCAACTGGTGTTTCAGACATATATCAATAATAACAAATATGTATTACCGATACCCGATTGGTTTTTCCGTCAGGGTCATCGAGAGACTAATTTTCCGTTTTTCTGGTTGGATGTCTTCGATGTTGACGGTGATTTCGTCGCCCACTTTCGGTTCTTCCCCTGGGGAAATTTTGGAAATGTGGATGAGTCCATCAATGCCTGGTGACAAGTTCACAAATACACCATATGGAGAAACGCGTGAAACGGTTCCTTTGACTTGTGTATCCTTTTCGAACATATCCAAGACGTGTTCCCATGGGTCTGGTAACAATTGCTTGAGGGAAAGCGTCATTTTTCCGGTCTTTTCATCAATCCCGATCACTTTCACTTTGACTGTATCATTTGTTTTGATGTATTGGCCTGGATCTTCGACTTTCTCCCATGCAATTTCACTAATATGGATCAAGCCTTCGATATCATGTGATTCGTTATCTTTTGAAACAGAGAACTTAGCAAATGCACCAAATGGTACAACGCCTGTCACTTTTGCTTCGACGATATCCCCAACTTTTATAAGTTCCAGGAGTTCTTTCTGTTTGGAAAGGTTTGCTTCTTCTGTCATTGCGCGTTGGGAGAAGATCAAGCGATTTGATGCCTGCTCCACTTCCATGACCTTAACTGGCATTCTTCGACCAACCATTTTGTCGAGTTGTTTTGACGTTGCGCTATCAAATTGTGACTGTGGGATGTAGCCACGAAGGCCGCCACAATCCACAAGCATTCCACCACGGACGAGCTCTTTGAGGAGGACCTCAATTGGCTCGCCGGATTTTTGCTTGTCTGTTAGCCCTGTCCATTGTTTTTCGAAAATGCTCTTTCGAAGGGAAAGAACAGATTGGCCACGATCGTTTTCTGCAACGATGACCTGTGCGGTCACTCTATCCCCGACTTTCAAAGCAAGAATCGTATCACGGTAGGATTCGAGCTCGCGGTCGATGACCACGCCTTCCGTCTTGCCGCCGATTTCGATGGTAACTTCTTTTGGAGTGACCCGTGTCACGGTTCCTTCCACGACATCACCCTTTTTGAGACCCTTGAGGGAATAGCCGGTCTGTGCCAAAAGCTCTGCCATCGTGGTTGCGGTGATCTTCTTCGGGGGTTGAGGTTTAACTTCCTCTTTTTTTGTTGTCGCAATCTCCTCCGCGACAATTGGAGTTTGTTTATCTAACTTTTTCTTTGGTGCCATTAATAATAGTTCCGCCTTTCTATTGGAATATCGGTATTATACAGGAAACGAGGCTATTTGCCAAATAGCTTATTGTGACCACGAAAAAACCGCTCCACAGTTCCCCAGCTTTGACTTATCTTCCCAGGATCTCGCGAACCAAGTATTGTCAGCGCTAACGCGTTTCACTTCCGAGTTCGGGATGGGATCGGGTGGTGCCACGTCGCTCAAAAAACTGGAGAACTCTAGAGCGGTTCTCGCTTCGCTATTCTACCAATATTTACTTGTTAATATCAATTTCTTTACTTTTTGAATGAGTAATTACACATAAGGGATAATCTTGTTGCTAATCCCTGAGGCGATTTTCATATCGTTTGGGAATAGAACAAATCTTCCTTTGTTCTCCACAACATTCGATCAATTAGTACGAGTAAGCTAGAACACCTCACGGTGCGTACACTTCTCGCCTATCAACGTTGTCATCTACAACGGATCTTCAACGATTCTTCATCTTGGGGTGGGCTTGGTGCTTGAGATGCTTTCAGCACTTATCCCTTCCAGATCTAGCTACCCTGCGGTGCCACCTCTCAGGGTGACAACAGGCAAACCAGGGATCTGTTCCTCTCGGTCCTCTCGTACTAGAGAGAACTCCCCTCAAGAATCGAACGCTCACACAGGATAGAGACCGACAATAGTGTTAATATCGTTTTTTGATGTAAAAACGACTCTGCACGCATTTCTGCTGCAGTCTGTATGTCGCCATACAGTTCGGACTATATCTTTCCGGAAGAATCCGGATCTGACATATAGTCTCTGAGGGTTCCCCGCCAAGGCGGGGTCTTCCCTGCTGATTGACTCCACTCATACATTGTTACTTTTTTAAAAAGTAGTATGAGATACTGAGTGTTTCCAGCAATTAGTCAGATTTATGATGGTATTTCCATCGTCACATATTCATAACAGATTCGATTAATGTATATAATTCAGACGTCTTTCTGTAACTTAGACAGCAAAGCCTTATATTTTACTGTCTCACGACGTTCTGAACCCAGCTCGCGTACCGCTTTAATGGGCGAACAG
>Ga0172371_10009121_pt1 | contig 13695 bp, 15 predicted proteins | sample Lak12m_FD_114543 | JGI IMG/M metagenome (GOLD analysis project Ga0172371, IMG submission 114543) | Freshwater microbial communities from Kabuno Bay, South-Kivu, Congo - kab_022012_12m | ecosystem: Environmental > Aquatic > Freshwater > Lake | place: Democratic Republic of the Congo: South-Kivu... | reverse complement strand
CGACGGTTCGGCCCCGGTAAGTCCGGTTAAAATCCAAAAGACGAGGAACGCGCAGACAAACGAGAGGATCGGGCCAACGATACCAAAGAAGCCAGCCAGCGAAGAAAGCCTGTTCGTTCTTGAGATTGAAGATATAAGCGCAACGGTCCAGTTGATAACGCTCGTCAGAAGAGGAAGAATGACAATCCCCCAAATGAGACCGTTTAAAGAAAATTGTTGCAATATGATCTGTAACATCTTTTAATTTTTCAATTCATTCCACTTGCTTATATCTATCGTCCCCTTGAGCCTGAAAAGCTGAACGATGATCGCAAGGCCTATCGCCGCCTCACATGCCGCGACAACAAAGACCATAAGCACGGCAACCTCGCCATCAAGCGCGCCATGTATCCTTGAAAAATAGACGAACGCTATATTTGCGGCCGAAAGCATGAGTTCGAGCGACATTAAAATAACTATAAGATTGCGACGAACAAGAAGTCCGAAAAGCCCGATAAGAAAGATTCCCACGCTTAAAGTAAGATACCCCATTAAGATAAGAAATTAATTGAAATCGCGCATATTTACAACAAAAAAGGGGGCTGTCATCATGACAAAAATTATGCTGGCTTCGGCATCTTCTTATGATAAAATGCCGTCCACTATGAAGATAACGGCATTTAACGGTTCTCCCCGCGGGGAAAAAAGCAATACCAACATTATGGTCGAGGCGTTTCTTGAAGGGGCCCGCTCTGCCGGCGCCGAGACCGAAAATATCTTTCTTGTAAAAAAGACCGTAAAACATTGCCTTGGATGTTTTGCGTGCTGGACCAAAACCCCCGGAAAATGCGTCCAAAAAGATGATATGGCGGAACTTCTCCAAAAGTTTATAGAAAGCGATATCGTCATCTTTGCAACCCCCTTATATGTAGATAACGTATCCGGGATATTAAAAAATTTCATCGACAGGTTTATCCCCCTCGTTGATCCCCGTTTTGAAAAAGATAGCGGCGGAGAATGCAGACACTTAAAACGTTACGAAAAATATCCCAAATACGTTGTGATCTCCAATTGCGGTTTTCCGGAACGGACCCATTTTCAGACCCTGCAATTGATATTCAGGCGAATGGCAAGAAATGCCGGCTCCGAAATTATTGCAGAGATATACCGCGATGGAGGGGAGGTCTTGCGTAACAATTCCATTCTTTTAAAACCGCTCCTCTGGAAATATAAAAACACCCTTAAAAAGGCCGGGCGCGAGGTAGCAACCGAATTTAAGATATCCGAAGCAACGCAACTGGAACTGGACAAGCCGATCATCTCGCCAAAGACCTATACTGAACATGCGAACAAGTCATTTGATAAAAAACTTAAGGAGATTTTATGAAATCGGTCGCCTCTGTTGTTTTAGGCCTGTTTGTTGCTATATTATTAACCTCTGAAATCACCGCTTCACAAACAGGCGTCGTCACCGTCGAAATAATAGGTTTAAAAAGCGACGCCGGAAACGCACACATCGCCCTTATCAAAGACAAAACTTCGTTTAATTCGGAAGATGCCGAACCGTTTATGAGAGCGGCCGCAAAGATAGAAAACGGCGCCTCCAGCTGGACATTCAACAACGTCCCTTACGGGGTATACGCGGTAAAGTTTTTTCACGATGAAGACGGGAGCGGAAAGCTTACATACGGCATCTTCGGAATTCCAAAAGAGGAATACGGTTTTTCAAATAATATCCGTTCAAAAAATTTCGATACGGCAAAATTCACCCTCGATTCGTCAAATGTAATTATAACGATAAAGGCAAGATAAGGACCTTTCAATCACCTCTTACCTACAACTATGCAACCATACAGATATTGCCAGATCGTGTGAACGTTCTTCCTAACTTTCTCACATCGCGATAAGCGGTTTTCTCGCCGGTTATCGCTTGTTATCGTCGCTTTTCGCATTCTCTTGTTATCTCCACAACTTATGTTGTTTTCATCAACTTTTTGAAGATTGAACCTATATAAATCTGTTAGTAAATTCAAGTGGATTTACTAACAACTTTGTTAGTAAATCTAGTTTGGGGTCAAACTCTAATGAAATCAACCGGTTATCCAACTATCCAGCCGTCACAAACTCCACGAGCCGGCTAAACCATTGCCAGTAAAGTCCGAAAACGACGGTAGCGAGGGATAATATGATAAGAAGCGCTGTTAACGTTCGATCTGGTTTGGCGAACGAGTCTGCTGAAACCGCCTCGTCAAAGAACATCGTCTTGACAACGCGCATATAATAATAAAGGGAGATGACGCTGTTTATTATTCCAACTATCGCCAGCCAGTACAACTTTGCATCTATAACCGCCGAAAAGAGATAAAATTTTCCGACAAAGCCAAAAAACGGCGGCACCCCTGTAAGAGAGAGAAGAAATACTGTCATTGCAATCGCAATAAGGGCTCCGTACCCGCCGCGTCTGGCAAGCCCCGAATAAGAAGACAGTTCCTCGCCTGCCATTTGCACCACAAGGAAAGCTCCCAGGTTCATGATAAGATAGGCGATAAAATAGAAAGAAACCGCCTTGTCTCCGCCAGCAGTCGCGCAGGCAACGCCCATAAGAAGATATCCGGCGTGGGCGATCGAAGAATATGCAAGAAGCCTCTTCAGATTATTCTGCGGTATCGCCGAAAGGTTTCCAAAGGTCATCGTTACGGCCGAGATGGCCGCAATAATAATCGGCCATCCAAGGGTGCCGCCAATCTCTCCAAAGACCCTTATCAACACGGCAAAGCCCGCCGACTTGGGCGCGACAGACAAAAACGCGGTGACAGGTGTTGGCGCCCCTTCGTAGGCGTCGGGACACCACGCCTGGAGCGGAACCGCCGCAATCTTATAAAAGAAACCTGCGAGCATAAAAAGGCCGGCCATCTTATATGCAGATGTATGACAAAAAGCGGCGGTCAAAGGGCCGATGTCAAGAGTCCCGGTCAATCCATAATAAATGCTGGAGCCGAACAAAAATACGCCGCTCGCCACAGCCCCATATAAAACATACTTAAGGGCCGCCTCGCCAGATTTCGGCGAACTTTTATCCCAACCGACCAAAAGATAACTTGTAAGGCTTACAAACTCGAGAGCCAGATAGATCATTAATATGTTGTCAGCCATAGCAAGCAGGTTCATGCCCAGAACGGCTCCCGATATAAGGGCGTAATACTCACAAGATCGCCTGATCGCGGAAATATTGAAAGCTGAAAAGATAATGACAATCAGCGCCGTCACGACAAATATCAGCTTAAAAAATACTGCCGGTTTATCAAGGATCAGCAGTCCCCAAAATAATGGCGGCGAACCGACCGCGAATTGTCTCACGACAAAAATAAACGATAGAACAAGCCCTGTAATCGAAATATATATCGGCAAATCTTTTGACCAGCCGGCCTGAACCCTTGCCGGCCTAAGCCCTTGCCGGCCAGCTGATGCCAATATCAGCGCCAGCGATACGAAGACCAGAATCAATTCCGGAATAAAAAATTGTAGACTATATAAATTCGGCATATTTTATTTTATAAATATCGCGTTTATGCTTACAAGCGTCGCGTTCATAATATCAAGAAGGGCTTTCGGATATATGCCCAAAATAAGGACTATAAGCGCAAGTGGCGCCAATGTGACCGTCTCCCTCCAATTAATCTCCGGAAGCCCCGCATATTTTTCGTTCTTTGCCCCCAAGAATATTCTTTGATAGGTCCAGAGTATATAGGCGGCGGTCAGGACAACTCCGACGGCCGATATCGCAGTAATGACGGGCCACATCTTAAACGCACCTAAGAAGACAAGGGCCTCGCTGATAAATCCCGAAAGGCCCGGAAGCCCCAACGCCGCGAAGAAGGCTATCGCCGTCCAGACCGCATAGCGCGGCATAATGTGAGCCAGCCCACCGAAGCCGTCTATATCCCGATGATGCACACGATCGTATATAATGCCGACGATCAAGAAGAGCTGGGCAGTTATCGTCCCGTGGTTGAACATCTGCAGGACCGCGCCGTTCATCCCCTCGGAGGTAAAACTCGCCATGCCGAGCAGACAGAAACCCATGTGGCTGATAGAAGAATAGGCTATTAATCGCTTAAAATCCTTCTGAGCCATCGCGCAAAGCGCGCCGTAGATGATATTGATCATGCCGAAGATCGCGATCCATTTTGCAAGTTCGAACGTGATATCGGGAAATATCGGAAAACAGAAACGGATCATCCCGTAAGTTCCCATCTTCAACAATATGCCGGCAAGAATGACCGATATCGCCGTCGGCGCCTCGACGTGCGCGTCGGGTAGCCACGTGTGAAAAGGAAAGACAGGCACCTTGATCGCAAAACCTATCATCAGGCCAAGCCAGCAGATAAGTCTAAACGAATGGGCGGTCATTGGACCTATGTGAATAGATTGATCGGCAAGTTTTAATATATTGAATGTGTTTCCGTCGCTGTAAAAATAAAACGCGATCATCACAAGGAGCATCATCACAGACCCAAGTAACGTGTATAAAAAGAACTTAATGGCCGCGTATTCGCGTCTCGGCCCTCCCCATATGCCGATAAGAAAATACATCGGAAGTAGCATTACCTCCCAAAAGATGTAAAACAGGAAAAAATCGAGAGCAACAAAAACACCTGTCATGCCCGTCTGCAACAAAAGAAACAAAGAAAAATATCCTTTAACCTGTTTTGAAATGTTCCACGAGGCGATGATACAGATTGTCGAAATTAAAGGCGTGAGGATCGCCATCGGCGTCGCAAGGCCGTCTATTCCAAGATAATACTGGATATGATACGCGGCTATCCACTCAAGCGGCCCCTCAACAAATTGCATTTCTGCCACCCCACGTTGAAAGGCGTAGAATATCCACGCGGCACAAAGTAACGCCGGCAGGGTGGATATCAGGGCTATCCACTTAACGAGCGTATCGCGCCCCTTTGGCAGGAACGGAATTATAACCGCACCGACAAGCGGGGTAAATGTCATAACAGACAAAATCGGAATATTCATACGATCCTCCAAACTAGCAATATTATCAATCCGGCGATAACCACATAAAAGTAATGCTGTATCTTCCCGGTCTGAACCCTTCTTAGTTTTCTTCCGGAAGCTATAGTGAAATCGGCGGCAAGATTTACCGCTCCGTCCACAAAAAACTCGTCCCACCATCCGGACACCTTCGACCAAAGGACTCCAAACACCCCAACCGCGTTGACGATCCCATCGATAACCGCCTGATCGAAAGCCTTAATCCGATCGTTAAGCCATAAAAGCCGCCTGACAAAGAGCCAATCGTAAAACTCGTCGACATAAAACTTATTTTCGACAACTTTATAAACAAATTGAAACCTCCGCGTCAGCTTTTCCACAATATCGTTTCGTTTGTTATAAAGATAATACGCGATATACAGGCCTGAAACGACTATCGCAAGTGACACAACCATAAGAAGGACTTCCGCCAAATGACCGCCGGCGCCCTGTCCCTGGTGATAACCGTTCGCGTTTTCAAAGACCGGTTCAAGCCACATTTCAAAAAAGTTCGGAATGCCAAGCCCCTTTCCTATAACCGACGGTATACCGATAAATCCCCCGACCGCCGAAAGGACCGCTAAGACGACCAGGACGTACCTTATCGGCCATGATTGTTCATGAGGCCCAAGCGGTTGATAAAGATTCTTGTCCATATGTTCGACATCAAGCGCGTCGGCCTCATTTTTCTCGCGCTCAACATGGGTCTTCAACTGTCCGAAAAACGTCAGAGAGACCGCGCGAAACATATAAAACGCGGTTCCAAAGGCCCCGACAACCCCAAGCGCCCACAACAAATAGTAAATATGTCTATAATCGCCCCTCGCAAATGTCTGCCAAAGTATCTCGTCCTTGCTGAAAAATCCGGCCAGAGGAAAAACTCCGGCCAGTGCCAATGTCGCTATCATAAAGGTCCAGAAGGTGGTCGGAAGATATCTTTTAAGCCCCCCCATCTTGCGCATATCCTGTTCATGGTGCATGCCCAGGATAACGCTTCCGGCCCCCAAAAACAGACACGCCTTGAAAAAGGCGTGGGTTACAAGATGAAATATGCCGGTCGTAAACATCGCGGATCCCATCCCGAGAAACATGTAACCAAGCTGGCTTACCGTGGAATAGGCAAGTACCCTCTTGATATCGTTCTGCGCAAAACCGATGATCGCGGAAAAAATCGCGGTAACCGCGCCGACAAACGCAACAAGTAACAACGCGTTTGGAGAGAGAATATAAAGAAAGTTCATCCTCCCTATCATATAAACGCCGGCTGTCACCATCGTGGCCGCGTGGATAAGGGCGGAGACGGGGGTAGGCCCGGCCATCGCGTCCGGAAGCCAGACATAAAGCGGAGCTTGCGCCGATTTTCCGGCCGCGCCGATAAACAAAAAGACGCAGGCAAGCGTGATAAGAGAGAACTGTCCTATCATAGAACCGGCCAAGAGGCCGACGTTCTCTTTCATTTCGACAAACGTCACGGACGGATGTCCGATACTATAAAGTCCCCAGAAAAGGATCATAAGACCTATCAGAAATCCGAAATCTCCAATACGATTGACCACAAAGGCCTTCATGCCGGCCGTGGCGTTAGGCTTATACTCGAACCAAAAGCCTATAAGAAGATATGAGCAGAGACCGACCCCCTCCCACCCGACAAACATCAGCAGGAGGTTATCAGCAAGGACGAGCACCAGCATCGCAAAACAAAAGAGGTTTAAGTACGAAAAAAACCTTTCGTAACTCTTGTCGCTCGCCATGTACGATGTAGAATATACGTGAATAAGAAACCCCACCCCCGTTACAACCATAGACATGACAACCGATAGCGGATCTATAAGAAACGCAACGTTTGCCTTAAGGACCGACATATCTATCCATGTAAACCACGTAATCGAAACGGATCTGGCCGCGGGCTCGAGCAAACTTAGCTCATAAAAAAGCCCGCACGATATAATGAACGCCGCAAACACCGACAAACAGGCAATGACGTTCACAACGGCCCGTCTCGGCCTAAACCCCAAAAACGAAAAAAGACCGTTCACCGCCGCCCCAAAAAGAGGAAGGATCGGGACAAGATATGATAACTTAATAAAACCCATAATTTCTAATACCTATTCTTTAAGCAATGTCAGTTTTTCCGTCTCGATGCTCGTATTTTTTCTATAAATTCCCAAAAGTATTGCAAGCGCCACAACCGCTTCGGCCGCCGCAAGGACTATAATAAATAGCGCCATAACGTGTCCGTCGATCTTATTGGCGTTAAAATGGGAAAACGCTATAAAATTCAATCCGGCGGAATTAAGCATCAACTCGATCCCCATAAGTATTCCAATCGCGTTCGTGCGCGTAAGACAGGTATAGAACCCGAGAAGAAAGAGAATGAGGCCGATTGCTATAAAATGAATAAGTAACATAGAAAGCTTAATTTCTAATACCTAATTTCTAAATCCTAAACAAATGCGAAATTCTAATGTTCCAATTTTTCAAACTCGCGTGTTTGAAATAATTGTTTAGGATCTAGGTATTAGGATTTAGAGTTTGTCTCCATCCTTCCTCCCCAAAACCACCGCCCCCACCAACACAAGGACAAGGAGAATCGAAATAATTTCAAACGGCAATAAATATTCGTCAAGCAATTTATCTCCTATATACGCCGTGGTAGATCTAAAAACGACGGCCACTCTGGTTTGATATATCCCTTTGGATATCATAGCCCACAAGATCGCTCCAAATACGCCTACCAAAACAAGGGCCGGAAGAGGCTCAAACGCCTTATTTACAAGCTTTCTCTCCCCGCCGGCCTTGTCGATACGGGTCGTAAGCATCACCGCAAATATTATAAGGACCAGTATCCCTCCTATGTAGATAACAAGCTGAACTATGGCCACAAAATCGGCCGATAAGAGTATATAAAGCCCCATAACCCCGGCAAACACCCCCAGGAGCGCAAACGCGGAATGGATAACATTGCGGGAAAAGGCCACTACCCCCGCCGAAAGCAGGGTTATCGCGGAAATAACACAAAATATTACAAACTTAATATCCATTTTATAAAAGATACAAACCGAGGTCAGAAGTCAGAAGTCTGACTTCCGACCTCGGATTGTGTCATCTCTTATAAGGTTCCACCCGCTCCCCTTCTTTTACAAATTTAAAGACCAAATCATCGAGATTAGGCGTCGCCTTCTCGAACTTTCTCGTAAAGTGTATCGCCCCTGTGGGACACGCTTCGGTGCAAAGGCCGCAGAACATACACAGCCCGATATCAATATCGAACCTTGTGATCGCGCGCGCCGGCGGCTTCTCGATCCCAACTTTTATACAATTGATCGGACACGCCCTTTCGCAAAGGGAACATGCCATGCAGATGCTTAAGTCTGCATTTAAAAAACCCCTGTAACGCGGATCTATAAGCTCGTCGAGCGGGGCAGGAAGCTTATCCGGATATTGCACCGTGATGGGCCGCCTTAGCATATGACTCGCGGTGATCGTAAGCCCCTCAAAGATCGTCTTCGCCGCTGTGGCTATGTGAGAAAAATATCCCATGTTATATTATCCACTTCACGTCCATCCCGCTCTTCATATACCTCAACTGCCAAAAAACACGCCATACAAAATAAATTAAAAGTGCAACAGCACTTAAAAATAAAAGGTGTTTCATAAACAACCAGCCGTTCGGAAACAAAATCATCCAGACGGCCGAACCTATCAGGGATAAAAAAGCAAACGGCGTCAGATATTGCCATGATACCTTCATAAGCTGATCGACACGAAGCCTGGGCAACGTCCATCTAAGCTGGATGATAAACCACACAAAGACCCACGTCTTTATCTGAAAGACCGCCAGCTCCAAAATCTGCGGCCAAAGGGCCCCTGCCGATACCGCCCATTTTTGCCACCCCTGCGGTATCTGCCACCCTCCCAAAAACAGGGTGGTTGCCAACGCCCCTATTACATATATGTTTCCCCATTCCGCGAAAAAGAAGAAGAGAAACCTCATTCCGCTATATTCGGTATTGTAACCTGCGACAAGTTCGCTTTCCGCCTCCGGAATATCGAACGGCGTTCGGTTTCCTTCCGCAACGGCAGATATTAAAAATATGACAAACGCCACCAACGCAAATGGGTTGGAAAAAACAAACCAATCGACAGGGCCCGCTCCTTGAGCCTTTATAATCGTCTGAAGACTCAACGACCCGGCCAAAAGTACGGCGGAAAGAACGCTAAGAACAAGGGGTATTTCGTAAGAGACAATCTGCGCCGCGCTTCGCAGACCTCCAAGTAACGTCCACTTGTTGTCGGAGGCAAAGCCGGCCGCGAGAAGTCCTATGACAACAAGCCCCCAAGCCCCTATAATATAAAGAACTCCAACGTTAAGATCGGCCCCTATTATAAGTGACGAAAACGGGAGAGTGACAAGGGTAAGTGTAACGCCGACAAAGACCGGATAGGGAGCAAACCTGAATAGCAATTTGTCGGCCGTAGCCGGTATTAGGTCTTCTTTCAAAAAGTTTTTCAACCCGTCAGCCAGCCATTGTATTACCCCTTGAGGACCAACCCGGTTCGGACCGATCCTGCTCATCATCCTCCCCGCTATCCGCCTTTCAAGCCAGCTAACGGGGCCGGCAAAGAGGGAAAAAAATGCGAGAAGGAGAATAGAGACAACAAAAAACCACAAAATGGTGCCGACCCACGAAGGCAATGCGACATATATGTTGTTTATATGATCTATCATATATAAATAACTGCAAATTATCAGATGGAGAATGCCCGGGGCCGGAATATCAGATTTGCAGATATTCAAATCTGATATTCTGATATATGACCCTCTCCATCTGATGCTCTGATATTCTGATAATCCACTTACCTATCCACCTCCGGCGCCACAACGTCGAGACTGGATATAAACGCCACAAGATCTGCCACCATCATCCCCGGGGTTATCTTTTCAATAATGCTCATCGCGGAAAACGACCCGGTCCTTATTTTTAACCTGTACGGTTTATCGCTACCGTCACTTATCAGATAATACCCCATGTCCCCCCTGGCCGATTCCGTCCTCACATATATCTCCCCGGCAGGGGGCCTTACCCGAGCAACCCCTTTCGCCTTGGTCTCCCCTTCCGGAAGCATCTTTACCGCCTGTCTTACGATGCGGGCGCTCTCTCTCATCTCGTTCACCCTTAACATATAGCGATCAAGCGAATCTCCTACCGTCCCGGCCCCGCCCGTTCCAACAGGCACATCGAATTCAAGCTCAGGATATACAGAATACGGTATATCTTTTCGCAGGTCCCATTTAATGCCCGATGCGCGCAGATTCGGACCCACAAGGTTATAGGCGATCGCCTCTTCTTTCGAAATAACACCCACATTTGCAAGCCGTTCCACAAATATCTTGTTAAAGCTTATCAATCTGTTGAACTCATCGATAAAAGGAACAAAGTGATCTAAAAAATCCAGGCATTTCTCTTTAAAACCGTCCGGCACATCGTACGACACCCCGCCTATCCTGATATAGTTGTATGTAAGCCTTGCCCCGCACATCATCTCGAATAGATCGTTCACCTTCTCCCTCTCGCGAAGCGCATGGACAAACGGCGTAAAGGCCCCCATGTCCATCGCAACGCACCCCGTCATTATCAAATGGCTGGATATTCTGTTTAGCTCCGCCGCTATAACACGAAGAAATTCCGCCCGGCGCGGAACGGTTATCCCGGCGAGTTTTTCCACGGCAAGCGCGTAGGCATGGTTGCCCGTCATCGCCGAGACATAATCGACCCTGTCGGTATAAGGCTGAAAACCTATATAACCAACCTTCTCGGCTATCTTTTCGATCCCACGATGGAGATAACCTATATCGGGCACAACACTACGAACGATCTCTCCATCGATTTTTATAATGAACCTTAACACCCCGTGCGTCGCGGGGTGTTGCGGTCCCATGGATATTGTAAGTTCTTCTGTTCTCAATTTAGTTATGGGTAATAGTGGGTTATGGGTTATCACTACCCATTACCCATCACCTTCTGGTTGTCATTCCACAATACTCTTTCCCCTCTTTATAATCCTTTCGGAGAGGATGTCCGGTCCAATCTTCGGGAAGCAAAATCCTCCGCATATCCGGATGCCCAACGAAACTTATTCCCAACAGATCGAACGCCTCCCTCTCCATCCAGTTGGCCGAGGGATATAGGTCGGATATAGTCGTAACGTTTGCGGAAGTTGAAACCTCTATTGTAACTTTTAAAACGACCGTTTCCTTTTTGTCGTACGAAAAAAAATGATACGCTATCTCGATCTGTCCGTTCCTGTCTGTTCCGGCAATGCTAGACAAACAATCAAACCCTTGTTTCTCTTTAAGAAAACCACACACCTCCGCCAATTTTTTCGGCGGAACGACAAACCAGCCATCCCCTTTCTCCGGTCTTACTTCCTCTACATATGAAAATTTATCTTTTAACATTGGTGATTATATTCTCGTTGTTTCTTTTCTTAAAAATTTTTCCTTCTGCATCTTCTCCTGTAATTTTAAGAGCCCGTCAGTTAACGCCTCCGGTCTTGGCGGGCAACCGGGGACATATATATCGACCGGCATAATTTTATCTATCCCTTTAAGGACAGAATAAGAATGTTGAAACAGCCCTCCGCAATTTGCACAGCTTCCCATCGACATCACGTATTTTGGATCGGGCATCTGGTCGTAAAGACGCCTTGTCCTTATCGCCATCTTATAGGTGATAGTTCCGGCAATGACCATGAGATCGGACTGCCTCGGCGTCGCCCTCGGAACCGCGCCAAACCTATCCCAGTCGCACCTTGGGCCGCCTGTCTGCATAAGCTCTATACCGCAACACGCGGTCGCAAAGAGCATATACCAAACACTTGACTTCCGGCACCAGTTAAGGAGGTCGTCGATCCTGGCAGTTAAAACAAAATCCGGAAGATTGCGGTGTAATGTCAGCATTTTTTCACCCATTCGAGATCGCCTTTGGCCCACGCATAAATAAGCCCCAAAAAAAGGATCAGGACAAAAATACCTATCTCGAAAAACGCGAGGAGACCGTTTCCGTCCGTCACCCACTTCTTAAAAACGGCCGCCACCGGAAATAACAACGCCGCCTCTACATCAAAGATGACAAATATAAGGGCAATCACATAAAATCTTATGTTGAAATTGACCCAGGCGGGCCCGCTCGAAGGCTCGCCGCACTCGTAAATCTCCGATTTTACAGGGTGATAGCTCTTTGGCCTGAAAAACCGGCCAGCCAAGAGCGATGCAAATATAAACATCCCAGAAAGCACAGCAAAAACAAGAACTAGTGCGAAATTTTCCAGCATAATTAGAACGTATTGATTGCGTGAAACGGAAAAAGTGTCAAGGGGGAAATCGCTATTTTGACAAAGACTAAAGGCTCGCCCCTAATTTGACCCCGCCATAAAGCATGCTTTCATCGAAGAAATTCATCTGCCTTAGATTTGTCCAGCCATAATGCAGAGAAGGGGCAATAAAGAAATTTTTCAACGGCTTGAAGGGAACCTCAATGTCGACAACGACGTCGTAGACATTGTCTTTTATATTGCCGTAGTCTTTAAAAATTTTATAACCAAACCCCGCGCCCGTGAAAAGCTCAAAGAGCGGAGAGATCTCAAAAGTCCTTCCAACGCGGGGATTGGCATAAAAATAAGAAAAATCCCTCACGGCCGATTGGACGCCCAAATAATACAGGAAATTAACGCTTATGTCGGCAAACGAGTGATAGGTAACGCCGGCAAAGGGCTCGATATATGATGGACATTCGGTGCCGGCGGCCGTCTTGTTTGAAAAGGGATAAAAATAGTAGATAAAAGAGGTATTAAGGGTCAACCTGTCGTTCGCAAAGTTCCTACGATAGCCGGCTCCCAGGTTCTGTTCGTCGCCGTATCCGCCATCCACGATCTCGGACCTGTTTTCTCCGGTTACCTGGTAAGCGGAGCGATAACTGAACCACACCCCCGTATCGAGCAGTTGATAAACAATATTGGGTATGAGCACAAAATGCTGATCGTGTTGCGACCCTCCTTGATAAAAGTTGAGGCCCCTAAAATTGTAGATCGAGCTCAACTCCAGGCTGAAGTTCAACCCAATCTTTTCTTTTTCCCCGATATCCGCCAATTCCGTATCCTCCGCCGATTGCGCAAAAGAAACGGTTGGCATTATAATAAGGAAAATTATGAATAACACGCGCGATTTTAACATCGGGCTCTCTTTCCGAATTTATTTCACAATAGACTGCCTGATTGTGAGGATACGCTCCTTCAGCCTGCGGCCCTCCCCGTAAAGCGGGGCTAGGACGCATGAAAGGCGCGTTCCCCCGCCCTTTTGGACAAGCTCGAACGACGCCTGTTCGCGGCTTATGTTGGTGAATTCAGCCAACGGTATCGTGCTGTCAAACAGCCCTTCCAGATGCTCAATGAGCGTCCCTTTGGCTGGGAGTTTCAATAGCCCTTCGGCCGCCTTGTTGGCCTGCAGGACGTTCCACCTTGCGTTTAGAACGACTATGCCCTCGGCAATGTGCGACAACGCGACCCTTAGCATCTCTTTTTCCTCGTAAATATGCGACATCGCGTCTTCCAGCGAGGCGCTCATCTCGGTGAACGCGCTTGCCAAAAGGCCTGTTTCATCACCTGATT
>Ga0172371_10009119_pt1 | contig 13698 bp, 13 predicted proteins | sample Lak12m_FD_114543 | JGI IMG/M metagenome (GOLD analysis project Ga0172371, IMG submission 114543) | Freshwater microbial communities from Kabuno Bay, South-Kivu, Congo - kab_022012_12m | ecosystem: Environmental > Aquatic > Freshwater > Lake | place: Democratic Republic of the Congo: South-Kivu... | reverse complement strand
TCCTCGAAGGCCATGGTGCGCAACACGGCCCCCGTGACCCCTGCCCCCAGAAAGAGACCGCAGGGCTGGGTTACCCAGGCAACCCTCTCGGCAGGGACGGCCCCCAGATTCATGCTTGCTGCCTCCGGCATGCCGATCGGCTTTGTGCGGCCGTCTCGCCTGGAGTATCGTGGAACAACCGCCCCGGGGTGGCAGTAGGTAGTGACCCTGTCGGAGCGGCGGATGACCTCGTGAACCGCACCGGTGTGGTCATGGTGTCCGTGGCTCAACACGAGGATGTCCGTCCGGTCCAGTGCGATGCCGAGCTTGTCGGCATTCCTGGTTAGCGCGGCCGTCTGGCCCGTGTCGAACAGGATCCGCCGGTCGTCAGCTTCAATCCACAAGGAGAGGCCATGTTCAGCCTCCAGACCATCGGCCGCCTTGTCATCGATCAGGACCGTCATCTTCACTGTGTCCACGCACGCAACCATGGTGTCCTCTGGAGGTTCATTTCCCGCATGGTGGCCTGTCGCAGCGTGTCTCCCGCCCACAGCAAGGAGTGCTACTGTCGCAATGGCGGCCCGAAGCTCCTCGGCCTTTCGTGACGCAGTTCGTGCCGCCGGCGATGACTCGCCGGACCGCGTCCCCACATGTCGGGCAACGAGCGAGAGCGGGCTCCGACATCGTCTGCTGCCACTCGAATTCCCCGCATCGCACGCACTCATAGACATAGGTCGGCATGTGGCGCTCCTGGTGTGACTCTCAGCGTGACCTTGCGGACGTGCGGGCTAAACTGCCGCGTGCCGCCTCCCTCGGAAACAACTCCAAGAACCTTCTCGGGTTCCATTACCACGACCCCGGACAGCATCGTCACCAGATCCCGGGAAGACGCTGTGGCCGGACGCATCACGGCTCCCTCCGGTTACCTGGGCGAGTGGCCTCGTGGAACCGTCCATCCGCCAGGCGTCGATCCACGGCCGCGCCGTCGAACCAGCCAGCCCGTGACCCCGGGTGGGCGTCAGCAGCCGGGATGTACGGCTTGATGTCGAGCAACGGCGTTCCGTCCAGCATGTCTACGTCCGCTACCCGCAGTGTTCGTCCTCTTCGGGCGAGCAGCCGGACAACGGACAGGCCGATGGGGTTGGGATGGCACGGAGAGCGGGTGGCGAACACGCCATGCTTGCGGGTGTCCCGGTAAGGCACCACGCGGAGAGCACCAAGAACAGCCCGGTCCATCCAGTAGATCAGCCATATCCGCTCGAATCCTTCGACGTCTTGCAACCCAAGCGCCCATTGCTGGTCCACAATCACCCGTCCCTCCGCCCCTTCCGCATAGAGTGGCATGATGGGCGTTCCCTCCGCGGTCCTGAATGGCGTTCGGATGACGCCGATCGATCGCACCGGCACCGGCGCGATCCCTTCCTTGTCCCCCATCATTCCTTTCCTTCCCGCGCACATTTGCTATTCCTCCTACGTGCCATCACCGGCAGCTTCCACCGGGTACGAGCCCGCCTTGTCAGGAGACCAGGCGCAGTCGAGATCTGAGCACCACATGGAAGACACGCCGAACTTGAGGAACCAGGCGTCATAGCCGAGCACGTTGAGTGCTGCGGCCACCGTCGCCGCGCCCTCGCCTGTGCAGTCGTACACCAGGATCGGACTGTCCGGTGGCAACAGATCGAGTTGGGCGGCTGCATCCAGTGCGACCCCTGGCTCGAACCGAATGGCGCCGGGCAAGTGGCCGGCGTCGAACTCCTGCTGGGAGACATGGGCCACGATGAAGTACTGGTCCAGGGAGCCCGCCACGGCATCGTACGTCTTGGTCTTGAAGGTTCCGCCCAGGAAGCTCGCGGCGCGGGCATGCAAAGCAGTCTGCGCAGACTCGCCCTCGAAATCCACCACTGGAAAGCCGCTATCTGGCGGCGGCGGTGCCGCGTCAGTGACCTTCAACGCCTTCCCCTGGTCGCTGCAGGCCGAGGCCCACATGTTCCCCCCGGAGGCATTCCAGGCGGGCATGCCCCACTGCAAAGACCAGGCATCGAATCCCATCATGTTGATGAGCGCCGCAGCCCAGGCCGATTGCTGGCCTGCGTGACAGACGAGCAGCAGCGGCTTGCCGGCCGGTACGTTGCCAGCGGCAAGAAACGCCCACAGGTTTCCCAGCGACACATCAATCGCTCCCGCGATATGCCCCTGACCCCAGAGTGAGGCGCCCCGCAGATCAACGATGAAGAAGTGATCCGGATCCTCAGCCAGGAGCACGGCCAAACCCGCCGCGGTCACCTGCTTGGGGGGGGCGAGCAGGACGTCGTCCACCAGAGATTCCAATTCGGCCCAGGGGTCAGGCTCCACCAGGTTCTCTTCCCCTTCGCTCTCCGTTCCCGTCGCCACCCCCTCGGAGACTATGTCCTGCAAGAGCCCGGAATCGGCCGGCATCGAATCGGTCGAGTCGAACTGGGCAACCTCAGGCGCGGCGCTGTCCGTCGTGCCCAGGGAGTCCGCCTCCGCAATCTCACCTGCTGCGGTCTGCTCGTTGCCGGCTTCGACCCACTGGTCGGCCAGCTTCGCGGGTTCCCCGTCGGGCAGGGCCACGAGTTCCATGGTCGCCAAGGTCTCGGCATCGCCCGCCCGGGTCTCGGATTGCGCGTTCGTGCCCTTGGTCGAGCCAGTACACGCAGCCAGAGTCATCGCGCACGCGACCACCCGCAGCCATGCCGCGCCGGCCACCGCGGCCACCGTCATGTGGAACTGGTCTTCAGACTCCGGGCTGATCGTTTGCGCTGGCATTCCATCATTCCGGCTTGCAGAGGTTGCCTGTGACACGGTCGTATTCCTCCATGATCGCACATGACAAAGCCCACGTCCTCATATCCGCCCGGTAGAGCCTCCCGTTGATGAAGTACGTCGGGGTGGCCTCAACCTGGTTCTTGAGCCCTTCCTTCTTGCCTGCCACCACCCGGTCCCGGGTTGCCGCCGCCCCCATCTCGGCGGTGAATGCTTCGCGTGAGAGACCGACTTCCACGGCCCAATCAGCCAGGGACGTCTGGCTGAACGCGTCGAAACGTTTGTAGACCAGAAGGACATACGGCCAGAAGGCCCTGAGGGCACGGGCCGCCTCGAAGGCCAGTCCTCCTTCCTTCGAGCCGGCGTGGCTCTTGACCGGGAAGATGCGGAACCCCAGCTTCGCCTTGCCCTTCAGCGGACCATTGACTACAGCCTCGTACATCTCCGGCACTGACTTGGAACAGAAGGGACAGCGGGCGCACGCGTAGACCATTACCTCCACCGGGGCAGCCGGGTCACCCGCCCAGGAGACCTCCGAGACGTCGATGGAGGCACGAGGCCCTGACGGCATCATGCTGGCGGCCCGTCTCTCCAACTCGCGCTGGATGTCCTTGTCGGACTCGCCGTTGGCGACCCGGAAGCAGACCCCGGAGGCAAGCCGCCAGACCAGACGCGATGGCTTGGGCTGTTGCAGGCATTCCCACAAGGTGTCGTCGCAGCAGTCATGCGGATGGACCTGGGTCATGAGCGCCCTGGCTCTGGTCTGATCGTCGGACCCCAGGTTGCTGCACTGCTCCGGCCACGCGGCAACTCCAGGCGCGGGCAGACCCAACACGCACAGGGCCGCCGCGGTCAACATCCACAGGCATCTCCACATCATCGCCCTACCTCCACGCCATCTCTCGGTCCGGGCGCACCAATGCCCTTGCGCACCAGCAGTCTGTCCAGGCCAACCGACCGCCGGTCGAAGCACAGCACGTACATGGCCAGGAGCAGCCAGACCCCGTCCCGGACCAGGGTCATGAACGAGATCGGATCATCTTCGGCCACTGCGCTGGACGCAAAGCAGCCGCACGACATGTCGAGTCCGCGGTCCAGCGCGGACGCCAGTGCGACCATGAATGCCGCCATCATCAAGGCCACCAGCAGCGCAGCAGCCCGGCTCTTCCAGCCTGCGACCAGCATCGCCCCGCTCCCCAACTCCACCCACGGCAGCGTGACTGCGAAGACGTTGACCAGAGCCAGCGGCAGGAACTGGTAGGTCGCCACATCGAGGGCGAACTGGTCCGGGTGCAGGATCTTGTGGTAGCACGCCAGCAGAAAGACGACCCCGAGATAGAGCCGGGCCGGAAGCGCCAGCCAGGGGTGCCCCGGCCAGTCGCGGAATCTGGTACACCGGTCCCGGCTCATGGCGTATCTCCTTGCCCGACTGAGCGTTCCCGCAGAATCAGGCTTGGCGCTCCTTGGGGCACGAAGTAGACATTGCGGGCCCCTCGGCCGGCCAGTTCGCGAGCCAACTCCCTCCCCGAATCCGGGTCTCCGCCGTCCCCGTAGACGGCAATGCGCCTGGCCCCAGTGCGGACCAAGCTGGCCACCGTGTCTTCCGGCACGGGGTCGAGGAAGTCGAAGGGCACGTTCAGGGAACCGGCCCAGTGCCATGCTGCAAACTCCTCCGGCGCTCGGGCATCAACCACCAAAACCCCTTCGGCAGACAACCCGTCCGGTGCCAGCGGGAACACCTCGCCCAGCGGCTCCGGGCAGGGGACCAGGATCTCGTACTCCTTCTGCGCCACCAGAGGGATGCCGTCCGCCCTCAGGACATTGACCAGCAGGCCCAGGCCTGATAGCAGGAGGCCAGCGACCGCAGCATCGCGCACGATCAGCATCCAGGACTCCCTTCTTCTTCCGGCTGCGTCAAGGCCGCGCATCGTCATTACTCCAGGCAGGAAGAGCCCCGTTGGGACTCCTCGTCGCTTCGAAGCAGGTCTTGCAGGCGTTCGTCAAGCGCCCCCCCGCCTCGATCCAGGCCGTAGCCCACGCTCTCCCACGGGGCGGTATTCTGCATCTTTGGGTGCCAGGGATCCCCTTCGAATCCGAACCCCAGGACTAGCAGGACCGTGTGGTCTGAGAAGTCGAACGGATCCGCGGTGCTGAAGCGGCGCGAGGGCTCGTACTGCACGCCTGCTCGAAGTCCTTGGAGAAACGCCGGGGTCCAGATCCCCAGCCGTCCCTTGAGCATCACGTCCCTTCGAGCATCGGGCGAGTGGAACGCCTCGCTGCCTGCGGATTCGGGATACCAGTCCAGAGCCAGCGCACCGCTCGCCCGAAGGCTCCATTCACGGAAGAACTGCCACCGCAAAGCCAGCAGGGCCGTTCCGCCCCAAAGGTCGTAGGCCGCATTCTCGGCCTGATGTCCACGGCCGGACAGGCCGGCGAGGAGGAAGACCTTGGAGCCCAGCCGGTCGCCCCAACCAAGTCCCAGGTCAAACTCGAACCGGCTGCGGCCCATGACCCGGAACGTGCGATGTCCTCCGCCTGCAAGCAGGTAGAAGCCACGCACCGTCTGCAGCGCCAACTCGCCGCGGTGGCCGTCATAGAGAAGCCCCCGGTCGCCGTAGTCGTCCCGGGCCGCCAGCCATAGCGCATCATAGTGGTAGCTCAAGCCGAGCGATGCCGACGGCCAGCTCAGCTCCAGCCCGGGCCGCAGGCCCCATCCTACGTAGCTCAGCTCCCTGGCCGCCTCGGCGTAGAGGACCTGCGAGCGTAGGTCTCCCTCGGCGAGCAGAAGGAGGTTTCCCCAATAAGGGCCGGCGAAACGTCCACGGACGTCGAATTCGTTCTTCCAGGAAGCGAAATCCTCCCCCGAAGACTGCGGGTCCAGTGGAGAGCCGAGCAACGGATTGCTGCTCCACCCCCCTCCGAGCTCGCCCCGCAACTCGAGGGGGGAAATGCGCAGTGGCCAGAGGCGTGACCGCAGATGGGAGCGGAGAACCGCATCCTCGGCGTACATCGAGTTTCGGGAGTCGGCCGCCGCGACCTGCTGCCTCGCATGGTCCGGCCGGTCTGCCTGCTGCTCCGCCTCCGCACGCAGCAGATCCCAGCGGGCACGTTCTTCTTCGGTAGCAGGACAGGAGGCATCAGACAATGTTGCCAGCGCTCCTCGGTAGTCGGCGCTCTTGAGGAGGAGCCAGGCCAGACGGGACCGGACCATGCAATCACCGGGCCGTCCTGTCAGCGCGTCCGAAAGCACCTTCATCGCCCAGGACATATTGCCTGTCCCTTCGTAGCCCCGAGAAAGAAGCATCACGAAGCGAGGGTCGTCGCCGAGGCAGGTCCGCTGGGGCCGCAACAGTTCCAGACACTCCTTTGCGCTAGCTTCCTGAAGCAGCGACGTTGCCCGCTCCAGCAAGGGTGCCACTGACTCGGGCGGTGGGCAGACCCCGCCTGCGTCCTGGCCTCGCGCCTGGCCCGCGGCGGCGGCCAGCACGACCAGCACCGCCAGGCACTCTGCAACGGTGACCCGCTTCATGGGGTTACCCCCAGGACGGCCGCGTCCTTGCAGCACCGGAACCCTTTGGCTGAGATGTCCTGGAACAGCCCGGCACAGTCGTGAAGGTACTCCGAGTTGCCGCAGTTGTAGGCACCGCCCTTGTACCAGGACTCGCCGTTGCCCAGGTCGACCAACTCCCAGACGTTCCCGTTGACGTCGAAAGCTCCCCAGGCGTTGACACATTCCGGGAAAGCCCCGGTTGCGGTGACGTGGAACCATGCCCCGCAGCCCTGTCCCCACTCCCCCTCCGGGCTCATGCTGTAGCAGTGTGGATACGGACAGGTCTCAAGACCAGCGCACAGTGGATTGGTGCAGTCGCAGAACGCATCGATGCCGTTGCAGACGGTCGGCGAGTAGGCGTCTCCGTAGACATAGGCCCAGCCGTTGAGTCCGCCGCAGGACAGGTTCATCTCTGCCTCGGTGCAGACCCGCTTTGCTGCTGCCGCACACGCTCCCGAGGCCGTGGCCAGGTCAACCGGGAACCAGGGCATGACCCCAACCCGGCTGGTGGCCTTGGAGCCGTCCGTGCCCTGAGACCATGCGGTTGCGTCGGGACGGGACGCCTCGTAGACATCCATGCAAAACTTGCCGTCGATGAGCACCATGTCCGGCGGACAGGCGCACAGGTCAGCCTGTCCGGCGACGCAAGTTCCGCCGGCGCACGAGTCGCCACCAGTGCACGGATTGGCGTCATCGCAGGGAGTCCCGTCGAGCTTGTTGCCCTCGATGCACTGGCCGGTGACGGCAACACAGGAGAACTCCTTGCAGGGGTCTGGAAGGACCGGGCACGTGACAACGGTCGTCGCGTCCACTTGACACGCATAGGGGAAGACGGCCTTGTTGCAGGTCAACGTGCCGTTGCAGAGGTTGCCGTCCTCCATCGCCAGGCAATCTGCGTCTGTTGTGCACTGGCACAGCCCGGGACTGCCCGAGCACGAGCCTTCCCCGCACATGTCATTGGTCGTACAGGGATCCTGGTCATCGCAGGGCTTGCCGTTCATCGGCACGGTCTCGCACTGGCCGGTTGCGGGATTGCAGGTTGCAGACAGGCACACGTTCCCGGGCGGGAGGCAGTCAACCTTGCTGCCAGGAGCCACGACGCAGACAAACGGGACTGCGGTCTTGTCACACACCAGGAAGCCGTTGCACAAGTTGGAGTCGAACGGGCAGTCGTCGTCCTCCTCGCATTCGCATACGGCCGCGAGACCCACACACTGTCCGGCCATGCACTGGTCCGGCCAGGTGCACGGGTTGTCGTCGTCGCAGTCTGCCGAGTTGGGAGTACTGGCACAGCCCTCGCCAACGACACAGGCATCATCGGTGCAGGGGTTGCCGTCGTCGCAGTTCGGGGCATCCTGGCCGGGCAGGCACTCCCCGCCGTCGCAGTGATCCCCCAGGGTACACGGGTCTCCGTCCGTGCACGCGGCAGCAGCCGGCACATGGGAGCAGCCCGAATTCGGCATGCACGCGTCCTGTGTGCAGGGATTCAGGTCCTCACAATTCAGCTCTCCGGGACCGGCGGCGCAACTGCCCCCGGTGCATGTGTCCCCCAGCGAGCACTGGTCCTCGTCCTCGCAGGGAGTGCCGTCTGCGTCGGCTGCCGACTCACACTGCCCGCTGTTCGCACAGTGCGCAACCTGGCAGGGCGGCAGTCCACCCATTTCCTGGGCGCACTCCTCGTCCGAAGCGCAAGGCTGGGGAGTGACCGCCTCCGTGTTCGCATCTCCGTCCACGTCCGGGTCCAGGCACCCGGTCGTCTCCGCGTCGGTCACGGGTGTGAACGTGTCGGTAGGGAGCCAGGTATCCCCTTCGGGCTCCGCCTCCGGCGGCGTCCAGCAGCAGCGGAAGCCGAGTGCGGACGGAACCCACGTGCGGGGCACGTAGTCGCACCGATGGAGCGTCATCGAATCGATGCAGTTGTAGGCTCCGCCGCGGACGCTGGTCCCGTCTCCGTCTGCCACGTGCTCCCAGAGGTTGCCATTCAGGTCGTACGCTCCCCAGCCGTTCACACACTCGGCCAACTGCGCGGTCGGAAGCAGCTTGACGGAGGCAGCGCCAAACGTGTCGATGCCGTTGCAGGTCTCCGGCTCGTAGCTGCTGCCGTACCCGTACCTCCGTCCCTCCGGTCCGCGGCAGGCCAGTTCCCACTCGAACGGGGTGCAAAGGCGCTTCCCGGCCGCCTGGCAGGCACCGGCTGCGGTAGCGTTGTCGTCCCCGACTTCCCAGGGAATCACGCTGGCGCGGCTTGTCGCCTTGGAGTTGTCTACGCCCGATTCCTCGGCGGTTGCGTCAGCCCTCGATGCCTCGTACCGATCGACGCAGAAGAGGTTCTGCACCGGCACCATGTCGTCGGGACACTGGATGGGCACGTGCTCGATCGGCGAGCAACGGTGGGCCGCACAACCAAACCCGGCTCCGCAGTCCTCATCGCTCTCGCACTCGTAGACGCACTCCCCGCCGGCACTGCACACCTTCGGGCTCGGGCAGTCTTGATCCATCGTGCAGCGTTCCTGCACGCAGCCCAGCGCCTGCGCACAGACCAGTGCAACCAGAACCTGCTTCATGGAGAGCGACGCCCTCCACCCCAACCGCGGCGCCCGCGCTGGCCGCCGGTTCCCTTGCGGTTCCTCCCTCCCCCGAAGCAGCGTCCGAGTCCCCCGCCGCGGGGTGCTCCTCCCCGGCCGACACCGAGCCCTGCATCCGCTCCGTCCGCTGTCCCGGGCATATCCTGCCGGGGCCTGGGCGTGGCGTCCGGCTCGTTCGTATCCGGCTGTTGTTCGGTGCGCACCTCAGGCACAGCTTCTTCCACTCGCCTTCCTCTGCAACGACCTCTTCTTCCGCCCGTCATGGGTCCCTGGCCCGTAGGCCCGGTTCTGTCAAGACCTGGCATTTCTGCCTCCTCTTTGTCTGTGGCAACGCCTGCGACAACGCGGCGCCGCCTGGGTTGTGTTGTTCTCCATCTTTGCCTGCAAGGTGCCATCACTGCACTGCTCTACGGCTGTTCGGGCCTCGCCCGTCAGTCCGTCGATGACGCGGATTCCGCACTCGGTCAGGAGGAACAGGTCGCACCGGCGGATGCCCCCGCAAAGCAGGCAGTCGGGCTTGCGCCTGACAAGCTCCTCGACCCGAGCCCCCGCGGTCCAACCACGAAGGTCCAGGCGCACCTCGTGTCCGCCCTCGTCCCTCACGAGCAGGCCGGTGCAGCAGTCGAAGCGGGGCGAGATCTCCTCGCCGAACAGTGCGGCCGCGATCTTCATGCGCCTCCTGACTTCATCAGCCACAATGGTGGCCGCCCTCGTCGCAGGCGTTGCCTCCCCGCACCATCCGCCCGTCCAGGAAGCCTTGCACCAGGGCCTCGGGAGTTTCGGCCGGGCAGCCGGTGAACACCTGGACTCCGGCTTGCTCGAAGAGCGACACGGCCCGGGCCCCCATCCCCCCGGCCAGCACGACCTTTGCGCCCTGGGCAGCGACCCACCCCGGGATTACGCCAGGCTCGTGTGGCGGCGGCGTGAGGTCCTGCCGGCCGACTACCTGCCTTGAACCCTGGTCAACGTCCAGGAATGCGAACACCTCGCAATGTCCGAAGTGGGCGCAGAGCCTGCCTCCGGCTACAGGAATCGCGATGCGCATGGTCTTCTCCTTCGTCTTGTTCCCCTCCCCGTCCCCGGCACCGGCATCTGCCGCACCGGTCGGAAATTGGGCGTTGCCTGTTCTCTCCAGCACGGCCTCGACCAGGGCCTGCATGGCTGCCCGAACCGGCGGACTGGCGTGTGCCGTCAGTGCAATCCCCGAGTCCGCGTCGCGGGCCACCGCCGGGTCCATGGGAAGTGATGCCAGGAGCGGGACTCCCATCTCCTTGCACATTCTCTCCGCACCGCCGGACGGGAAGACTTCGACCCTCCCCCCGCAATGCGGACAGACCACCCCGTTCATGTTCTCCACGACCCCGAGCACGTCGAGTCCAACCTGGCGGCAGAAGGCGATGGACTTCCGCACGTCCAGCGTGGCAATGCGCTGCGGCGTGGTGACCACCAGAGCCTTCGCGTCCGGGACGAGCTGGGCGATTGACAGGGGCTCATCGCCCGTCCCGGGGGGGCAGTCCACCACCAGGTCGTCGAGGTCCCCCCACTGAGTTTCCGCCAGGAGCTGCTCGATGGCCCCCATCTTCATCGGACCTCGCCAGATGACCGGGGTGTCCGCCCCTTCCAGCAGGAACCCTATCGACATCACTTTGAGGCCATGGACGGACACCGGCTCTATCCCATGCTCCGTTCCCCCCGGGCGAGCCCCGTCCAGACCCAACATCGCGGGGATGGAGGGGCCGTGCACGTCGATGTCCAGCAGGCCCACGCGGCGTCCCCGCTGTACCAGGGCGAGGGCCAGGTTCGCGGCGACCGTGCTCTTCCCTACACCGCCCTTCCCGGACAGCACGAGGATCTTGTTTCGAATCCGCCGCAACGTCGCGGCCACGACCTTGAGCCTCTCTACCCGATCTGGTTTCTCCCCCTTGCCGCACTGCGCATCCATGTCTCCACCATCTCCTTCGGGCCGGGATCCCCCGGTCCATTCTGGTTCGTCGTGATCGCTACCCGCTTGGCGCTCCCCCTGTGTCAGTCCGGCCCTTCGAGCGCTTGGCGGAGGTCCGCAAGCAGATCGCACGCGTCCTCTATACCGACCGAGTACCGGACCAGGCCGTCCGTGATTCCAGCGGCCATCCTCTCCTCTTTCGAAACACCCGCGTGCGTCATGGATGCCGGGTGCTCGATCAGCGTCTCGACTCCTCCCAACGACACCGCGAGCATGGCCAGCCGGACGCGGTCCATCAGGCGCCGTCCCGCATCCACCCCGCCCTTCATCTCGAAACTGATCATCGACCCAAACCCGCGCATCTGCCGTCGTGCTATCTCATGCTGCGGATGGGACGGCAGGCCCACGTATCGCACCCACGCGACCTCCGGACGCGCCTCCAGCCAGCGGGCGACTTCCAGGGCGGTGGCCTGGGACCGCTCGATGCGCAGCCCAAGCGTCTTCACGCCGCGATGAACCAGGAATGCCTGGTGCGGGTCCATGCAGCAGCCCGTGAGAACCATCATGCTCCGGAGCCTCCGCCCCACGCCAGCATCGGCCGCGATCAACACCCCGCCCACGACGTCCGCGTGTCCGTTGATGAACTTGGTCACGGAGTGCAGCACGACATCCGCGCCGAGGGCCAGCGGATTCTGGAGGAAGGGCGAGGCGAACGTGCTGTCTACAACCAGCAGTGCCCCCTTCTCGTGGGCAATGCCAGCGGCGGCCGCAATGTCCGTCACCTGCATCATCGGGTTGGATGGCGTCTCCACATAGACCAGCCGGGTCCGGGGGCCTATCGCTCGGGCGAGCTGGCTGAGGTCCGACGTGTCCACAAACGTCGAGGCGACACCGAAGCGGGACAGATGCGCCTCCAGCAGCGTCCGCGACGGGCCATACACCGACGCGGTGCTCACCACGTGGTCTCCCTGGTTCAGGAGAGCCAGGCACACGACGGTGACCGCGCCCATACCCGAGCTCGTCGCCACCGCCACCTTGCCCCCTTCGAGGTCGCGAATGCACTCCTCGAACGCAGCCACGGTGGGGTTGCCGATGCGCGTGTAGATGAACCCGGGGCATTCGCCCGCAAAGCGATCCGCCCCCTCCTGTGCATTTCGAAATGCGAACGTCGAAGTCTGGTAGATCGGGGTGATGGCGCTGCCGAACTCGTCGGCGTGTGCTCCGGAGTGAACGAGCCTGCTTGAGAGACCCAGCTTGCGAACGTCCATGTGCGCCGCCTTCCTGTGCACGTCCATGTTGCCGGCAGGCACCGTGCCCCGCGCCGGATGGCCGGACAGCATGCATCTCCTGTGCCAGTTGCGGTCAGACGGCTTGAACGCGGGCTACGTCAGCAGGCCGAGACGCCTCATCTTGCGCCAGAGCGTGTTGCGTGAAATCCCGAGGTCCGAGGCGGTGCGAACCCGGCTCCCTCGGTTCCGTCGCAGGGCCTCCTGTATGGCCCAGGCTTCTGCCCTCTCCAGCGGCGCCTGCTGCTCAACGCTCCCCGCTTCCGGCGGCGTGGGACGGCCCAGGTCCAGGCAGGATTCCGGGAGGTGTTCCAACTGCAGAACGTCGCCTTCGCAGAGCACGAACGCATGCTCGACAGCGTTCTCGAGCTCCCGGACGTTGCCGGGGTATGGACCACGCATCAGCGCGGCCCGGGCGGCATCCGAGAGCCCCGCCACATGGCGGCCGTGCAGAGCGTTGAAGCGCCGGACGAAGTGGTCCACCAGGAGCGGGATGTCATCCCGGCGCTCGGCCAGGCTGGGCAGCCGGATCCCCACGACGTTGAGGCGGAAGAACAGATCCTGCCGGAAGCGTCCGCTTGCCACCTCCTGCGCCAGGTTCTTGTTGGTCGCCGCGATCAGACGCACGTCCGCCTTGACGGCTCGTGTGGCCCCGAGGGGCTCGTACTCCCGCTCCTGGAGCACGCGCAGAAGCTTGACCTGGAGCGCGGGCGAGATGTCCCCGATTTCGTCCAGGAAGAGGGTCCCACCCTGCGCCCGTGCGAATCGGCCCGGTTTGTCCTTCCGGGCGTCGGTGAACGCGCCCCGGACGTAGCCGAAGAGTTCCGATTCGAGCAGCGTGTCCGGCAACGCCGCACAGTTCACCGCGACGAACGGCTTGCCGTGCCTGGGGCTCAGGTTGTGCAGGGCTCTCGCCACCAGCTCCTTCCCGGTCCCGCTGGCCCCTTCGATGAGCACGGTGGAGGGGCTCTGGGCGATTAGCGGCAGTCGTTCCAGAATCCGCTTCATCGCAGCGTTCTTGCTGACGATGTCCTGGAAGACGTACAGCCCGTCCAGACGCTTGCGCAACTCGACCAACTGCGAGATGTTCCGGAACATCTCGACACCGCCCAGGACCGCGCCATCCTCACCTCGCAGCGCCGCGGTGGAGATGGAGATCGGCACCTCGTCTCCGTTCCGGTCGAGGACAGTCACCTCCCTCTCAGTCGTGTGCTCGCCGGTCCTGATACTGCGCTTCAGATGGCAGTCCTCCTGGCAGATGTTGGCCCGGAACACCTCGTAGCAGCGGCGCCCCAGAGCATCAGCCTGGGAGTATCCAGTGATGCGTTCTGCTGCCGGGTTGAAGGAGGTGATCTGGTCGTCCGAGTTGACCGTGAAAATCCCCAGCGGGGCGGACTCGAACACCAGGGTCAGATATCTCTGCCGAGGAACGCCTTTCATGTCATCCTGCCTACCACGGCCGTGTCAGAATTGCAACTGTCTCGTCTCGATGGTCTCACAAATGAGACGTTTGGCGGTGGACGGCTGCTACCCCTGATGGCCGTGACAGTTGCCGTTCGGGCCGTGGCCATG
>Ga0172371_10009118_pt1 | contig 13698 bp, 7 predicted proteins | sample Lak12m_FD_114543 | JGI IMG/M metagenome (GOLD analysis project Ga0172371, IMG submission 114543) | Freshwater microbial communities from Kabuno Bay, South-Kivu, Congo - kab_022012_12m | ecosystem: Environmental > Aquatic > Freshwater > Lake | place: Democratic Republic of the Congo: South-Kivu... | reverse complement strand
TCGTCGGGTCGCGAGGGCACAGCGGAAGGCAAGGGCGTGGCGGGGATGACGAGACTTGAACTCGCGACCTCCTGCGTGACAGGCAGGCGCTCTAACCGGACTGAGCTACACCCCCGCGGTGCTGTAAACAGCCCCACAATCGTGTACTGATACACCCAGAGCGATGATACAGTACCTGTTGACTTGTCTGCCTGTCAACGTCTCGCGTCTCCGAGCCCTGTGTGCTCGTTCGACCCACCGTCTGCGGCGGTGGGTAGGTGTCCGCGAGTTCCAGTCTCGTCATCGCCGCTCCCGTAACCCAGTCTGTCCGGCAGGTGCACAGGTCAGAGGATTCCGGTCCATCAGAGTCGAATGTACTGCCACTCGTGTTCGACGTCGTCGTCGGTGCAAGGCGTGCATGCTGTACGGCACGTAGTGGCTTTCCGGTATTGCCAACACCGCCCGAGTCTCCGACAAATGCACGTTGTCTTGGCTCTCGTGCACGACGTAACCTAGCAGCTTATTCAGGAGGTCTGCGAGCAATTGACGTCACACCTTCCTCTTGGCGCAACCGCTCCGGTCGCCGCTCAACGAGTGTCGCTGCTGCCTGCTAAGCCTTCCCTCGCAGGTCATCAGACCTTCGCTGTTCGGCCCGGATGGCTCAAGAAGGGCCTCGATGCTCTGCAGAATCCAGCCGCGGCAGGCGGCCCGCTGTTCTCCCGCCCCGACGCCCTTGTGCTGCTTGGCGTCGGCAAGAACATGGTCCACAGCATCCGGCATTGGCTTCTCGCAACCCGCATGGCGCAAGAGGTGAGCGACGACGGGGAGCGCCGCATAGTTCCGACGGAGATGGGGATCGCGCTGTTCGGCGGACCGCAGACCGGGGGGTGGGATCCCTACTTCGAGGACGAGGCTACGTCATGGCTCCTACACTGGCAACTGGCGGGCCCGGGGAGCCTTGCGTATTCCTGGGTCTGGACGTTCATTGTGTTCTGGGAGTGCGAGCGCGTCACGACACGGGTGGAGGCTTCCGCCACGAGGAGGGTCTTGGTGAGTTGGCAACCGTAGGACCAACGGCGAGTCCCGATCCGGTTGCTCGCGGCGTCGTCGAGCGGGTCGTAAGGGAGCGCCTCGCTCAACTCGGGTTCATTGACAACGGTGATGGCTACAGACTACAGGACGAGATCACCAAGCAGCGCATACGCGATCTCCACAGCGGCCAGCGCCGCGAAGTCCTGGCGAGGAACCGGGCCTTCGTCAGGACTCATGGACGCGAAATGGTCAGCTACTTCGCGGCAGGCACTGAGGTCGAGCCGAACGCGATACAGCCGGTTCTGGTTGAGGTGATGCCGGGTACGACGGAGGCACGCTTGTTCCGCTTTGCCTGCCTGCTCTGGTCGGTGCCCGTCTCTCAGGGTTTCGGCCGGCGGCTCCGCTTCCTGGTTCGCGACCAACGGAACGGCAGCCTGATCGGCCTCTTTGCGCTAGGTGACCCGGTCTTCAACTTGAGTGCCCGCGACACCTGGATTGGCTGGACGCATCTGGACCGAGCAGATCGCCTTACCCACGTCATGGACGCTTACGTTGTCGGCGCCGTTCCGCCCTACTCGCAGCTGATCTGTGGCAAACTCGTCGCAGCGCTCATGGCGAGCAGAGAGGTGATCGCCGCTTACGATCGGAAGTACCTCGGGCGCCACGCTGTGATCACGGGTCGCCAAAACAACGCGCGGCTGGTTCTGCTCACAACGACCTCTGCACTGGGGCGTTCGTCTATCTACAACCGTCTCGCGGTACCCGGCGGGCCGAGGTTTATCAGGATTGGCGCCACCCGAGGTTTCGGCCACTTCCACCTCACGGGTGACGTATTCCAGCTTCTGCGAGGATACCTGAGTGCCATCGGTCACCCATATGCGTCGGGATACCGCTTCGGCATGGGGCCAAACTGGCGGCTACGAGTGGCGCGGGCGGCCCTCGAGAACCTAGGGATCGATGGCAACAGCGTGCTGAAGCACGGCATTCAACGAGAGGTGTACGCTGTCTCACTCACCCCTGACTTCCGTGAGGTCCTTCTGGGGATCTGTGAACCGACCGACCACGTCGCTTTGTGTGCGAGCGAGATTGCCAACTACTGCCTGAGCCGGTGGATCGTGCCCCGGGCTCAGCGGGACGGGGAATTCCGGTGCTTCGCGCCGAGCGAGGTACTGGATCGGCTGGCCTGGGACGGGTAAGGGGTGGCCCAGTGAGCCTGATCGACATCGAGGGATGGCATCAGCGCCTGCAGTCACACTTTCGGGAGTTGTCGTCTCGCCGCCGCGGACTGCGGGGGAACCCGGTGTTCGCGTTGGAGCACGGCCTGAGCTCAGAGCAGGTCGACGAACTGCAACACGCAGTGAGGATGAGCATCGCGCACGATCGGCCCCGCTACAAGCACTACCTGCCATGGGCGGTCTACGCGGCTGAGATCGGGTACGGCTACGCTGGCGAGGAGTACTGGCAGACGTTCGAGAAAGTGACGCCCGGGTGGCTGTCTCACGGTGATCGCGACACAATCCGTGCGTTCTTTCGGGCGTTCGCCAGGGACTACGGAGGCGCCGTACCGAGCGGCACTTGGGCACAGCAGTTCACCATCATATGCTGGCCGATTACCCACGCCGTATTGCCCAAGGACCTGCAACGCCACATGGCGCGAGTGCTGTACGACTTGCGCTACCGGCTGGTCGCAGACGTCCTCGATTCCCCCATAGCCCTTGGCAAGCTCATCGCAGATCGGAGTTGGACGGCCTCCTCGAGGTTCGCGAACTTCGCACAGGAGCCGTCCTTCGTTGGACAGATCGCCTCTGCCTTGTTATTGCCCAGCGGTTCGTCATCTGACCATCTGATCCACCATGCTGCCCTAGACCGGATCGCCCAAGACCTCGAGCACGAGCGTGAGGCCCGCGCGTGGTTGGGGCGAGCCAGATCGTCGGCCCGGACGCGTGTACAACTCGTGGGGCTCGCACGGACTGGCTCCGGGGTCGGTCGTGCAACCGCGCGCGACGCTGAGACGCGCGCAGTTGTCGCATCGCTGGGGATCGAGCCAAGAGCCGTCCTAAGGCCGACGGCTGCCGACAGACACGCGTGGGAGGTGCTACTCGAGGTACCCGACCTTACCAGGGTCATTCAGCATCTACCGAGCAGCGGCGAGGTGCTGGCAGGATCGCGCTGCGAAGTGGCGGGAGCCGCCGGCAGCCCGCGCGCACGTGGCTTCTTCTTGCACGGCCCACAGAGGGTCAAGCTCAAGCGCTGGCCAAGCGCCACCGAGGTGCTGCTCCAGTTCGAGCGCCACGATCCAGACCTCGAGGCACTCCTCAGCGTTGAAGCTCTACTGCGCCCGGGTAGCACTAGGATCTTGCGGGTAGCTTCGGACGGCCTCGCGTACGAACAGCGTAGCCTGATGGTCAGGTCGGGCCAGGCGTACGTGCTGCTTCGTACCGACCGACCGCTGGATCCGGGTGGTGTAGGCGAGCAGGTACGCATCGACTGTCAGGGAGTCTACGGAGCGCTCCTCGTTCTCCCGCGAGTGATCCAACCCGCGTTGGCAGAGCGGCTACGGGGTCTGGGGATAGCGGGAACCAGGCGCGTTGAGGTGTGGCCTGCAGGTCTGTGTGCACTGGAGTGGGACGGGGACGGGTACGGAGAGTGGCCGATCTCAGAGATGCCTTGCATCGCTGTCTGCTGTGACCACGCGGTGCAGACGATACGGGTTGCAGTTGACGGTTGCCCGGGCCTTTCCTGCGACATACAACCGGTCGAGGCGGGCGTGCCCTCTTTTGTGGAACTCCCGCGTTTGGCAACCGGACGCTACACCGTGCACTTCCACTCGCGCAGCGGACCGGGCGAACAGCTTCAACCCATGGGCGACCTGGTTGTGCGCGTGCGCGATACGCCGGTCCAGTTGTCTGGTACCAACCCTCACGGTGCTCTGCAGATGGAGACCAGTCTGCCGAGACCGTCACTTGATCAGCTATGGCTTGGCAAGGTCGACGTTGCACTCAGGGGCCCAGCCGGGCGAGGTGTGGTGTGTCGCGTCTCCCTGCGAGACAGGGAAGGCGCGGAACCGACGTTCGCGACGCGCTTGCCCGGCCTCGCGCTCCCCGTTGCCGCGGACACATGGCGTGATGCGTTCGAAAAGCACGTCGGAAGGTCAGGCAAGGCCCAAGCCGCGTACGAGACGGCCTGGAGTTGTGAGGTCCTGTTCTCGTCTGAGGAACTTGGCGTTGCCGAGCTCACCTGCGAGCGCGAGATGGTCCCGCTCCGATGGGCAGCCCGGCGCGACGGCCAGTCTCGAACGCTCTGCTTGCTCGACGACACGGGAGCAACCGCGCAGGTCGTGGTGGGGCGCGTTCGCTTCGAGGAGCCGTGTACCGAAGTGCCGTTCGATCTTTCGGGCGCCGTTACGGTAACTGACAACGGCGGGATGTATGTCGCGCGTCAGGCGGATTTCGCCGCAGCGGTGGTGGCCGTGCCACTGAAGGTTGGGAGCTTCGACGCCCTCAGTTGCACTCCTCACATCTCGCCGGGCCCGAGATCAGACGAGGCCGTGGTTTCGGCGCTGGAGTGGGCCGCTCTGTGGGGCGGCGCAAGGCTCCTTGGCGACCCTGTGTCTGCGCATCACCAGCGGTGCGTTCTGCTCACGATCGCTCGGCATCTCTTCCGCTTGTTCTGCGGTCGCAAGTGGGCCGAGGCCGAGGCGGCGCTGGCCGACGGCCGAGGTAGCATGAGCCCACTGTTTGCTGCGATGCCGTCCCGGCTCATCTCCGCCGTCAGACCACTTGTCGCCTCTGACATTGGGGATCGAGGTGCGTCGTCTCTGCGGCAGCGCGTGCTCCGAATCGCGGAAGTCGCACGCAACTTCGGTCTCGTGGAGCGCCCGCAACCGATGCCGGAGAGGTTGCACGCTCAGCGTCGGGACGCCGGTGCGCCTGTGAGCATCGATGAGTGGTACACGGAGTTTGCCCTCCGTCTGGCTAGCGACCCGGCCAATGCTGCGGGCTGGGCGCGCGGCCGTCTGAGGAAAGGCGTCGCGCGTTGCCTGGTGCGACCCGAGCTGGCGATGTTGGCGCGGGCTGTGGTTCTAGCCGTGGATCATCACTTGGGCACCACGTCCCCGTCGGATGCGCTCTACGCGGGCTGGAGATGGACGTGAGACAACTGAGCGCGGAGGAAGTCCACGCCAGCAAGATAGCGCAACTGCACATGGGCGAGTCTGCCAGCAACCTAACCGCGGTCCCTGCACTCGCTGCTGCACTACGTCGAGGGGCAAGCCATCTGTGCCCGTGCACAGCTCCTGTGCTGGTTCGGCACGTGCTGGAGCCATTGAGGGGGCTCTGCGACGATCTCAACGCGCTGAAGGACCTTACCGAGGCCACCCTCGAAGCCATGGTGTCTCATGGCGACCTGTCGGAGCACGCCGACATACACGCGGAGACGCCGGCGACCGGTGCCAGACTGCTGTATGCGTCACCCCCAGCCTTTGTGTGGCGCGAGAGCGGGGCTGTCGTCCTGCTTGGCATCGGGCTCGACCAAGCCCTGGGGCTACCTGACGAGCTACTGAGACGTATCGAGTATGCAGATCATGTGAGGCATCTTCCGCCAGCACCGGGTGAGGACCTAAGGGGGGAACTTGCGCTACTGGGCCTGCTAGAGATCTCCAACCAAGACTGGCTCAGGGCACCACCCCGCGAGACCCCCGCCCAGCACATGGGGCGCATCGATCGCCTCTTGGATGCTGTAGTGCCGTCTCGCGAAGTGCCTGGCCTGTCACTCCTGGATTCTGAACGCCCGACGCGGTACTACCGGGGGAGGTGGGTGCAGCCTCGTTCCCAGTCGGGGCGCTTCGTTGCCCGCCGAAGCCAAGCATACGGCGCGGACCTGTGGTGCTATGTCGAGATGCGGGACGGCGTCCCCGAGCGCCTACTGGACCTCCCCGTCCCGGGAGGCCGGTGGCGCGGATGCGACGACGCGTGGCGTCTGCAAATGGCGATCGACGCACAGCGCGGGAAGCCCCAGGGGTTCAGGATTGGACCGGATCAGGAGGGCATGTGCTTGATGGAGTTCTTCTCGCCTGTACCAATGTGGGCCCGCCGAAGGTGGGATGCCATCGGCAAGCCGCTGACCACCCCGGGGTGTCTGTTGGCATATAGGTTCACAGCAGCTGAGGTCGCAGAGGAAGTGCGGTTCGCACGTGACGCGCTGTGGCTCGACGAGACGCCGGGGGCCGGATAGGCACCTCAAGGAGGACTTCGGCATGGCCCTGACCATCGGGGAGACTATCCAGCAGCTTCACCGGGCGCTTCGGGATTACATCGAGGCCACGTACCACATTGGCCACCCCATCCTGGTAGCCCAGCGGCGGCGGCTTCTTGAGGAGCCTGGCGTGATTCACCAACGTGCCTACCTGGAGAGCACGCCCCGCTACAAGGCTGGCCTGGGGTTCGGCGAGCTTGGTTTGGATGAGGCCGCTCTCGAGGTGTTCTCGGCTGCCTCGGGGACTGGCGGCAATCCGGATGTGCTGATCCACGATCCTCCATACGAGCACCAAGCCGAGTCCGTGAAGCTCGCGCTCGTAGAGGGCCGAAGTCTGGTGGTCATGACGGGCACAGGCTCGGGAAAGACGGAGTGCTTCCTTCTTCCCATTCTGGGCAAGCTCGCCCGCGAGGCCCAGCGCAGCGGTGAGGAGTTTGGCAGCACACCGGCAGTCCGGGCCATGGTCCTGTACCCGATGAACGCGCTCGTCAACGATCAGCTTGGACGGCTGCGTCTGCTGTTCGGCGACCCTCGGATCGTCACGAAGTTCACGGAGTGGTCTGGGAGGCCTGCTCGGTTTGCTAGATACACGAGCCGAACGCTGTACCCCGGCGTGCGAGATGCGGCCAAAGACCAGGAGCGACTAGCTCCCATCGGGGATTACTACGTGCGGAACTTGGAGCTCGCTGGAGGTCCTGCGTCCCCTAAGCAGGCTGCAGCCGAGGCTTTGGTGCGTCAACTGAAGAAACGGGGCAAATGGCCGGCCAAGCCGGATCTCATCGCCTGGTACGGCACGAGGGGCTCACGATGGCGGGACGCGAAGAGCGGCGTGTTCAGAAGGTGCGTGACCCTCCCTGGCGATCCTGAACTCGTCACTCGGCATGAGGTTCACGAGGCACCACCTGACATCCTTGTGACCAACTACTCGATGCTGGAGTACATGCTGATGCGACCACTCGAGCGACCGATCTTCGATCACACGCGCGATTGGCTGCGAGCCAATTCCGAAGAGCGGTTCCTCCTCGTCATTGACGAAGCCCACCTCTATCGCGGAGCAGCGGGCGCGGAGGTAGCGCTCCTGATCCGTCGCCTCCGCATGCGGCTCGGCATCCCGGCAGAGCGCCTCCAGATCATCTGCACGAGCGCGAGCTTCAGGGACCCGCACTACGCTGTGGAGTTCGGCGCGCAATTGACTGGCAAGAACCCGCACGACTTCCGGGTCGTGCAAGGTGACCTCTCCTACCGACCGGGCGCGGGAAAAGGCACGCCTGAGGATGCCGCCGCGCTCGACGCCATAGACTTGCGAGCCTTCCACGAGGCCGACAGCGACAACGCGCGACTGTCATGGATCGCGCCGTTCCTCAAGTACCGGGATATCGACGCTCCATCGCAGTTGCAGCGCGCGCTCTACGATGCCTTGGCCTCGTTCGCGCCGATGGCGAGCCTGATCAACATCACGATGGAGGAAGCGCAGCCGGTCGATGCGCTCAGTGAAGTGCTGTTCGAGGGTAGTGCTCCCGACGTCGCGGCTCGGGCGGTCACGAGCCTGATCGCGCTCGGCAGCGTCGCCAGGCGCGATCCGACCGAGCCCGGTCTGCTGCCCTGCAGGGCCCACTCGTTCTATAGGGGGCTCGCCGGTCTCTGGGTCTGCATGGATCCTCAGTGCACTAGCCTGCCCCCAGACCAACGCGGCGGACCCGCAGGGATGCTGTTCAGCCAGCCGCGAGACACGTGCAACTGCGGGGCCCGGGTGCTCGAGCTCTACACGTGCCGCAACTGCGGTGCCGCGTACGCCCGCGCGTACACGAACAATGCTGACGATCCGAGCTACCTCTGGTCAGAGCGCGGCGGGGCGTTCCGCACGCTCTTGGGGCAGTTCGACGAGCTCGCGCCCATCGACCTGCTCTTGGAGGCGGCGGTGTTCGATGACGCCGTGGAACCGGCCGAGTACGACCTCGTGACGGGGAGGCTGAACCCACCCCAACTCGGGTCGCGGAACCGACAGGTTTACCTGCGTGCCGCACGCTCGGTTTCTCCTGACACGGACGACGATCCGCGCAACGCCGCACCACGGGAGTTTCGGCCGTGCGCTCTGTGTAATGAGGGCGCGGCATATGGGCGTTCCTCCGTTCAGGATCATCAGACAAAGGGAGACCAGCCCTTCCAGGCGCTGATTGCGAAGCAGATCCAGGTGCAGCCGCCAAACCCCGTAGCGGCGACACGGCTCGCCCCGCTGCGCGGACGGAAGGTCCTCATCTTCTCCGATTCGCGACAGACTGCGGCGCGGCTCGCGCCGAACCTGCAGACGTACTCAACCCAGGACGCGCTGCGACCGCTCATCGTCTCCGGCTACGCGCGCCTCGCTGGGTCTGCGATCGTCGCGAACCTGCTCTCGCTCGAAGACCTCTACCTCGGCGTGCTGATCGCGGCGAAGGAGATGGGGGTCCGCCTCCGTCCGGAGTTAAAGGTCGGCGAGAGCTTCCAGGACGAGAGCGTCGTCGAGGAGGCCGTCAGAAGCGGCGCGCTGACCAGCGACACCGACCTCTTACATCTCCTTGTGCGGCTCAGGGGCTCCGCCCCGCCTGAGTCGCTCCTCAGGGCGATCACCAAGTCGATCGCGGACCGTTACTACGGCCTCGAGTCGCTCGCGCTCGCTTCGTTGATCGAGCGCCCCGAACACGCTCCCAGGATTCACGCCTTGCCTGGTGTGCCGGGATACGCGCAGTCTCATGAAGAGAAGATCGCGCTGGCGCGTGCTTGGCTCCGTTGCTGGCACCGCCCGGGCTTCTGGCTGAGCCGCATGCCTCCGGCGTGGTGGCCGCGAGAAATCCAGCCGAGGTCGGGGAAGTTCCAGGAGATGCATCACCTCCTCCGCGAGAAGCGGGCGCTGACGCTCTTCGAGAAGGAGTGGGTGCCTCGACTCGCCGGGCTCTTCGCCGAGCAGACCGCCCCCGGCAAGTTCCGTCTGAAGGGAGGCGAGCTCTCGCTCGAGATCGGTGGGTCCTGGGCCTACTGCCAGTCTTGCCGGACAGCTCAGCGACCGTTCCCAGGGCGAAGGATCTGCGTGAACTGCGGACAGGAAACCGCCACGCCGGTCGATCCCGACAAGGACCCCGTCTTCGTCGCTCGGAAGGGCTACTACCGGGCGAGCACGATCGAAGCGCTTCGGGTGCCCCCCACGCCTCCGATGGCGCTCATCGCCGCGGAACACACTGCCCAACTCAACACGGCCCAGGCCGACGAAGTGTTCTCGAAGGCCGAGGAAAACGAACTCCTGTTCCAAGACGTGGACCTTGGTCCAGAGGACACGGGGCGCGACCGACCGGCGATCGATGTCCTGTCGTGTACGACGACCATGGAGGTGGGCATCGACATCGGCGTGCTCTCCGGCGTGTCACTCCGCAACATGCCGCCTGCCCGTGCGAACTACCAGCAGCGCGCGGGCCGCGCCGGACGCCGCGGGAACGCCGTGGCCACGGTGACCGCCTTCGGCAGTGCTGACAGCCACGACGAGCACTACTTCACCCACCCCGACCAGATGATCCGCGGGGCCGTCGATGATCCAAGGCTAACGCTCGATAACCCCGAGATCGCGCGCCGGCACGTGACGGCATACCTGCTGCAGCGGTATCACCAAGCGAAGCTGCCGGAGATCGAGCCCGAGGCACAGCCGCACCTGTTCGCTGTCCTCGGTACCGTGCAGGACTTCAGGAACCCACGAAAGGTGCTGAACCGCTACGACCTGGAGGAGTGGCTGCGCTCACGCGAGGCCGCATTGAAGAGAGACGTCGCGGCCTGGCTCCCGAGCGAGATTGGTGCCGCCGATCGCCAGCAGATCCTCGATGCCCTTGTCGAGGCCACCCTGCAGCCTATTGATGACGCGATCGAACACGACCCGGGCGCCGCTTGCCACGCGGGCCCGTCTGCCGCGGCAGAGCCCGCGGCGGCCGAAGGCGACGTGGAGACGGCCCTCGAGGCGCCCGAAGAGGTGGGCGAGGAACGGCCTGCGCGGGATCCTGCCTCCGAGAACCTCCTGGACCGCCTCCTCTACAAAGGAGTGCTGCCACGCTACGCCTTCCCGACGGACGTAGCGTCCTTCCACGTCTTCGATCCGGATCGCTCGACGTACTACCGACCAGCCTTCCGCTTCACCCCGTCTCAGGGGCTCCCCGTCGCGCTGTCACAGTACGCGCCTGGCAAGGACGTCTGGATCGGAGGCAAGCTCTGGACTTCGGGCGCTGTCTACTCACCGATCCCCGGTGAGCGACATCGCGCCTGGCAGGCGAAGCGGCTCTACTACGAGTGCCGACTGTGTCACTACGCCCGGACCGTGACGCTGGAGAACGGGACCCCGGGAGAGACGAAGGACTGCGAGGCCTGCGGGGGCGCCACCACCTTCGGTCCGGCCCGGTTCTGGCTCCGCCCCCCTGGCTTCGCGCACCCAGTAACCAAGGAGGAGCGCACTTCGTCCGAGGACCTACCGGAACCGAGCTACGCCACGCGTGCCAAGCTGACGATGCCCAGCCCGCCGGACGAGGCCGACTGGAGTCGGCTCAGTCAGCGCATCCGGGTGCACTCCACGCGGCAACACCTTCTTGTCACGAACCGCGGGCCACGTGGGGAGGGCTATACGTACTGCACGAGGTGCGGTCTCATCGAGCCGACTGCACTGCCGAAGGGCGTGGTTGGGGCGGCCCACAAGAAGCCGTACCCCGACCCGAAGGACGCGAACTGCCCGGGGGGCAGCGCCACCAGCGGCCTCGTGCTGGGTACCGACTTTGTTAGCGACGTGCTTCTGGTGTCCATCAGCGTTCAACCTCCGTGTACGCTGGCGCCCGGCCTGCTCGCGACGGACGTCGCACTCCGGACGATCAGCGAGGCGCTAACCAAGGCCGCGTGTGCAAGACTAGAACTGGAGGCGACGGAACTGCAGGCCGAGTACAGGCAGGCACTCACTGTCGCAGGGCGCGACGGATGCGAGGCCGAGATCTTCTTGTACGACACGCTACCCGGAGGAGCCGGCTTCGCCCAGCGGGTGGGATGCCTCGGGCTCGGCGTCTTCGAAGACGCCCTGCTGGCCCTAGAGGAGTGCCCCGACGGGTGCGACCGATCGTGCTACCGGTGCCTCCGCAGCTACAAGAATAAGTTCGAGCACGATCTGCTCGACCGCCATATAGGTGCAAGCCTCTTGCGTTTCGCGCTGCACGGCACGGCACCTACGCTTGATGGGGCGCGCTTGGAGCGGTCCACCGACATTCTCTTTGAGGATCTGCAACGTCACGGAATCCGTGGCGCGAGCTTGGAGCGCGAGAAGATGCTGTCGGTTCCCGGAATCGGCGAAGTGGCGGCACCAATCTATGCTTCGCGCGCATCCGGCGCGCAGTTCGTGATCGGTCTCCACGGGCCATTGACCCCAGATGAGCCGTCAGACCAGAGGCTCCGAGACCTCAAGGAGTATGGCGCCCTGCCGGTGATACTCGTGGATGAGCTCGTCGTACGCAGGAACCTCCCTAGCGCGACTGCGGACCTACTGGAGCGCATCGGCTAGGGCCGGACACCACGCAATGGCGGAGCCTCTACTAGCCGTGAGTGGGACGACGGAGGGGCCAACCATGTGGCCCGATCCTCCGACGGAGATGAGCGTTACGACCCTCGCCGAGATCGAGGCGTGCCCACGTCAGTGGGCTTTACGCACAGCAGACTATCCAGGGCTCTGGGAGAGGCGAGGCTATCCGCCGCATCTGCATCTGGGCGCGGTGGCCGGAACCGTTGTTCACCACGCTGCCGAGACCGTTACGAAGGCCCTGATCCGTGCTGGCTGTCCGTCCATCCACGATCCAGCGGCGCCAGGGGTCATGAAGAGCCTAGGCGGCTACACGAGCACTATTAGCGGGTGCATCGATCGAGTGCTCGATCACTTCGCTGGCAACCCGCGGGCGGCGCGGCGCCTCGATGCTGCCGCTCGCTTGTTGCGCGCCCGCGTACCGGAACTCCGTGCCCGCACACAGACCATGTTGAGCCGTGTGCGTGTTCCGCCTGAGGCGCTCCCTCAGTCCGAGGGCCGCAGCGCGGACGAGCGCAGGCCGTTGACGACGGGCGTGTTTGCGGAGGTGGAGCTTCACGCAAGACCGATCCGGTGGACGGGTAGAGCCGACTTCCTCGTCGTCTCGCCACGGGCGTGCGTGATCACCGACCTCAAGACCGGTGCCCGAGACGAGGCTCATGAGTTCCAGATCCGGGTCTACGCGCTCCTCTGGAGTCGCGACGCCGAGCTTAACCCGACCCGCCGGCTCGCGGATCGCTTGGTGCTTGCGTACGAGGACGCGGAGGTCCATCTGGACGCTCCCAGCAACGCGGAGCTTGACGACATGGAGCACGACATCGTCGCTAGAGGCGTCGCCGCCATCAAGGCTGTCTCACAGTTGCCCCCTGAGGCGCGCCCTGACCGAGACCGCTGTCCCCGCTGCCTTGTGCGGCAGTTGTGCCCCGAGTACTGGGCGGGACAGACCCAGCGCACAATTGCCGAACTGGCAGCCGTGGACGGGCGCGGAGATGTAGAAGTGACTATCGTCCGGCGACACGGGCCCTTGAGTTGGGACGCCGTCGTCGACAACTGCGCCGTCCGGCTTCCCGGCGCCGCCGTTCTCCTCAGAGCCGATGCGAACTTACCGGAGCTTCGTCCCAGTCGGCGCGTGCGGCTCCTCTCGGTTCGCCTCAGTGGGCACGACCATATCGCGACAGAGGCCTCGTGCGCGGCGATGATCGCGAGTATCGGCAACGCGAGTGAGGTGTTCCTAGTCGGGTCGTGATCTGCGGGATGGTCGTACGCGGACCCCGACGACGGACACGTGCGCGGGCCAGATCACCGCAGCACATCTGCTCTGGCCGATTCCAGCGAACTCGTCTGGCCAGCCATCCCCCATACTGCCCCGGTACTGAGGGGAGCTTCGCGGCGCGCCGGACACGCCTGCTCAGCGCAGCGAGCGCCGGATCGCGGCACGGCGGCTGGCTGGAGACGCTCCTCACCGAGCGTGCCCAGCAACCAGACAGAGCCACGTTCGCATGCGGCTTGACATGGTTGCAGTTGTTGAGTCAGCCGTGCGTCGCGCGTTCACGGCAAGTGTGGTTGCCGCCAACACGGCCGACACAACGACGCCCGCGATCCGACCAATCACGCTCGAGGACCAGGTCAACAGCAGGTGTTGGCTCCGTTGCGTGTTGGAGCTCGTCTGGTACCCGATCCCATGCCCGGCTCTCCCGGTGGATGTGCCCAAGGATCGCCCACTGACGTCCCCTCCGATCACGCCAGTGCCCCCGGTCCCCTGACGCGCCGCTCAGTTCTGAGGCGCTTGCGGGTACTCCCTCCGGCGGTAGGTCCTCTTCCCAAACCGTAAGCCATCCCACAACCATGTACCCCTTCTGACCCCGGGGGCG
>Ga0172371_10009113_pt1 | contig 13703 bp, 13 predicted proteins | sample Lak12m_FD_114543 | JGI IMG/M metagenome (GOLD analysis project Ga0172371, IMG submission 114543) | Freshwater microbial communities from Kabuno Bay, South-Kivu, Congo - kab_022012_12m | ecosystem: Environmental > Aquatic > Freshwater > Lake | place: Democratic Republic of the Congo: South-Kivu... | reverse complement strand
GGCATATAAAGCATCAATCGGTACAGTAATGTCCTGCTTGTTCAGCCCTATTTCTTCTACAAATTCCATTATTGAATTAGCCTCAAACCCTCTCCTCTTCAAGCTCTGAATACTCCATGTCCTCGGATCATCCCATCCGCTAAACTCTCCGGACTTCACTTCTTTCTGCGCCTTAGATTTAGAAAGTTTAGCCCCTTCAATGCCCTCTATCCTGACCAAACCAACATGGATAGTCTCAGGATGCTTCCACTTAAAGATATCCCACATATATTTTTCCATCTCCGTCTCAATCATTAAATCATTCCCCCTGAGTATATGAGTAATCCCTAACAAATGATCATCAACAGCCCAAGACATCTCCAAAGTTGGCCAAACCCTAAACTTATTTTTAACCCTCGGGTGTTTTCTGTCTGAGATTTTGAAAAGCACTCTATCTCTAAATGCAGGATTAGGATGTTGCATACTAGTCTTTATCCTAAGAACAGCATCGCCTTCTTTTTCATTAAACATATCTTTCCATCTCTTCAATTGAATCTCGATAGGAAACTGCCTGCATCCGCACTCAATCCCTTTTGCCCTGTTGTCTCTTAAAATTTCCTGAGAACAATGGCATACATATGCTTTACCTTTCTCTATAAGCTCCTCAGCATATTGATAATAAATCTTCACCCTATCAGACTTATAAATTATCGACTTCTCGTAATTAACCTTCAGCCAATTAAATGCTTCTGGGATTAACTTATAGGCTTCAGAAACAATCTGCTTTTCTTCACTCCCTATTGTATCATCAATAACAAGAAGCGTTTTAGCCAGATACTTTTCAGCATACAACGCGTTTAATAAGTATGTCTTTGCATTTCCAATATGCAATGCCCCTGAAGGATACGGAGCTAATCTAAATACCATCTTCTTGCTTACATTTGCAAGCTCCGGAAGCACCTTTTCCTTTTCCTCATGCTCCTTAACTAACCCTTTTATCTTTTCAAACTCCTTCTCCCTCCATTCCTTGTTCATTTTATTAACAATCTTCACAACTTCATTCAACATCGGCATAATACTCTTTATATCTTTTTTATCCAACCCATGCTGAAACAACTTAGGAAGCACCTTCCCAACATCAGTCTTTCCAAATTCAATAGCATTTTTTAGAGCATATGCCTTCGCTTCATTTGTTAAATCTTTCATATTTCATTTAAAGAAGGCTAACTTTTAAGCTTATCTGATGTCAGATTTGAGTCGTATTTAATAATATTTATAAATATATTAATATTGATTTTGTTATGAATATAGAAATACCTCAAAATATTGGAGAAGTTGTAAAAGGAATTTCAAAAAAAACAGGAAGTAATGAAGCAGAAATTGTGATTAAAGCGCTAAAATTATATCTTTCTAGTATTAAAAAACACACGTTGAAAGAAGAGATTGATGCGTGGGAAATGGCTGGCGACGAAGACTTCAAGTTTTAATGCTTATGAAAAAAGGAGAGATATGGCTTATCGAACTGCCCTTTGTTGAAGGTAGAGAACAACAGGGCATAAGGCCCGGAATAATTCTCGCAGATACCAAAACAACGATGACAATAGTTATCCCTCTAACAACCCACGTCAGTGCTCTACAGTTTCCTAATACTTACCTCGCCAAAAAGTCTAATAAAAATAATTTAGAGGCAGATTCAGTTGCTCTGCTATTCCAAATCAGAGCACTAGATAAAAGAAGATTTATCCACAAGTTAGGAGAGCTGGAACCATATAATCTAAAAAAAATAACTGGATTGCTAAGAGAGATGCTAGAGTTATAATTTTATTATCCTTACTAACCAACTTTACTTTCAAATTCCAATAATTTGCTTTCAATCCTACTCAATCTATCCATAAATTGTCCTATTTTGAAGTCTAAGTCATCAATCTTTATCCTTAATGAGCTTAAATCACTTTTCTCAGTCTGCATAACTGCACTATCCAATGAACTAAATGAGCTTGTTGAACTAGAAGAAGCTGAAGACGCCTGCGACAGATTATCAAGAAAACCAAATGGAGAAACAGCAGAACTTGAACTAGAAGAATCCATAGGCACACCATTGGAATTAGCCATACCTGTAAAATCTATGCTCCCATCTCTATCAACCTTGATTCTTCTATCCACTTTAGGCTCAGGAACTTTCAATATTCCTCTCTTTTTAAGGGCAGTAAAGTCTATATCCACTCCTTTTCTAAATATCATGAATTTTAGAAGGTTAACTTTTATTTAAACCCTTCGTACATCGTCGTTATCCGAAATATGCTAGCCCCATAACCAACAATTAACACCTCAATATCCCTAATAATCAATTATATCCACACCAATACTAATTATCGTAGACTTATTAGCTACTTTCTCTATCTATTAAAATCTATAACTCCTCTTATCAAATAGCTCTCTCAATTATCTTAACTATCCCTTTATCGGCATCAACTTCAACTAAATCCCCATCCTTTAATACTCTAGTCGCAATCTTTGTTCCTATGACGGAAGGGATTCCTAACTCTCTTGATACAAGAGCCGCATGAGAAGTTATTCCCCCCTCATCAGTTATAATCGCTCCTGCCTTCTTGCAAGCAAGAATCATCTCGGGCCCTGTTGAATCAGAAACCAAAATCTCCCCTTTCTGCATTTGAGATATTTCCTTAGCATAATCTGTATCAACATGAAAGTCTATTTTCTTCACCTTCCCAATGTAATGCCCCTTATTGCCTATCCTGCCTTTAAACTCTACCATGTTTTCATCAACAATATGTAGCAGATTATCCATTGCCCTCTTCGCTTCATCTCCCGCAATCTCCGTGCGACCAACCCAAACCACATATGTTCTATTGGGAATTTCTACGTTCTCACCAAGAAGAAGAGCAGTCAACTCCTGATACTTATAATTATGCCCGTTCTGCTTTAACTTGCTCCTTTTATTTATCTCTTTAATAAATAAGTCGAAAACACTCGGCTTACCAAAGTATTTATTCAAATTCTCTCTCTGATAAAATTTAAGCTTAGACATCCTATCAACATTCTCTTTTATCTTTTTCAGATTATGTTCTTTAATTTCTTTATCAACCACTTCCTCAACCAGCTCAGTCATAAAGTACTCAGTATAAAAGTAATCCTTAAGTGCTTCAGCCAAAAACATCATATGTTCATTAAAATAGCCCGCTAATTCCTCGTTTGGTAATTTGCTCAGTTCTTCTCCGTATAACTCTTCTAATCTTACCTTATTTTTATCTGCCTGCATCTTTGCTTTTCTTTCATATTCATCAAAACCATCCGAGTAAAGCTCTATACCCTCCGCAGATAGTTTCTTCCTCTCATTTTTTGAGATAAACTGCTGGTATATTCCATTATTTTGGCAAATTATCATTCCACTTTCACCATATCTCGACTCTGCAAATGCAGATGTAAAGATATAAGGTATCCCAACGCCCCATAAGTATTCGTAATCTTCCTTACATACCTCTATTTTCATCGCATTACCCCCCAATGCCACCCAACTCCTGCAAAACTTTCCCTGTAGAAGTCTTAACCAAATCTCCAATCTGCTCTGCACAATCCATATACGTTTTCTCAGATCCGCCAAGAGGATCAAGTATTGACAATTCCTGCCCTGTTGCATATAATCCTAAAGGAGACATTATTCTAGGCAATGGAACCTGTGTTTGTTCCCATATTTTTCTTGCGGCATTAACATGACTATTACCCATTCCAAAAACTGCTGCAATGTCTGGTCTTGCAACAGTCTGATCAGACCTCCCCTTTAAATCCCCTAAGTCAAACCTTCTAAACACCCTGCGTTTGAAGCATGCCTCTTCATCTAAGAATTTAGGAAATGCAACAGTATTCAATTGAATAGCTGCTCTCGCAAGCTCCTCCTGATCCTTAAATCCAGTTCCCTCAACAACTTTCTTCGCCAAATCGTACAATGCTCCTTTGAAAACATCATCTCTAGCCAATCCAAGCTTTACAACCTCTTTTACAGTAGGCAAATCCATCTTGTATAAATTCTCAGGATCGCAATCTCTTGCTCTTGTTCCAGATGAACATGCCCTAATATTCAAACCGTTGCCCTCTAAGAACTTTCTTCCGAAGCCTTCAGCTACAGGCGATCGGTACAAGTTTCCCGTGCAGACATACATTATATGTCTTGGTTGTATTATCTCTGTCATAATTTTCCTGAAAAATCTAGGTATATAAACTTAATTCGTATGATTTCATACGACTAGTAGATAGGTTTATATATCAAAAACGCTGGATAAAAAGAATGAACAAAGACATCCTAAAGGAAATAGGCTTAAGTGAATACGAATCAGATATTTATCTATCTTTATTGCAAAACGGAGAAATGTCCGCATACGCTTTAGCTGAGAAAACAGGAATGTATAGGCAGGCAACATATGACTCTTTAAATAGACTAATGGAAAAAGGATTTGTAAGTGCAGTTAAAGAAGGTAAATCCCAATTATTCAAATCCGTTAATCCTGAGATTATCCTTAATTATTTAAATGAAAAGACTGAAAGCTTCAAACAAATAATGCCGAATTTAAATAGAATTCAGAAGAAGTCTAAAAGTCAAATAATTGTTGAGACATACAAAGGTAAAGATGTTCTAGGAATCTATTTCAAAGATGTAATAAACGTCCTTAAAGATGGAGGAGAACTAATGTGCACAGCAGTTGACGAAGGATTAGCATACTTCGGTTCAAAAAGTTGGAGAACAATCATTGAACAATACAAAAGAGATATGCTCAAACAAGGAATAAAAGAGAGAGTAATAATAAAAAAGGGAGGAGATAAATTATTTACAAAGGGCACAACAACTTACAGAACCATACCAAATAAATATTTCAATCCAAATCCGACAACTATCTATGGAGACACAATAAGCCTTTTCATTTTCGGCAACCCATGCAATTTAATCATAATCAGAAGCAAAGAAGTAGCAGAATCTTATAGAAAACAATTCGAACTTATGTGGAGGTTAACAAAACCAGAAAGATGATTAGCTTAAAGCAATCTTTAAATAAACCCTTTTCTATTAAATTGGAGGAAATAAAAAAGAGAAAATGCCTACAGATGTAAAGAAACTTATAGCGGCGATAGTCCCAGACTTATACTGCCAAGAATATAAAATGAAAGGCGGTATAGCCATTCCTGTCAGAAGTGTAGTCAAGAAGATGGTTGAGGAGGGATTAAATAATAAGGATCCTATGACTTATCTTAAAGCAGCAGAAAAAGCAGAGCTAGTAGAAGAAAATTACTTAGACATTGATGAGGCAGAAAACTGGATGAAAGGAGCATACTCAGATATATGGCGAAATAATCCGATGGAGCAGCACTTAATAGAGTGGGATAACATAGGGGGTAGTTTAGAAACAATCTATTTCTGGATTTTAGAATACCTCAGAATAAACAGAAACCATGAGTTTGATAAGCTCGTCGATACTTTCCTTGCCTCCCCTGGCTCGGCAAACTTCGCAGAAATGGGCGGAAGATTGACAAGAATGCAGGAAGAGGGAATGAAAATGCTAGGAGCAGCAAACCAAGTCGTAAAATCAATCCTAAACATACTTTATGACTTGAAAGAGTTCAAGATAAGATTAGCAACATATAAAGACTATAAATCAGAAGATAAAGGAATCCAGCGTGCAGCACTTTTAGCATTAAAACAAGTCTGGATGGACACTGTTGACAGTAGAAGAGCAAATTCATCGATAAAAGCCTTGGCGCAGCAATTTGATTATGTAACATTGATTGATGCATTCATGTCCGCAGATACATTAGAGCAAGCAACTAAGAAGCCAGATGAAGGGGGGCTGGACTTAAACGATAGGGTAAGAAGAATTTTACAGCAAAGATTGCAGGATTTCTTTAGATGGTTAAAAGAATCAGAAACAGAACTAAAAAAAAGATTTGAAATAGAAAAAATATATCTTAAATCTCAAGTTAACACAGTTAAGTTATATGCAAGATGGGCAAAACCTTACCTTAGATTTGCAAAGCAATTAGAACCTATAAGAATTATGAATCCAAATCAAGAACCAAATGAATCATCGACTGCTTATCTAGTCAATGCATTTAACACAACAATGCTAGAATTAACAGTCTTAGCGAGAAGAAAATACGATGCATCAAACGATATTGGTCTAGGTCACCTTCCGGAAATGCTTAGATTCCATTTAGATGAATGCCTTGACTTCTACTCCTGTACACTGTTAGAATATAGGTTTAGAGCATACCCTGAAAGATTTGGTCAAGGGGGGTATGGAATGCGCGGGAAATTAGAACTCGAATGGTCCAGCTTCTGTTTAAGAGATGACGAGCTAAAAGCATTAAGAAGAGAAGTTGAAAGAGACGATTTTGGAGATATATACCAAGCGATTACAGGAGCAACTGATGATAGTCTGGGCTTAATTCAAAAAGAAATAGACGAATTCCTAGAAGGAACTGATGAAGAAGAAAAAGAAGAGCCGGAAGATACTAATCCATTTAAAGCATTAATAGGAAAAGAAAGCGATTCAAAAAAGAAAAAGAAAGAGGGAAAAGATGCAAATATATGGACCCAATTAAGAAAAGATGAAAAATATGAGATAGGATTGAGAGGGCAGTCAATTGTAGAGTCAAGAAAAGAATGCAGAAGAGGATATAATAGGTTCAAAAGGGCCTTTGGCATGAACGCGTTTAATAACTAATTTCATAAATAGGAAATTATAAATATCTCCATTAAACTAAGAATTCTATGGCAGACAGTAAAACCAAAGGAAGAAAGCAGTCTATTAAGAAAGAAGCTAAAATAACCAGTTTAAACACTGCAATAAAAGAAATTAAAAAAGAAAAGGATGAAAATCTCTCATTAGAAGAAGAAGTTGAAGAATATGACTCCCCATCAGAACTTTCATCATCAAGAGGCCTAGACTCTGGAGTTCTAGAATCTGGAGAAGTCCAAGAAGGCCCAACAGAAGTAGATATTAGAACGCCTGGAGAAGAAAATCAGGCAGCCGTAAAAGTATACGGCTCCGGAGATGACACATCTAAAATATATGGAGTTCAAGCAACCGAACAAGAGAGGTTAAGTTACGCAACTTCTTCAGGAAGAATTTCAGAAGGAGGGCTAAAAATGGACATTTCGAGATCATTTGCAGTTCCAACAAACCCGGGGGCGATGGAAGCTCATCATGAAGACTCGGGACTACACACCAATGACTTAGAAGAAAACAAAAATAAAAGATATGATCCGGTGCATGATAGGAAAGCAAAGAGATATGCCTGGGAAGTCTAGTAAATACAAAAGATTTAAATAAATCATTTGCTTAATCTACACCGTCAAGAAATAAAAGAAGAGGATGACAAGCACAGAAAGTGTTCGCGATAGAGCAGAGCATTCATTAGCAGAAACAAATGATACACAAGAGGAGAAAGATTTAGAGAGTGAATTAACAAATTCTGAAGTAAATAATTCAGACTCTACTTCAACGGAAAATAAAACCTTTTTCTTTGAATCAAGAAACGTACAAGATTTAGAGGAAATCCAAACACTGAATACTCCTGATGAAAGAGAAGACCAGACAAGATTTTACACAGCAGATAATAATTCCAACTTATATGGAATACAAATAGATACTGAAGAAAGCAGAACAGGATATTCTTTCTCGACGAGAGCAGAAGTAGATCAAGATTCTTATCTAACCAGCCCGCAGATAATAGAAGTTGAAGGCGATGAGATTGATATAGGACGATTCAAAGAAGAACGTCTCGAGGGCATTTTCAAAAATTTTGAATATCTCCCATTCCACGACAAAAACGCAAAGAGATATGCCTGGGAAGTCTAACTAAAAACATTTAAATAAATCCTTTTCTATCTATAAACAATAAGAGGTAAAATGACATCAAACGAAACTTTCTATGCTGGCGCAGACTATGGCCCAGAATTTAATCCTAAGCCGCCAAACTGGATTGGAATAGAGGAACCGGAACAAATGTCAAACTTGGGAATTCCAACAGATCCAAGAACTGCAAATCAGATAAAAGCAGTCTCAGACAAGCTTTCCACCGGAGCAAGAACAATAGAAGTCTCAGGCATAACCCCTGAAGTCTTAGAATCAATCCCTGACCAGCACTTAGACGAAATAAACAGATTAAGAAAATTGACAGGAGTAGACTTAACATTCCACGGCCCGATAGTTGAAGCAACCGGAATTGTAAAGCAAGGATGGGATGATGTAGACAGACAAAAAGTAGAAAAGACAATGTTAAGTGCTGTTGAAAGAGCCCATAAATTAGACCCAACAGGAAATATAGTTGTTACATTTCATTCAAGCGCAGCAAATATTGAACCTGAAACAAAAGTATTCAATAGAGAAACAGGAAAAGAAGAAATAACAGACATATTTCTAGTTGATGAAAGAGAGGGAAGATTCGAGCCAATGAGAGTTAAGCCAAACTTCTTCACAGGAACATACGACTGGCAGTCAGATTTAGATAGACTAAATAAAGAATCATGGTTCAGATCTCTCCAAGGAGTCAGCTATCACGCGTCCATAGGACAAGCGCAGTTAGAAAGCTCAATGCGTAATATAAAAGACCAAATCGAGCACGCCTCACCCGAGGTAAAACAATCAATGGAAGGAAAGGGTATACTTAATTTTTACAAGTCTTATCTAGAAGGACCAGGAGCAGAAATGCTAAACAAGATAAGCCAAAACGATAGAAAGAAAGTAGATGATGCAATGGGAGAAATTGTCCACTCAGATGTATATTTAAGAGATGCATATCAGCAAATGCAAACCCTGTTTAATCAGGCGTATGATGCTTTAGAAAGAGAGAAAAACAACAAGCATATAAACGAAAAAGCAAGAAAAGAAGCCCAAGAAGATTTTAACAAACTCGAAGATTTCAAAGGAGAGCTAGTCCCAAAAATAATTGAACTGCAGAAAGACCCGAGCAAATTAACAGAATTTGGAGAATCTCTGGTTAAAGGAGTAAACATCTTAAGATCAGTTCGCCCTCCTGAAATATACAAGCCATTGAGGCAATTTGCAATAGATAAATCATCGGAAACTTTCTCAAATTTGGCATTGGATTCGTACAAACAATTCAAAAACTCCGCGCCGATTATAAGCATTGAAAACCCTCCTGTTGGCTCAGGACTGTCAAAAGCACAAGACCTAAGAGATGTCGTTGAAGAATCAAGAAAAAAATTTGCTGAAAAGTTAATTGACATAGGTGTATCAGAAAAGGAAGCAGAAAAACAAGCAGAGAAGCTTATAGGCGCAACATGGGACGTAGGCCACATAAACATGATGCGCAAGATAGGTTATGAAACTAAAGACATAGTAAAAGAAACTCAAAGAATCGCACCATTCGTAAAACACGTTCACTTATCAGACAACTTTGGTTTAGATCATACAGAAATGCCGATGGGAATGGGTAATGTCCCTACCAAAGAGCATATGGAAATTCTAAAAGAATATAATGCAAAAATCAAAAAAATAGCTGAAACAGGAAATTGGTTCCAGCCTTTCGTAAAAACACCATTAAGAGAAACGTTAGAGGCATTCAATTCTCCGTTGTATGCAGTAAAAATGCAGCCAACCTGGGCGCAATCTTCATATGCATCAGGAGGATACTTCGCAGGCTACGGTCTTAATCCCGATGTGCATCACACAATTTACGGAGCAGGTTTCGCAGGCCTTCCAGTTTCATTAGGCGGAGAGATGGCAGGAAAATCAAGACTTTCCGGAAATCCAATGGAGTAATAGATATTTCCTACAACTACCCTGTTTAACATATAATAAAATCATAATCGACTGCATTAGCTAACGACATTCTATTCACGTTTATCAATTAACCAAATCAAAGTAGTAAACATTTAAAAAGAAAATAATCTTGTATCTTTAAGGAAAATGGCAGAAAAAAAGAAGGCAAAGCATTCTCATAAAGGAAGTTTTCATCCAATAAAGAAAGAAGCATTAGACAATAAAGAGATAGCAATGGACTTTGCATCTCAAGTCCAGAAAAAATTTGATAGGATAGTAAAGGCTTCAATCTTATTCGGCTCACAAGCAAAAAACGAGTCTACAGCCAGCTCCGATATAGATATTGTATTAATAATTGATGATGCAGCAATTCAATGGGATTTAGAACTAATTTCATGGTATAGGGAAGAACTATCAAAGATAATCGCAAACAATAAGTATGGAGTCGACCTGCATGTGAATACAGTAAAATTAACAACTTTCTGGAATGATTTAATGCACGGAGACCCTGTTGTAATAAACATTTTAAGATATGGAGAAGCACTCATTGATTATGGGGGATTTTTCAATCCTCTAAAATCTCTTCTTCTTCAAGGAAAGGTAAGTTCAACAGTTGAAGCAGTTTATACTTGTCTTCAAAGAGCCCCGAGTCATTTAGCAAGAAGCAAAACATCTGAGATGTCGTCAATTGAGGGTGTATATTGGTGCATGGTTGACTCCGCACAAGCAGCATTAATGACTGCGGGAAAAATGCCCCCTTCCCCAGAACACATTCCAGTAATGTTAAAAGAAACATTTGTAGATGCAAAGCTTCTCTCTTCAAACTATGTGCAAGCAATGAGAGACTTGTATCTTCTGCATAAAGGAATCCTTCATGGAGAAATAGCACATATTAAGGGCTCAGAAATAGACCGCTGGCAGGATATTGCAGAAAAATTCTTAGTAGAAATCACAGAATTAATTAACCGCATGATTGATTCCAAGAAATAAACAGTCAAAAGGCTTATAAACAACTTATCCTTGTTAAATACAACATATTAGCTAAAAGGAGGTAAAACATGAACAAAAAAGGATTAAGTGAAGTCGTTACCACTGTTTTAATAGTCCTTCTCGTTGTTGCCGCAATAGTTACAATCTGGACATATGTTCAGCCTGCAATCAAAAACACAGCAAAAGGAATCGGAGGAACAGCAGAATGCCTTTCCGTAGATCTTTCAGCTCAAAGCTGCGTATTGAATAAATATGCTAATGGCTCAATCGCTTCAGCAAATGTGACTGTCAAAAGAGGAACAGACACCACTGACGTAGTATCAATCATTTACTTGTTTGACTCTGCATCAGGCAGAACAAGTAAAGAGGATAGCACAGTTGTAAACGCTTTGGAAGTAAAAACAATTCCAATTTTACTGAGCCTAGTTGAGAATACAACAAGTGTTACAGTTACTGCGAAGATAAAGACAACCTCAGGAGACACAGTTACTTGCGAGCCAGTCAGTACTGCAATCACCTGCGCATAAACAAACATTTTTATTTTTATTATTTTTTATAAAATTTAAACGGCATGAAAGCCCCAATAGGGGATGGTATCGTAATTATTGATTAACAGTCTGATTAGATTACCCATATATCAAAGAAATAAAATGTATCAATATTAACTAATATTTCTCTTATAAACACCAACTATCCCGTTGTCATTAACTATCTAAAACTATTTCTTCTTAGCTTTCGCCTTCTTCATTCCCTCATTAATCTTATCTTTAATCTCTTCCTCTTGTTTTTCTATCTGCTCTTTAATCATATCCAACTTTTTTAATTCTGCAGCAAGATTCTTCTCATCCCCATCTTTACCTTCCTTCTCCGCCTTGCCATCTTCCTCTTTCTCGGCTTTACCCTGCAACTGCGCTAGCTGAGAAGCAGGTATTTTCTTTACAAAGTCCATCATACTAAGTTTTTCCATCTTAAGCACAGATTCGGATTCATCTTCAACATGCGCCCTCAAAATTCCCATTCCCGATAAAACACAATTAAGATTCCATATCTTCTTTCCTTCAACCATTTGTAATATTGCAATTATCTTCTTTATATCATCAGTAATACTCCTGTTCTTCATCTCATCGAGTAAAATTCCCTTAAGAGCATCAAGATCTATCTTAGTCTTAATATCTAATTCCTCAGGAGATTTAGCATTTAGCATGTCCATCATCTGCATCTGCACCCCTCTATCTAATGTAAACGCTGCAACCTTTTTTTTAGAAGGAACATAGTAATCTAATTGATGCATATTTTTCCCGGATTCAAAATCTAAAATAAAGAAACCAGCAACCATAAACGCATCCTTATTATGTTTAGCAAAATCATGATACTGCGCAGAGTCACTCAACTTGTTAAAATATGGTTGTATCTTCATTTTAAGATTGTATAACCCTACCTGCCAATGTAGGTTTATAAGTTTTTATATTGCCTCTATTCCCTATGCTCAATTTTCTCTTTCATCTCTTTAACAAAATCATTAATCTTAATTCCAAACTCTGGTTTCTTCTCTCCTCTCCTCTTCAAAGCCAATGTTCCTTTCTCCTCTTCTTTATCCCCTATAGTAATCAAATAGGGAATCTTTTGCATCTCACTATCTCTTACCTTATCTGAAACAGTCGTATTCCTGAAATCAAAATCAATTCTAACATTAGGAATCTCTTTCTTTATCTTCTCAATTACTTTCTCAGAGGCTTTTGTATTTCTATCCGTAAAGTTAATCACTCTAACCTGTATAGGACTCAACCATACAGGTAAATTCCCATTTAAATGCTCAAGTAAAATCCCAATAAATCTCTCAAGTGAACCAAATACAACCCTGTGAAGCATAACCGGTCTCTTTTTACCATTATCTTTATCTGTATACTCTAATTCAAATCTTTCAGGCATCGCAAAATCTAACTGTATTGTTGCGCATTGCCATGTCCTGCCTAAAGAATCCTTGATATGAAAATCAATTTTCGGTCCGTAGAACGCACCATCACCCTTATTTATCTTGAACTTCATCTTTTTCTTCTTCAACACATCTTCAAGTATCTTCTCCGCTTTGTCCCATAACTTCTCGTCCCCTATTCTCTTTTCCGGTCTTGTTGATAGTTCCACAGTATACTCAAAACCGAACTTGCTATAAACCTCGTCAACTAAATTCATAATTCCCAAAATCTCTTCCTCTAATTGTTCTTCTTTGCAGTATAAATGCGCGTCATCTTGTGTAAATCTTATAACTCTAAACAAACCAGCTAAAACTCCTGACAACTCTTGCCTATGAACAACTCCCAACTCTCCAACCCTTAATGGCAAATCCTTATAACTTTTAGGAGAACTTTTAAAGACGAGCATTCCTCCCGGACAATTCATCGGCTTTACCGCATACTCTCTTCCTTCATAACCAGTAAGAAATATATTTTCCTTATATTTCTCCCAGTGCCCTGATATCTGCCAAAGCTTCTTGCTTAAAATCAGAGGAGTTGATACTTCCTGATACCCTGCCCTTCTATGAACCTCTCTCCAGTAATTTATCAATTCATTATAAATAATCAATCCATTATTATGCCAAAAGACCATTCCCGGTGCAACCTCATTAAAGCTAAATAAATCCAATCTTTGCCCTAAAATTCTGTGGTCATTATCTTTTAATTTAGAAGTATCCAATTTAGATCTTGATATCTCCCTTAATAACTGGACAGGATTGTAATTCTCATCGCCTTCATGTCCTTTTATAACATTAGACCTCGCTTCAGCCTTAGCTCCAGAAGCAGAAATTCCCATGCCTCCTTCTGCTCTAAATTCTTTACTCAGCTCAGATAAAGGATGCCCCTTGCATTTTAATTCAAACTCTTTATAATATCCAAACGGCGCTCTCGTAACTTCAAATCCCTCCCTCTTTAACGCACTCTCCGC